>FUWD013231655.1_pt1 | contig 38256 bp, 32 predicted proteins | sample 1063281 | NCBI WGS metagenome assembly FUWD01 (sample SAMEA79048168, study PRJEB19326) | metagenome | biome: marine | reverse complement strand
CGATTGTTTTTCGTTTCATATGGAGACATAAATAATATTTCTTTTTTAGAGTCCATTATAACAAAAGACTCTATAGTGGTTTATAACATATGGAATGACCCAAATAGTATCATTGGGTTTGAACACGTATGTTCTATTGTAAAAAAACATAACAATAAGTTAATTTACACGTCAAATGAAACTATGGTGGATACTTTTGAATGTATTGTAAAGAAAAAGAATATACAAAATGTGGTTGGTATTAAATATATCGGCGAACTTGTAGGGTATTATGATATATTTAATAAAAGAGACATTATTGATACAATTCATTATTATGAAAGTATTGGTGTTGATTTTTCTTTTAACGATGTATATTCGTATTATACGATGGAAAGTGCGTCTCAATTTATTTATTTTTTCTTAATACAAGATATGGAAAATAATATTTTAATAGAGCAACCTACCCAAAATTATATTACGCATATATAATGAACACAAAAGACCAAACGTCATCCAATGGACATTCTTATGGATTTTTGAGAAAACTTTTTAAACGCAGTGAAACCCAAAATACTTATGTAAATTCGTCCGCCTATATTCAACGTAAAAAAATAAATTCGGTTGGAAGACAAGGATTAAAATATACTACTTTTTTTACACAAAACAACAAAAGAGAAATATTACAAGCAAAGCGACGTTTACGTTCCAGTCGTTAATTAGCGTTTCTTAGACGTTTTTGCCTTTTTCTTAATAGCACCGAATTTACCTTTCTTGGCAAAATAACCATATTTTTCTAATCTTTTTTCTTTTTTAGCGGTAAAATGCTTTTTACGCGAAACAATTTCACCCCATTTGTTTTGGAACAAATTTTTTTTTTCTAGACCACCACTTGTTTTTTTCGCGGTGCCGTGCCATACTTCTGCTCTTGAACCAAACGTTTTCATATATATATTATATTATATTTTAAATTTCTTCTTATGTAAATATCTTTCATAAGAAGTATTCTTAAAATTATCGACTACATTACAATATCCCGAAATATGGCTTAAATATAAGCTCGAATCCACCGTCTTAAATGGTTTTCCATTGATGTATAATACACCTCCACTATAAGTAGGTGATTGTAGCGATGGAGGTTTGTACGACGAACACGTAAAATTCATTATATATAGCATTATATAATTTTAAATAAAGATAAAGATTATATATTCATTAATGAATTATAATAAATGTGATAAAAATTTTATTACAGAGTGGGCATATATACATAATGATTATTTACATATATCAAATGTTGATAAAAATAAAGATAAATGTAAATGTAAACTAGGGCATGAATTAATTTTATGTAAGGGCCAAACAAAAAGACCTTATTTTAGACACAAAAATCAAGAAGACCTAACAAAATATTCTCAAAAATCTGAGTGGCATAGTAGATGGCAAGGATATTTTCTAAATATAGAAGTTAAATTTAATAAAATAAATGATAAACAATTCAAAGATAGATATGCCGATGTTTTATTAAATGAAAAATATATATTAGAAATACAACATAGTGATATCACAGAAAGTGAAATAAATTGTAGAAATGAAGATTATAAACTTCACGGAAAAGAAATATTATGGATTATAGATGGGAATACAGACGATGTTGTTCTAGATAAATTAAGCGATGATACTTATTTGATAATTTTTAATAAAAATTGGAAATATAAATCATTTATATCTAAATATGATTTTATATTACTTGATATAAATGAAGAAATTTATAAAATACCAGTTAAGTATGTTTGTAATAAAATGGTCCACGTTAAATCATATGTAAACATTTGTTTGGTTATTAATGCACTTACTAATAATCCAGAAAATATTTGGGATTTATGGAAAGATAAAAATGAAGTAAAACCTACACTAAAAATTATTCAAAAAGGAGCTGGTAACGGAAAAACATTTGGTATTTGGAAACAAATTTCATTAAATTTTGATAAAGAATTATATATAATTACCACGAAACAACATACTGCAAAAGGTGTTATTTTACAAGAATTAAATAAGCAAGCAGAAAGACGGGAATTTCATATTATTGATAATATGATAGAATTAGAAAATAAATCATATGGAAAACAATATATTATTAATTATAAACATAAACATTCTAATAGAGTATGCCTTGTTATTATAGGAACAATAGATTCATTTGTTTATAATTTAACTAGTCAAAGCATTGGTGGAAATACCTTTTTTGAAGGTTTACTTAATAATATTTGTAAAAATAGTTGTGACAAAATTAACTTAAATACAGGCGAAATATATTATGCTGGAAAAAAAATTAAATTAAATAAAATGACAGAATTATGGATAGATGAAGCAAATGACTTGCCAATTATTTATTATAGGGCTATTGTTAAATTAATATTAAAAACAAAAATAGATTGTGTTATTGTAGGTGATAGATTACAAAGTTTAGAATATATTGAAAATTTTATGACACATATAGAATTAAATTCTTTTATAAATATTATAAAATACAAACCTGAAAATATTAATAGAAGAATTAAAGTAAAATATATGGCAGAAAAAATTAATAAATTAGTAAAATTTAAAGAATATGATACACCAGAAATTTTTATAGAAAATTCTGAAAAATTAAAAGATAATGGTGAAAATATTATAGAAGTGTTTGAACAACAACGTATATATGCGAATGATAGTGATAAAAATAAAATTATGAATGAAGTGGAACAAATAATTAAAAAAGTAGAATATGAAATCGATAAATATAATTACAAACCAGAAGATTTTTTATTTTTATTTCCGATTATGAAGGCTAATATTTTAGCATGTGAGCTAGAAACGCGATTAAATAGTTTTTGGTTAAAAAAAATAGGTTCTGATGATGTATACAAACAATATGCTGTTTTACATAAACACGAAGCTGGACAAATAATAGATACATCACAATCAACGTATGCTTCCAGAATTATGAGTATAAGATCATCTAAAGGTGATGGGAGAGCTTGTGTATTTATTTTAAATTGTACCGAATCGTCGTTGAAACTTCTTACCAATAATGAAACAAATATAGTATATGAATCTTATTTTCACGTTGCTTTAACCAGAGCAGAAAATAAAATATATTTTGGTTTACAAAAAAATAATGATGATATACATAAACGTTTTGCAAATGTAGATGAAAATAGTGAATATATACCAATTATTAACCCAAATTTTAACTTATATAAAATTAAGCAATATATAGATAAAGAAAAAATAATAAATATATTTGAAAAAAATAATATAATTAAAAAAGAAGAAAATATAATTAAAAAAGAAGAAAATAACTCTATTATAATTGATTGGGATTATCATTGTATTCGCCGTTCTATATATTATAATTATGCATTGTTTGAAATTTATAAACATAATGAAAATAATGAACTTTTTAAAAAATCGCAAATAAAGGTCGTATTAGATAAGATTTCAAAATTAAACATTATAAAACACTCTCCTACGATGTTTTATAGATATTTAAAAACTATTAAGAATAATGACCTCGAATGTTTTCCATTATGCGACCTTTCGCATAAAAATATTTATCAAACCTATTATAAAAAAATCGAAGAAATAATTAAAGATATTCAAAACCAATATAAAATAAATAATACCTTAGCTATTTATAATTTATCTCCATTATATTCAAGCATTTTAATATATTTAATTGATGTTTTTACAAATAAAAGATTTCATAGTATTACGCCAACTACTATATATAATATAGTTAATTCTTTTGAAAAAAAAAACAATATTGAAGCATTAATAGAAGAATCAAAAAACATTAAAAATATTATGGAGAATGTTATGAAAGAGATTTTAAATAATAAAAATATTGAATGGAATATAGAACATTGTATTTGTTTTAATGGAAATACAACTGATTTAAAATTACATAATAATTTTAGTATTATTGGTAACAATAAAGACCATATTCATCATTTAGTTTTTCAAACCGATTATAATAAATTAAATTATTTGGATACAATAATTCAGATAGTATTAGAACGTTTTTTAATACAAAACCCAAAGGGTAATTCTTATGATAAAAATAATCAAACCAGATATTCTAAGAAAAAAATAACTACATATTTATTAATTTTAAAACAAAAAAAATATGAAATATTTGATTGGGAATTTGAAAATAATTTTGATACTGAAGTTAAAAAAATATGTAAAGACGCAATGGTTAAATATTTTAAAAATTATAGCAAAGAGTTATTTAATTATTGCGGATTTATTAAGAAAAATAAAAATAAATGGCGAGGTTTTAAGTCCCCTTATCAATTTATTTCTCAAAAGGCAGAATTTAAAGAGCTTTCTTATATAAGCAATTTTTTTAATAATTTACATAAAGAATGTATAAATAATATAAATCGTGTAAAAAATATAACAGATAATTTTTGTTTATTTGAAGAAAAAATAAATGAATATATCATTGATATGACTGAAACATACTTTTGTTTAAATAATGTAGATGATGAATTAGAATGGTAAAATTATTTACAATATTCAATTAAAGTTTGTATTCCAAAATTGATTTTTTAAACGAAGATTTATTACAACAAAAATGACAGATCGCGTAACATCAAGTTTGAAAAGTATCGAAGAGGAGTTCATTAAAATGGATAAAGAAAATGAAGCTCTTAGAGTGTACATAAATAAAATTGAGACTAATTTGGAAAAAATGGTGGAAGACCTTAGTTTTTATGAAAATATGTTCAAAGATTGTCCTAAACCAGGACCTAAAAAAAATTATAATTTATTTGAAAATAAATCAACTCAACAAAAGAAAACAATTCCAATGGTTCGTTCAGGCGAATATCATATGACTAAGGTTGCAAATGATTGGAGGTCATAATACATTCAATCATATCAATGATGCGTCTCACATATTCAATGAATTTATGTTCAATCGACCAATAAATTCGACCAGTTTATCTTTACGTGCTTGAGACACGCTATTGGAACGCAATAATAAATTAACCTGATTAATATAATTTTGTGGATTACATTTGGATATTAAATCTAAATTGTTGTAAAAATGGTGAGTATAAATTACATCATAAATACTTTGTTTTTTTACGTAAGTAATGGCTTTACGGTTTTTTATCATTTTAGATTGTAATGTTTTTTTAGAGACATTATTTTGTTGAATGGGTCCTACTTTAACACGACTCAATCCTTCGCAATTATTACAAGGAACGTAACTATCCCATTGTATTAATTCCGCAAAATCTAAATTTGTATTGGCAAACATATTCGTAGTGATTGCTCCTGTGAAAGAAAATACTGTAATTAACATTATATTAATAACTGAAAAAAAAAGTTGTTATTTTTCTCAAATGTATTTTCGCCAATTAAGTCACCGATGGTCAGTGATATAGCACCATTAAACATATTTGTAAAATTTCTACATTGACTTAATTTCCATTTCCATATAGGATTATCAAAGTTTCTAGCATTCATAAACAATCCTGATACATCTTCTACATTCGATACATTCCAGTCATTCAAATTTTGATTGAATATAGTTGCCCCTTCAAACAATGACCCCATATTTGTTATATTTGTCACGTCCCAAATACTTATGTCTTGGTTAAACGATGACGCGTCTTTGATACAGAATTTAAAGAAGATACATAGGATATATCCCATATTTCAATAGGTCGATTGAACGATGACGCACCTTCAAACAAAGAATCAAGTGAAGATACATTAGATATATTCCATATTTCGATAGGTTGATTGAACGATGATGCGCCTTCAAACAAAGAAACCATAGAGGTTACATTCGACGTATTCCAATTGCTTATATCTTCATTGAACGTATCTTCATTTTTAAATAAATAATCCATCGATGATACGCCAAATAGATCTAAACTCGTAAATGGTCTATGTTTTAATTCATACTCTTGTGTATTGGTTTTAAATAATATATATGCGCCTTTGAATGTAGAATTCGTTACATTTCCATTGACATAATAATATTCTAAATTCGTACAATCTTTGAATAAGTTTGTCGTAGAGACATTTTGTTTTGTTGCCACAATTTCATTGTTTATTTCACTTAGTGATACATCCCAATTATAAAAAGACTGATTAAAAACAGAACACCCTTCAAACATAGAATCCATAGTAGTGACATTGGATATAGCCCATTTTCCGAAAAATTGGTTTAATGATATAGTATTTTTAAACATAGAATCCATATGGGTTATATTGGATGTATCCCATCCGCTTATGTCTTGGTTAACAAAGACGCATCTTCAAACATAGATGATGCGATTTCAACATTTGATGTCTCCCATAAATACAACGGACGATTAAATATATTCGCTCCATGGAACATAGAAGACATATTAATTGCGCTGGAAATATTCCACGAATTTAATGCTTGATTAAACCGCAACGCTCCTTTAAACATAGAAGACATATTGGTAACACTAGATGTATCCCATTGGTCTAATTCTTGATTAAACCGCAACGCTCCTTTAAACATAGAAGACATATTGGTAACACTAGATGTATCCCATTGGTCTAATGCTTGATTAAATACAATAGCATTTTCAAACATAGAAGCCGTGATTTCTATATTACTCATAATCCATTGGTCAAGAGGTTGATTAAAGGATAAAGCCCGTTTGAACATAGAATGTGTAGATGTTAATTTATCTATATACCAAGTGTTGATATTTTGATTGAATTGTTCCGCGCCTTCAAACATAGAGTCCACGTTGTTTACATTGGATATATACCACGTATTTAAAGGTTGATTGAATACTAAAGCGTTTCTGAACATATTTTCCATAGTAGTTACATTGTGGACTTGCCATATATTTATATTTTGATTGAATTGTTCTGCTCCTTCAAACATATACGACATTGAAGTGACCCTGGATGTATCCCATCCACTAATGTCTTCATTGAATGTTTTAAAATTTTGAAATAGCTCGGACATGTCTGTAATTTTAGATGTATCCCAATTGGGTATATCTTCATATTCTATCAACGCATCACTATAAGAAAAATTAAAATAATCAACAATGTCCAAAATAGTATCTTGTGTAACGTTCCCAATCACGGTGTCATAATCCAAAGACGTTGTACCTGTGAACATATTTTCAGTATTAACGTTTGTTTTTGTAGCAATGATATTATCGTTTTCATCTAATGTAAAGATCAAATTATATAAATTTGTCCAGTTTACAAGCGATTTTTTAAAGGAACTAGCACCATTAAACATATTAGACATATTAATTACATTGGATATATTCCATTTGGATATACGACGATTGAAACTGGTCGCCCCCATAAATGTTTCTTCCATATAGATGACATTCGACACATTCCAAGAACCTATATATTCATTGAATGTAGTATTGTTTTTAAAAAGACCATTTAGGTTACTCAATTGCGTTGTATCTAATTCGTCTATTGGACGAAATATTTTATCATATATTGCTCGATTGTTTGTAAATGTATCTATCGCGTCGTTTATAGTAGTTTGTAATACATTTCCAGATACTACATAATAATTCAACAAAGAAGTACTATTAAACATATTTAGTGTTGTCGTGTTTGATTTTGTAACATTAATAGGTATTGTATTTTCAAATTGCATATTCCACACATACAAAGATTGATTAAAAACAAATGCGTTTAAAAACATTTCATCCATAAATACGACATTTGAAACATCCCAATTATATAATGGTTGATTGAATGTTCTACAATTACTGAACATTCCCGTCATATTGGTCACTTTACTCGTATCCCAAGTGTTTATATTTTGATTAAATATAAATGCGTTTTTAAACAAAGAATCCATATTAGTGACTTTACTCGTATCCCAAGTGTTTATATTTTGATTAAATATAAATGCGTTTTTAAACAAAGAATCCATATTAGTAACATTGGATACTTCCCAACTACTGATATCTAAGTTAAAATTTGTAAAATCTTCAAATAATCCACTTAGGTCTGTCACCAATTGCGTATCCCATTCAATGATGGGTCTATAAAAAATATTGTAATCCGTAATGTTTGTTTGAAAAAGTTCCACCGCATAATAAATATTGTCTTGATTCACTGAACCCGTTAATATTTGATATTGTAATTGTGGTGTATTGTTTAACACTATTTATCACGGATTTATGGGCAGATGAAATATCTGTTTTAGAGACAAATTCAATATCACTCCAATTGTAAAGTGACTGATTGAATATTAAAGCGCCATCGAACATCGAATCCATGGACGTGACTTGGGTCGTAGTCCATTTACCAATTATTTGGTTGAACGCTGTTGCGTTTTGAAACATAGAATCCATATTTACCACTTCGGATACGTCCCAACCACTAATGTCTTGGTTAAAGTCGTTTGTATCTTGAAACATAGATTCCATAGTAGTTACGTTGGATATGTCCCAACTACGAATGACTTGGTTAAATATTGTGGCACCATTAAACATAAATGCCATATCCTTAACATTCGATGTATCCCATGTACCAATATATTGATTGAAACTATTGGCATTTTGAAATAAAGAATTCATATTCACCACATTAGATACATTCCACCCACTTATGCCTTCGTTAAAATTTGTAAAATCTTCAAATAATCCGCTGATGTCTGTGACCAGTCGTGTATCCCATTGTGGTATAGGTCTGAAATAATATGAATAATTGGTCGCATTGTTTTTTAATTGGTTTACCGCATAATAAATATTGTTCTGATTGACAGAACCACTCAATATTGGATATTGTAATGATGTTGTGTTATCCAACATAGCTACTATGTCTTTAGTTACCGAGTTATAAGATATGTCTCCATTTTCTAATTCAATAAACAAAATGTCATTCCAGTAATAAAGTGACTGATTGAACGACGATGCACCATTGAACATATTTGTCATAGACGTAACTTGTGTGGTCGTCCATTTGCCAATCATTTGATCGAATGATGACGCGTTTTGAAACATAGACTCCGTCGAGGTGACATAGATACATCCCATCCACTGATGTCTTGATTGATGAATCGCGCTTGAATAACGCATTCATATTGCTCACGTTGCTTACATTCCAATTTCCAATTGGTTCATTGAATGTTGTGTAATCTTCAAATAATCCGCTGATGTCTGTGACCAGTCGTGTATCCCATTGCGGTATAGGTCTGAAATAATATGAATAATTGGTCGCATTGTTTTTTAATTGGTTTACCGCATAATAAATATTGTTCTGATTGACAGAGCCACTCAATCTTGGATATTGTAATGATGGCGTGTTATTCAACATAGCTACTATGTCTTTAGTTACCGAGTTATAAGATATGTCTCCATTTTCTAATTCAATAAACAAAATGTCATTCCAGTAATAAAGTGACTGATTGAATGACGCTGCGCCATTGAACATATTTGTCATAGACGTAACTTGTTCGGTTGTCCATTTGCCAATCATTTGATCGAATGATGACGCGTTTTGAAACATAGACTCCATCGAGGTGACCATAGATACATCCCACCCGCGGATGTCTTGATTGAATATAGTGGCATCTTTAAACATAAACGCCATATTTTCCACATTGGAAGTATTCCATACATCTATAGGGTGGTTGAATACCAACGCGTTTTGAAACATAGACTCCATCGAGGTGACCATAGATACATCCCACCCACTGATGTCTTGGTTGAATGAAATCGCACCTTGAAATAACGCATTCATATTGCTCACATTGTTTACATTCCAATTTCCAATTGGTTCATTGAATGTTGTGTAATCTTCAAATAATCCGCTGATGTCTGTGACCAGTCGTGTATCCCATTGCGGTATAGGTCTGAAATAATAAGAATAATTGGTCGAATTGTTTTTTAATTGGTTTACCGCATAATAAATATTGTTCTGATTGACAGAACCACTCAATATTGGATATTGTAATGATGGCGTGTTATTCAACATAGCTACTATGTCTTTAGTTACCGAGTTATAAGATATGTCTCCATTTTCTAATTCAATAAACAAAATGTCATTCCAGTAATAAAGTGACTGATTGAATGACGCTGCGCCATTGAACATATTTGTCATAGACGTAACTTGTTCGGTTGTCCATTTGCCAATCATTTGATCGAATGATGACGCGTTTTGAAACATAGACTCCATCGAGGTGACCATAGATACATCCCATCCACTGATGTCTTGATTGAACATAGTGGCATCTTTAAACATAAACGCCATATTTTCCACATTGGAAGTATTCCATACATCTATAGGGTAGTTGAATACCAACGCGTTTTGAAACATAGACTCCATCGAGGTGACCATAGATACATCCCACCCACTGATGTCTTGATTGAACATAGTGGCATCTTTAAACATAAACGCCATATTTTCCACATTGGAAGTATTCCATACATCTATAGGGTGGTTGAATACCAACGCGTTTTGAAACATAGACTCCATCGAGGTGACCATAGATACATCCCACCCACGGATGTCTTGATTGAATATAGTGGCATCTTTAAACATAAACGCCATATTTTCCACATTGGAAGTATTCCATACATCTATAGGGTGGTTGAATACCAACGCGCCTTTGAATAACGCATTCATATTGCTCACGTTGCTTACATTCCAATTTCCAATTGGTTCATTGAATGTTGTGTAATCTTCAAATAATCCGCTGATGTCTGTGACCAGTCGTGTATCCCATTGCGGTATAGGTCTGAAATAATATGAATAATTGGTCGCATTGTTTTTTAATTGGTTTACCGCATAATAAATATTGTTCTGATTGACAGAGCCACTCAATATTGGATATTGTAATGATGGCGTGTTATTCAACATAGCTACTATGTCTTTAGTTACCGAGTTATAAGATATGTCTCCATTTTCTAATTCAATAAACAAAATGTCATTCCAGTAATAAAGTGACTGATTGAATGACGCTGCGCCATTGAACATATTTGTCATAGACGTAACTTGTTCGGTTGTCCATTTGCCAATCATTTGATCGAATGATGACGCGTTTTGAAACATAGACTCCATCGAGGTGACCATAGATACATCCCATCCACTGATGTCTTGGTTGAACATAGTGGCATCTTTAAACATAAACGCCATATTTTCCACATTGGAAATATTCCATACATCTATAGGGTGGTTGAATACCAACGCGTTTTGAAACATAGACTCCATCGAGGTGACCATAGATACATCCCACCCACGGATGTCTTGATTGAACATAGTGGCATCTTTAAACATAAACGCCATATTTTCCACATTGGAAGTATTCCATACATCTATAGGGTGGTTGAATACCAACGCGTTTTGAAACATAGACTCCATCGAGGTGACCATAGATACATCCCACTCACGGATGTCTTGGTTGAATATAGTGGCATCTTTAAACATAAACGCCATATTTTCCACATTGGAAGTATTCCATACATCTATAGGGTAGTTGAATACCAACGCGTTTTGAAACATAGACTCCATTGAGTGACCATAGATACATCCCACCCACTGATGTCTTGTTGAAAGTCTGACGCATGGTTGAACATATTTGTCATAGAAGTTACTTTGGACGTAATCCATTTACCAATAGGTTGATTGAATACCAATGCGTTTTGAAACATAGACTCCATCGAGGTGACCATAGATACATCCCATATACTGATGTCTTGTTGAAAGACTGACGCATTTTTGAAGATAAATGCCATATTTTCCACATTGTAAGTATTCCATACATCTATAGGTTGGTTGAATACCAATGCGTCTTGAAACATAGACTCCATCGTGGTTACATTAGACACATTCCATAATTTTGTATCTACAATATAAGGAGATGATACATTTTTAATTTGGGTAATGCTGTCATCATTTACAAAATCATAATACGTGTTTATAAGCGGGAAGTCAAACCTGTAAACCATTTCTGCGGTTTGTATTGGTATAACTAACAATGGATCTATCCATGTATCATAATAAAATTCTATTTGAAACCCATTTATTCTGTCCATACTAATTTGTCTATTATATAAAACAAGCGTTTGTATGTCGTCTATAAAAAAATCTTGTGTAATTGGAATATATAAAGCATTATTTCTAGTTGAACTAGATGTATGTGTATCAAAACTTACCCCTATTATATTATTTGCGATATTACTTGCTGGTTGAGAATCTTTTTCAAAGGAACCTACTACTTGCTTATTATCCCAATCTAAAAATTCAATTACATTTCCAACGGCTCCAGAAGTTATGGAGGGGCGATTTGTATTATCTGGTAAAATATTGACACCATTTACCCATATTTGTAATTCTCTTAAATTTATGTGTTCTGTTTTTGTTTCACTACGAATGACAATTATATTAAAAAGTGTTTTAAAAGAACTATTAAAAGGTGTATTATGAAACATAGACGCCATATTATTTACATTTTGTGTATTCCATTTGCTAAGAGGATAATTAAATGAACTATCTTGAAACATACTTTCCATTGAAGTCACCATAGTTACATCCCATCCACTGATGTCTTGTTGAAAATTAGACGCCCCATCAAACATAAATGCCATATTTTCTACTTTCGATGTATTCCACAAACCGATGTATTGATTAAATGCACTTGTGCGTTGAAACAACGCATACATATTGGTAACGTTGTCTACATTCCAATTACGGATGTCTTCATTGAATGTTGTAAAATCTTGGAATAATTCACTAATATTTGTCACCAATCGTGTATCCCATTGCGTCATAGGTCGGAAATAATATTCATAATTGTAAAAAGAAGTTATAACTGCGTCTTCTATTAAAGCATTACTTGTTATTTGTGTTGTGCTACTACTTGTAGAAGTTCCAAGTGTATAAGTATTGAAAGAAGGAAAGTCAAACCTATAAAAATTATTTTCAACGCTAATAGGCGTAGTTCCTGCGAATGGTTTGAGGTAATCAGGGTCTTCTTTACTATTGTAAAGTTCAAATAAAAGGCCTATTGCTTTATAATCAAAATTATTTCTATTGTATAAAACGATTGCCTGTATATCATTCACAAAAGTAAGTGGTATATCATTGATTATCAAAGAAGTTCCGCCACCAACCGCTCCTGAACCGTCATTATTATCAATAATATTGTTATATACTTTGGAAGCAAAATTATCATTGTATTCCTCTATTTCTGCGTTCTTATCCACTTCCCATTCCGCAAAATAACTTGAAAGAATATCAGCATTTTGATACATTATATTTGTATCATTTACCCAAACTTGGATTTCATAAACATTAAAATTATTATAATCTGCGTTGGGGTCTCGTCTTAATACCAAAGTATCAAACTTCTTATATTTGTTTATTTTGTTTTTAAATTGGTCAACCGCGTAATAAATATTGGCTTGATTCACAGACCCCGTCAATATTGGGTATTGTAATGATGTGGTATTGTTCAACATATTTTGTGTATCTTTAATAGTAGAGTTATAAGATATGTCTCCATTTTCTAATTCAATAAACACGATGTCGTTCCAATTGTAAAGTGACTGATTGAATGACGACGCGCCATTGAACATTGAATCCATAGATGTAACACGCAATGTGTTCCATTCGCCAATCATTTGATTGAATGATGACGCGTTTTGAAACATAGACTCCATCGAATTTACCATAGATACAACCCAACCACTTATGTCTTGATTGAACATTGGCGCATCTTGAAACATAGACTCCATCGAAGTGACCATGCTTGTATTCCATTGACCAATATCTTGATTGAATGTTGACGCACCTTTGAACATAGATTCCATATTAGTTACCGTGCTTGTATTCCATTGACCAATGTCTTCGTTGAAATCACTATAATCTTCAAACAATCCATTCATATTCAACACATTTACCAATTTCCATTCGCTTATGGGACCATATAAAGCAAGTGCGTCAAAATAGTCATACCTCCATTTATTTACAGCACTAAAAATATTATTTTCCGTTATGTTGTAATACGTATCTTGATATATCGCAAACAATGGACCATTCGGCACATTTTCTACATTGAAAGAAGTGGGCGACTCATTGCTTAATGTAAAGTTATATTGATTGCCAGTAACGCTTGAAATATCTTCATTTGACAAATAAGTAAACGCGTCTGTAATAGTATCAAAGAATATATCATTATCTTCTTTATATCCTATAATCTGACCTGAAGTTTTATAAAATCCCCAATATGGTTTTATGTTTCCTATGATTTCATGTTGAAATGAAAGATCCATTATTATATATACTTTATAAAAATTGATTTAGGTTTATAACATAAACTATAAATAATGGCTCTCGCAACTCAATACCAAAAGAAAACGGACAAAGAACATATTTTGGATAATCCAGATACGTATATTGGTTCGATTGAAAATATCAATGGTCCAATGTATGTGTTTGAAGAAGGTAAAATTACATCTAAACATATGGATTATAACCCGGGGTTATTCAAGTTATTTGATGAAGGGATCGTCAATTGTCGAGACCACGTGGTGCGTATGATTCAACAAAAAGAAACCAATCCCGCTGTAAATTTGGTCAATATGATAAATATAGAAATCAGTGATGATATGATTACTATGACGAACAATGGCAATGGTATCGATGTTGAAAAACACCCTACTTACGATGTATGGATCCCAGAATTAGTATTTGGTCATTTGCGTACATCAACGAATTACAACAAAGACGAAGAAAAAATTACTGGCGGTAAAAATGGTTTCGGATTTAAATTGGTACTGATTTGGTCGACATATGGAATGATTGAAACCGTTGATCACGTGAGAAAATTAAAATATACACAAACATTCGAACAAAATTTGGATATTATTCATCCACCCACTATTACAAAATGTTCTAAACAACCTTATACGATTGTAAAGTTTAAACCCGATTACAAACGTCTTGGTTTAAATGGATTATCCCAAGATATGATTTCTTTGTTTCATCGTCGTGTATATGACATTGCTGGTATTACAACAAAAGACGTAAAAGTCAAATTAAATAGTAATGTTTTAGATGTAAAGACATTTAATCATTATATTGAATTATACAATGACCAAGATAAAATAAGTGAAGCACCCAATGAGCGTTGGAGTTATAGTGTATGTTTAAGCGAAGAATTCAAACAAGTGTCTTTTGTAAATGGTATTTTTACAGGAAAAGGCGGTAAACACGTTGATTATATAACTCAACAAATCATTAAGAAATTAATTGCGTATATTGAAAAAAAGAAAAAAATAGAAATCAAACCTTCTATTTTAAAAGAACAAATGTATATATTTTTGAATTGTACGATCGTAAATCCATCGTTCGATAGTCAAACCAAAGATTATTTAAACACACCACCTTCTAAGTTTGGTTCGTCGTGTGTAGTAAGTGATAAATTTATAGAAAAATTGGCAAAACTCGGGATTATGGAACAATCGTGCGAATTGAGCAAAATCAAAGAAAAAAATAATTCCAAAAAAACCGATGGTAATAAACAAAAAAATATTCGCGGAATACCTAAATTAGTAGACGCCAATTATGCCGGAACCAAAGACTCCAAATTGTGTACATTGATTTTATGTGAAGGGGATTCGGCAAAAGCGGGTATTTTGTCTGGATTAAGTCCGAATGATAGAAACATATATGGTGTGTATCCAATGAAAGGGAAGTTGTTGAATGTCCGCGGTGAAGCTACTAAAAAAATCAATGAAAATAAAGAAATCATAGAAATAAAAAAGATTATGGGGCTTGAATCCAATAAAAAATATAAAAATACAGATGAATTAAGATACAACAAAATTCTGTTTATGACCGACCAAGATTTAGATGGTAGTCATATCAAAGGGTTGTGTATTAATTTATTCGAATGTTTGTGGTCGTCTTTATTGGATATTAGCGGGTTTCTAGGGTTTATGAATACACCCATTTTAAAAGCATCCAAAGGAACCCATAAAAAACAATTTTACAACGAACAAGAATATGAATTATGGAAAAAAGAAAATAACGAAGGCAAAGGATGGGCGATTAAATATTACAAAGGATTGGGTACTAGTACCAGCAAAGAATTCAAAGAATATTTCAAAGACAAAAAAACAATGGATATTTTATTGGGAGAACAAGATACAGAAAAAATAGATATGGTATTCAACAAAAAAAAATCAGAACATCGAAAAGAATGGTTGTCGACTTACAATCGCGATGGCGTGTTAGATACCAACCAATTACAAATTAGTGTATGCGATTTTGTAGACAAAGAAATGATACACTTTTCAAAATACGATTGCGACCGGTCTATACCAAATTTAATGGATGGTTTAAAAGTATCACAACGTAAAATTTTATATAGTGCGTTCAAGAAAAACTTGGTCAGTGAAATTAAAGTAGCGCAATTCAGTGGATATGTATCTGAACATTCAGGATATCATCACGGAGAAAGTAGTCTCAATGGTGCGATTGTAAATATGGCTCAAACTTTTGTGGGGTCTAACAATATCAATGTTTTAATGCCAAATGGACAGTTTGGTACTCGTCTACAAGGTGGTAAAGATAGTGCGTCAGAGAGGTACATTTTTACCCAATTAAATAAAATCACCAGAATGATCTTTAAAAAAGAAGATGATGTTATTTTAAATTATTTGAACGACGATGGAACTCCGGTAGAACCCGTATTTTACGCACCTATTTTACCTATGATTTTAGTAAATGGAACAAAAGGGATTGGTACAGGTTTTAGCACAGACATCCGTGTTTTATCCAAAGAACTGATGACTATATTTAAAAAATTGGAAGACCCGAATCATATCGCGATTTTATTCCATATTATAAACACTTACTGGGACAATAGAAAAAGAAGACAGCCGTCGTTTTATTACAAAAGGAAAATATAGCATACAAAATAAGACCATTATTATTACCGAACTTCCAATCGGCGTTTGGAACGAAGATTATATTACGCATTTGGAAAAATGTATTGTCGATAATAAACTAAAAGATTATAGCGACCAATCGACGGACTCGGTCATTTATTTCAAATTAACTCTAAAAGAAAATATGGACGAAGAGGCTATCTTAAAAACATTTAAGTTGACAACCACGTTGTCGATTAACAATATGAATTTGTTTGACCCTTTTGATAAGTTAGTTCATTATAATGAAGTACACGAAATTTGTGATGACTTTATCCAAGTAAGATTGGGCTATTATGAAAAGAGGAAATTATATTTGGTTAAAATGCTAAGCGAAGAAATGAATATTTTAAGTAATAAATGTAAATACATCAATGAGTTATTGAACGATACGTTGGATTTACGTAAAAAGAGTAATAGTCAAATGGTTGAACTATTACAACAGAAAAAATACGATACTTTAAATGATAGTTATCATTATTTGATTAAAATGCCTATGGATAGTGTGTGTAAAGAAAACGTAGACACATTAAATGAACAATTTAAAAAGAAGAAAGACCTTTTGGATGAATTAAACAAAACATCGAACGTAGACCTTTGGAAAAAAGAATTGTCCGAATTAAAAGAAATGCTTTAATTCAAGTGTATTATCATTACTCAAATAAGTCGGACGTTCCATTAATGTATGAATACTAGACGCGTCTCGTTTGTAATTTAAATAACCACTAATTTCTCCCAATATTTGTTGAGACGCATAATCCACTGCGCGATCGTTTAGTTCAGACACTTGTCCTTGTATATCTTGAAATTGAAAATTCGAATATTGTAAAAATATACTTCGCATAATAACCTTTAATTCATCCATATTTTGGTCATCGATTACATATTTTTTTTGAGACATTTCGTATACCTTTTTTTTAATGGATTGATGTACGTGTTCAATATTATCTTTATTGAAATATGTATTGGTCAATTGACTCGGTTGAAATATGTATTTGGTTGCGTTAAAGTAACTTGTTTTATCATCGATTGGAATATTATCTTGTAGAAACAATGGTGTACCTCCTTCTATATTTACTCTGCCAGACATTAATATATTATATTATTTTAATATAATGGAACAAACTAAAACAATATTTGTCTCTATGATTGTTATTTTGTTAGCAACTTTGGGAGCGGTCGCGTACATTTTAAAGAATAGTAAAAAAACATATGTCTACCCGCCACATATAAACGATTGTCCTGATTTTTATCAAAAAAATAACTCAGGTTATTGTTATGATAAATACGAAATAGGTCCTTATTCCAGTGAAGAAATTTGTAAGAGGGTTTTGTTTAAAGCGGAAAAAACAAATTGCGATAAAAAAAAATGGGCAACGGATTGTAAAGTATCTTGGGATGGTATTACAAATAATGACGGATTATGTATATAAACAAACGTCCATATATATGTAAATGGAATTATTAAAAGAATATATGTTAGACAAAAAAGATATTTATATTTAGGTAGGTCTGGGATTGGAAAAACGCAAATGGTATTGAACTATTTCAAAGAATCACAAGAATACGATTTGAATTATTTATCGATACAACACATTTCATCTATGAACGATATTTATAAATACACGCATGGGTCGATTTTAACGCTTATGTATAAACAAGTCAAACAAAACGTGGTCGTCATTGATGATATCGATATTTTAAATAACAATGAAAAGAAAATACTAAATGAACTGATTAAGCAAATGAAAATATATAAAAAAAAAGAGACAAAACAATTTAAATTCATATTTATAGGTATCAATCAATATGATAAAAAAGTAAAGGAATTATTGAAGCTATGTAATAAAATACATTTTAAAAATGACACGTCTAAATACGAAAAAAATATACAAATTAATATAAAAAACGTCATAGAACAAAAAATAGAAGCCAATTGTATGGTGGAAAATGAAAAAGCAACTCAGTGTTTGATGTTTCACGAAAATATTATAAATCATTTAACGCCCAAAGATATAGATTTTTATTTGGAGTTTTTAAACAATTATTGTAATGGCGATTATTATGACCGTATTAGTTTTCAAAAGCAATTATGGTTATACAATGAAATGACGTATTATTTGAAAATGCTTCATAATTATTATTTGTATACACAAAGTACAATAACAATTAAGAACCAAAAAGAAGAATATAGATTTACAAAGGTATTGACAAAATATAGTAATGAATATAACAATCAAAAATTTGTAATAGACCTTTGTAATAGGTTTAATATATCAAAAAAACATTTGTGTGATATTGAACAAGACCAAGTAAATGTTACCGAATACAATCGTCTGATTAAATATTTAGAGTTCATTGGTTAAAGATTTAATTTTTTTTAATGTTTCTTCCAATGATGTGATTTTTTCTTTCAAAGCGTTGTTTTCATTGGTTTTTATTTTTAATACTTCAATGATTTCGTTCAATTGTAAAGGACGTTTTATTCCGTCTGCTTGGGTGATGATCACTTGTTGACTCTGTCCCTTGGCAGAAGCTTGTCTTTCTTCGTCACGACGTTTGATTTCAGCTAAAACGCCTGGTTTATTTTGAACATCCCCTGGTAAATATTCTTTTAAATCTTGTTCGATTGTTTTTGTATAAAAAAGCAATGTATTGGGGTCTTTTATAAAAGAGCTTGGTACTAAAGATGAATCATTACATACAGAACTATTTGTATCAATCAAACGCCTTTTATCGAACGTATTTTGTTCGTGTGAAATGACTAAAATGGTTTTCAACGGATTTAATTGAACAAACGGGATGGTATAATTTTTTAAAAATGATTTTTCTTCTGCTAATACAGCATGGTCTTCGTATTGAGTATCTTTTAATAATACTCGCTTAAACGCGAATGTTCCGGCCGTTCCGTGATTTGGACCATATGGACCGAATTTATACATTTTATTCATTCCATTGAACCACAAATAAATTTCACTTGAACCAGCACATAGCGCGGGTGATTTGGACAATGTTTCTACACTATGACTTACTCGACAAGGTGGATAATAATCGTCGTCGTCTATATAAATCACCATATCATTATCATTGGTAAATGTACATTGTTGATGCATAAAATTCCTTTTTTTACCTAACGACATCCTTTCTTCGGAATAAATATATTTCACAAAAGAAATATCTTTTACTAAGTCGCCAATTGGGTCTGTTCCATCGTCTACAATAATCCATTCCATCAATTCTTTTGGATAGTCTTGTTTTAAAATATTATCTACCATTTGTTTGATAAACGGTCTTCTATTAAACGTGGGTGTACATAAACTCACCCGAGTTTTTAGTGATTTCGTTTTTTTCTTACCCATTAATAATGATATTTATTTCTTTTTATGTTATATTTATCTTATAAAATAATAAAATACGGACATAATTACAATGGCAGCGGCTACATAATTAAAATCAAACAAATAATATACATATGTAATCAGAGACAAATTTAATAAAAAAAACCATAAAATAAATATATTTTTTTTAATTTCATTGAATAATGATATTATTCTTGGATATTCAGGATTACTCCATTTTGTAAACAATAGAAAGATTAAACAAAGACCTAACAACATAGCAAGAAATGAATATAAAGTAATTCTAGCAAAAATATTATATTCAAATTCTTCTGGTGGAAATATATTTTCGTTTCTAGAATAATTTATCAATATTCGGGACAAAATTATAATATACAAACTAATAAATAAGACAACAAATATAAAATATAGCCATCCTTTATTATTAAAAATGGATGTTATTTCACTTTTTTTTTGTTGTATCATTAAAGATAACCCTATAAAAACAGATAACAATGAATAGAATATTACAGGAACAAATAAAATAATGAAAAATCTATATTTTGATTCTTTTAAAATATAATTCCACCAATCTTTTATTTTATTACGACGAGATTCTTTCGGTGGTTGTATATTTAAATATGCCAAAAACAAAGACAAAAAATAAAATACAAAAAATAATATATATACTAGATAATTTTTAAAAAAATCTTGAAAAGAATGAGTGCTTATGTTGTTAAAAATCTTTATAGGTAGATAAACTAAATTTTTGATTAGTAATTCAAACAGACTGTCTGGTTTTTTTTCATTTACTTCATTTGTATCATCATTACTTTTCGTCAATGTAAAAAATAAAATAAGAATAGCAGTTATTACTATTAAAATTACAAATTCTTTCAAAACACCTGCTATAACAATGGAATATTTTTCATTTTCGCTTAATCCAGTTGTATAAATATTTTTTTTTGGCGTGTATTTTTTTGAATAGTTTGAGTACGTACTTTTTATATCATCATTCATATTATTATATATTATTATTATAATATGAATTTTTTAGTGTTGGTTTTGTTCGTGTTGTTGCTATTTTTTGTATATATGCGGGCGAAAGAAAATATGTTTACGCGCGCAAATTCTTATGATGTTTCGCAATATGAATCCAATGTATATCCGTGTATTAACGAGAGTAAACCAATGCCACATTTCCAGACATAAAACGAATCACATTATATCTTTCTTCAAACAAGGTTAAATCGTATGAATATTTATATATTTTAGTGGGGTCGACGTCAATATTACCTATTACATTACCTTCGTCGTCGCATATTGTATTGACTTGTTGTGTTTCGTCAAAATCCGGGGTTAAGGTTAAAATATCCATGACAACGTCTTTAAACTTGCCTAAATTCATAGCACCAGATGGCTGTATTTCGTAGGGACTTGTATTCAAAGCAAAACTATAACTATACAAACCGTCGTCTGAGTCACCTAAACATTTTTCATATTTTTCTAAATATCTATAAATATCTGACCCAAATTCGTTTTCTCTATATTTACCATCTAACAAAATGGATACTTGTTGTAATATATGTTTTACATTATTTGTATTTGGATATTGTGTAATGGCAAATGATTCGGTCATTCCGTCGTGAGGTAGTTCTTGGAAAGATAAATCTACGTTGGGTTTATCTTTGTATTTCCAATTGGTATAATTACTCCATTCGTTTCTTTCGTATACATCGGTTCTTCGTAAAAACCAAAACCAATTCGACACCAAGTTATTTGTCTCTATTTTTAGGCGTCGGGTTCCAACAATATGTTTATAATTGGTTTCTTTTACATCTAAGAATAAATGGGTTTGTTCGTTTGCCGCAAATACTTTAGTTTCTTCTTCGGACAAAAAAGCGTATGTCGCAATCAAATTTACATCGCTCGCCCATTGATTTGTTACATTTGTATAAATATTGTCACTAGGCGGTACTTGTAAAAACCGATGCATTTGATAAATAGCATTTCCAAAGTCTGGACGCATACGCTCATAAGGCATTTGAGTGACATTCATTATAGTACATAAATCACGAATAGGTTTAATTGTAACATCAATAATCAATTCATTGTATTGGAGACAAACCAATGGAAACGCCATTTTACTCGAATTGGAGAACCAAAAAGGTAAAGGTATATATAATTTACGACCGTATATAGAAGGTTCAGGCGGTTCGTCTGGATCATTGGTTATCGTATTTGGATAATATCCATTTCTATAATAAGCTGGGTCATTCAATTCCGGTACATTACCGGTCATTTTGTAATATTGACTTTTCTTATTGAATGCTTCATTACGTTCTATTCTATTTTTAATATAATCACCACTAAATTGCTGAAGGATTTGACCACCTGCCGACATAGTCACTTGGTCAATCATCAAAGAACCAATATGTTCAATCCATTTGAATTCATATGGATTTTTAGACCCTTCGTGATCATAAAACGGACTCCAAATATTGGGTAAAGTCACTACTAAATAAGTATTCATAATTAATTCTGCATATCTAGGTATTTTAAAAGTAAACTTAGAGCTTTCATTCAAATGTAATGTACGTTCTCCATTGAAATCAATACGATATTTTTGTAGTCCAAAATTAGTATATTTTGCGTATACACTTTTAAAAAACGTTTTAGTAGGATTACCATTCAATATAATGTTTTGATTTCCATAAGCTATAATATTTAATAATCCGCCAGGCATTACTTATAATTTAAATATATATTTATATTACATATGAACAATATATATGTAATATCAGTAACCTTTTTAGCATTTATCATTTTATATATATATGTAAATGTAAGCTCTAAACAACAAAAGTGTAATATTATAGATGATATGGACTATCCAGCATTAAGTGTACCTGATTTGTCAGGCATACCTATTAAAGATATTATATTTAAATCAGCATACAATTGTTGTTGTGTTGGTGGCATGAAAAACGATTATGTTTCTTTGTGTGCCTTAAAAAATTGTTATCGTGCCGGAGCCCGCGTGCTAGATATGCAAATTTTTTCTTTAAATAGTGAACCAGTAATATCCGCTTCTACAGTCAACCAAAACGAATATAAAGAATTATATAATTATTTGGGATTTTCAGAAACTATGAATCATATTAAAAATACATTTTTAAATACAAATATGAGTCCAAATAATAATGAGCTCTTATGTATAAATTTAAGAATTAATAGTAACAATAAAGCGTTATATAATAAAATATCAAACACGCTTATTGAAACATTCACAGACAGAGCACAAATGTTATTGCCAGGAGATATAGATATCAATAAAGATTTAAATACATATTCACTAAATGAATTGAAACATAAAATTATTATTATGGTAGATTTGAATGCTTCGCCACAATTTCGTGATTCTTTTGGGTCGACCGATTTAAGCCGTTTGGCATTAATTACTTTTGGAGATGGCTTTAAATATCATTCATTATATGCGAACGAGGCATCTTTACAATCTGGTGTAGAACTTTCGAGTATATATCCAAACAAGACGGCATATTCAAATAATTATGATTATGTAGATAAAGGAAAGCGAAATAAGTTTAACTTTATTTTTATGAATTTTCAGAAAAGAGATAATCATTTGACCAAATATTTGGATGATTTTAATAGTTTTTCATTTAAACAGGTTTATAATATGGAGTAATATATATGTCATATTTAAAAATATTGGAAAAGGCTATAGACGTTAATAAAAAATTGAGAAAAAAACAAAAGAGACAAATTGTAAACACGGAAACAATCGAAATATTAGAAGAATTTATAAAAAAAAATGGACTTGTTTGTTATGGGGGTATAGCGATTAATTCTATTTTGCCTAAATCCAAAAAAATATACAATAATCAATTGGATATACCCGACTATGATGTATTTTCGCCAAACGCGATGGAACACGCAAAAATGTTGGCATCGGTTTACGCCAATTTAGGATTTCCTAATGTAGAAGCTAAAAGTGCGATTTTTTTTGGAACCTATAAAGTATTTGTGAATTTTATCCCCGTCGCGGACATTACTCATTTATATGAACCAGTGTTCAATATTATTCAAAATAAATCTATTCTTAAAAATAATATTTTATTTTCACCGCCGAATTATTTAAGAATGAGTATATACCAAGAATTATCACGACCTTACGGAGATGTTACTCGTTGGAGTAAAGTGTATGAACGCCTTACTTTATTGAATGAAAATCATCCATTTTATTATGACGTAGATTTAACTCAAAATAACATGATATCAAATAAAGAAAATAAGTTTATTTATGAAAAAATAGTAAATATGTGCGTACAACAACAATACGTTTTGTTTGGAGACTTAGGACTTTCATTTTATAAACATTATTTTCCAAAAAAATACAAAAAAGAAATAGATATGAAAGAATTAAAACAAATTTATATATTAATTGAAGACCATAAGCAAGTGTTGAATGAATTGAATAAGCTAAATATAAAATACAATGTTATATCACATACAAAAGAATATAAATTTATAAATTCTTTTTATGAAATTGAAATAAATGGTCAATCGCTCATGTATATTTTTACTACAAATTCGTGTCAATCTTATAATATTATAAAAAGAGGAGGGGTAAACTTTTGTATAGCCACAATTGACACCATTTTAAGTATATATTACGCCATTGAATTTTTAAATGAAAGCAGTATTAATAATGATAACGTTTTATCGTATTGTTATTTGCTAGAAAATATACACAGTGATAATAAAACAAATATTTTAAGACGATTTTATATACCTTGCGTTGGAAAACAAACAATGATAGAAGATATACGAAAAGAAAGAGACGAAAAATATACAAAATATAAAAAAAATAAGAAAAGTCTAGAATATAGAAAATGGTTTCTAAAATATTATCCTAAAACTCGTAAGAAAGTTAAACCTTAAATTCATCCTTATTCTTGATCCCATTTAATAGGTCTTTTACTATATTTGGGTCTATTTCAGGATGGTTTAAGAAAAACAATGGTCTTACAGGGGTATATAATTTAAGAAATACATTCATTAACAATTTTACCGCCTGATTATCCATATAAATAAATGTGCCCAATAATTTATCTATGAATAAATTGTAATTATCGTAAAACACATTGAATATATCGCTATAATAGCTATTATTCATGATAGGGTTTAAATTGGTTAAATCAAAAAACATATAGTACTTGTTAATATTTGGGTCATTACCCATTTGAACAATCGTTTGACTAATTTCGTCTATAAAACCAAGCCATTTAAAATGGGTTAAAGGTGTTTTATGAATAACACATGATAATTTATAACAATTTTCCATTTTATGAATCTTGATTTCCGAAAAGGGTTCCATTATTCAATTATATTATCATTATTTATATTAAAATTATGTATTAATGTATTTGCGTTTTTATTATAAATTTCACCGCATAAATTAGAAGATTCATATATTTCTTTTAGCAGACCGCTTGGTGCCGTTGTTCCAAATTTAATAAGATTTTTAGTTTTTAAAATATTTTTTATAGTATTTAATTTTGCTTTTTTATATTCGTTTTTTTTGTCATTCATTTGTTTTCTTGTTTGATTACCTTTAATAAAAATACTAATTGTTTTGTTTTTTTTATTTTTTCCTAGTTTAAACGTTTTTTCGATGGATGAAATGGTTTTAGGCGGTGGTGACTGTGACTCTATTAAACATTGAGGTGTCGGTAAAATCTCCGTTTTGGGTTCTATATTTATTGGCATCACTTCAATATTACATTCTGGTTCTTTTTGTTTATTGGGCAATACTTTTAATGTATTATTTTTTTTCCATTCACGGTACGTTGGTTTATTACCTGATTTTAAATTACCATAAACAGGTTCGTTTATATCTTCAAAACTCTCTTTATTCAAACAAATATTTTTTTGGGTTTTCTTATGTTGTTTCAGCTTTTCAAGTAACATTTTTCGTATGGTTGACGTATTTATATTTATTTTTTCATCTTTCACTTTATTTGTTTTTTTTACATTTAAATCACTCGGTTTGACAACAATACTACGAATACTCATATAAAAAATGAATTATAAAAATATGATTATTTATACTCTTCAAAATTGAATTAAATACTAAAGTTTAAGTATACTAACTATGGAGCATTATAATGAAACAGACAGCTGGAGCGTAATTGAGTCGTATTTCAAAAATACACATTTACAACAATTAGTAAAACACCAAGTAGATTCATATAATGATTTTGTTCAAAACCAATTGATTAAAACGATAGAAATGTTCAATCCGTTGATCATTAAATCGCCACACGATTATTTGCCTGAATATAAAAAATATCGTTTAGAAGTAGAGATTAATTTCGTGAATTTATCGATTTATCGTCCAGAAATTCACGAAAACAATGGATCGTCTAAATTAATGTTTCCAAGCGACGCACGTCTTAGAAGTTTTACTTATTCATCTAATTTCACACTTGATATGAATATTAAATATACCATTCGAAAAGGCGCAAATTTAGAAAACGAAGAATTTAAGCACATTCATTTGTCTAAAATTCAATTTGGTAAAATTCCTATTATGCTTAATTCTTGTATATGTGTATTAAAACAATATCCACATATTCACCCCGACAACATAGATGAATGTAAAATGGACCCAGGAGGTTATTTTATCATAAATGGTTCAGAAAAAACTTGTTTAGGACAAGAGAAAACCGCAGACAATAAAGTATTTTGTTTCAAACAAAAACAATCAAATAAATGGCTCTGGACAGCGGAGTTTCGTTCTGTACCTGACTGGAAATGTATATCTCCTAAACAAATTTATATGATGCTTAATTCTAAATTATCCGCATATGGGCACGATATTTTAGTTCAATTACCACGACTAAAAAAACCGATACCTTTGTTCGTGTTGTTTCGTGCTCTAGGGATTGAAAGTGATAAAAAAATATGTAATATTATTCTTTTGAATAGTAATAAAGAAAGTAAATTATTAGAATACTTGAAAGCATCCATTTACGAAGGCGCTGAATATAACAATTACGAAGATGCTTTACAATATATTATTTCGAACGTGATTTATACCCCCATCAATATGGATAAAGACGAAGGACATAGGAAAAAGACCGAATTTGCGAAAGATGTTTTGTCTAATGACTTGTTTCCGCATTGTAAAACAAAAGAAGAGAAGATTTATTTATTAGGATTTATGACAAAGAAAATAATTCTTGCGTATAGTGGTATCGAAAAACAAACAGACCGCGATTCGTATGAAAATAAAAGGGTAGAATTAACAGGGACCTTGTTGAATAACTTGTTTCGTAATTATTTCAATAAAGTAGTAAAAGATATACAAAAACAAGTCATTCGCGAAATCAACAATGGTTCTTGGAAATCAAGCGAAGATTATTTTAACATCATTACTTTAACCAATATTTATAAAATTGTGAAATCAACCACCATTGAAAACGGATTAAAGCGCGCGTTATCCACCGGTGATTTTGGTATAAAAAGTATGAATACAAACAAAGTTGGGGTAGCCCAAGTGTTAAACCGTCTAACCTATCTTTCTACATTAAGTCATTTACGTAGGGTAAATACCCCGATCGATAAAAGTGGTAAACTCGTAGAACCACGTAAATTACACGGGTCTACGTGGGGATTTTTATGTCCAGCTGAAACACCCGAAGGTCAATCCGTCGGGGTCGTTAAAAACATTAGTTATATGACCAACGTGTCTACGTATTCAGACAGTACACCCATATATGAATTTATCAAACCTTATTTATATCCATTAGACCATTATGAAACCGAAGATTTTTACGATAAAGTAAAAGTATTTGTAAATGGGCGATGGATAGGTATTACACACAATCCTATTACACTATTTAAAGATTTAAAACAAAAAAAACATAATGGAATGATACACATTTATTGTTCTATTGTGTTTAATTATCAAAATAAAGAAATCTATGTATGTAATGATTGCGGCCGTTTAGTGCGTCCTTTGTTTAAAGTTAAAAATAATAAAATATTACTGACAAACAATACGATTCAACGCCTAAAAGAAGATGAATTGTCGTGGAGAGACTTGCTTTTACCCTTAAATATAGATGAATCTATTATTGAATATATTGATTCGGCAGAACAAAATAATTCTATGATTTGTATGAAACCAAACCAGTTCAAAGAAGAATATAATTATACTCATTGTGAAATTCATCCAAGTACTATATTTGGAGTATTGGCGTCATGTATTCCGTTTCCTCAACATAACCAATCGCCTAGAAATACATATCAATGTGCCATGGGTAAACAAGCCATTGGTATTTATGTATCGAATTTTAACAAAAGAATGGATAAAACAGCTTACATATTAAATTATACAATGCGCCCTTTGGTAGAAACGCGCGTTATGAATATGATGAAATTAAATCAACTACCATGTGGTAATCAAGTGATAGTCGCGATTATGACACATGGTGGATACAATCAAGAAGATAGTTTATTGTTTAATCGTGGTAGTTTAGACCGTGGATTATTTCACGCGACAATTTACCATACTGAAAAAGACGAAGATAAAAAAATAAATGGCGAAGAAGAACTTCGTGTTAAACCAAACCCAAATATTACACGAAATATGAAATTTGGTAATTACGATAAAATCAACAAACAAGGAGTAATTGATGAAAATGAATTGATTGAAGACAAAGACATTATTATATCTAAAGTAGTTGTCATAAAAGAAAATAAAAACGATAATACAAAATTAATCAAATACGAAGATCAAAGTAAATCATATAGAACGACAGAAGAATGTTATGTAGACAAAAACTATATTGACCGAAACGGCGACGGGCATACGTTTTGTAAAGTAAGGGTCCGTTCTACGAGAAAACCCAATATTGGAGATAAGTTTAGCAGTAGACACGGACAAAAAGGTACCATTGGTAATATTATTAACGAAGAAGATATGCCTTATACAAAAGATGGACTTCGTCCGGATATTATTATCAATCCACATGCGATCCCATCTAGAATGACGATCGCTCAATTAAAAGAAACCTTAATTGGTAAATTGCTTTTAAAATTAGGATTATTTGGCGATGGTACCAGTTTTGGTGAAATGGATATGGAAGAAGTCTTTAAGGAATTAAAAAAACATGATTACGAATCACGTGGTAATGAATTGTTGTACGATGGAAAAACAGGCGAACAAATCGAAACATCTATATTCATAGGTCCTGTTTATTATCAAAGATTAAAGCATATGGTAAATGATAAACAACATAGTCGTTGTATTGGTCCAATGGTAAATCTTACACGTCAACCAGCAGAAGGAAGGAGTCGTGATGGTGGTTTAAGATTTGGTGAAATGGAGCGGGATTGTATGATTTCGCACGGAGCCTCTAAATTTACAAAAGAACGTATTTATGATGTATCAGACAAATATGCGGTTAATGTCTGTAAAAAATGCGGTATGATTGCGGTTTATAATGATAAAGAACATATTCATTTATGTAATGTATGTGAAAATAGAACGGACTTTTCCAATGTTAAAATTCCTTATAGTTGTAAATTATTATTTCAAGAATTAATTACAATGAATATTGTTCCGAGAATTATGACATAAGATAAATATTATGTATATATATAATGAGTTATTTAGGAGGAACCATACATGGAAAAAGAACGGAAGTAGGATTTCAAAGCACTTTGGTTGGTTCTGAAGTTGCTATGAAACGAAGATTATTAAGAAAATCATTTAGAACCAACCAAGTAAAAACAAACGACGGTACTTTGGTCGGAAAATCCACATCAGGACCATTCCGAACAGCATTCCATCTCGGAGATGGTTTGTCGAGACAAAATCAATCATGTGGAGGTGTCAATCAAGTCAACGGAACACACGTCAACCGAACAAAATTAGGGGGCAGTGTAGGACAAAATTCTTGTAATGTGAATACATTAGGATTTACGCCATTAGAAGTACCCCTTGAAAGCGGAAATCAAAAATATGTCTCTGAATCTTCTACTTACACAAGATTCAAACATTTAGAAGGTGTAAATTTGAACTACAACGATACGACCTTTGGTGGCGGCGATAATAATACTATATATACAGCATTAAATCGTGTTAGAAAATAAATTTATATATAAATGAACATTGGTTTTAAAACCCCTATTCAACAAAATGAACCAAGTATGGAAACGCCGAAAGAAATACCAAGTATGTTAAAAATTCCAAAAGAAATACCAAGTATGGAATCTATTGAATTAATGGACCGTTTATATGATAAATTAAGTTGTTTTAATTTTTTTTCTGTAATAAAAAGCATATTTGACGAATTTGTGTTTTCACTTCATATCATAGACAATATATTTTTAATTCAAAGTTTATATGTAAGAAACGTATTCAAAAATATAAAAGAAACATCTTTAAATAATTTGCTTCCTCCAAACATATGTACCGATTTATTATCAGATAAAAGATGTGTTCGTAAAATAGGCCCATCTGAAACCACAATCGATGAAAAATTAATGGACAGATTTCGCCAAATTACAATACATCCATACCCGCCAAAAATAAATGAAAAAGATATAGAACGATTAAAATCAGACATGGGTTTAGAATCAATTATAAATTACGAGTTTGAAAATGAAAAATATGCTTTAAGTTATATAATAAATTTATTAAAAGAAACAGAAAAAGAAAAAATAAAAAAATTAAAAGATATTTTATTTTATGTTGATTTTAAAGACGCAAACAAACAAAATTATATTAAAAGCAAACCATCGCCTAAGAAACTAATTTATTTTTCAGAATGGTCTACCTTAAAAAATTTTGTAGATTGTGGTGATGTTCATTTAGGTAAAGGGAATGAAACGAATGAAGCGAATTGTGGTATAAAACGAAAAATGATAGACGATAACAAACATAAATCATTTAAACCAAATGAATTGAAGGAAGAGATAAGTTACGACCCCGATTTAATTTTATTATTTGATAAAATATTAGAAACGAAAGACATCATCAATAATAATTATGTAAAAGCCGTCATACGTGATTTGAAAATTATAGAAATAATAGATATATATTTACAAGAAGAAACTCAAAAACTATTATAAATCATTTTTCTTAAATACAATTAGTGAAATCATAAATATTGAAAATATAAGCAAATATAATTTTTCAATATAATCCATTTCTATTCTAGAAAATCCTTCGTATGTATTATACAGCTTTTGGTCGTCTTTTAAAACATACAATTCATTATACTCCATTTCATCCAAGTTGTCGCAATAACTTATATCACTAAACATATTCATCCATTGTTGTTTACTTTTTGTCTCTAAATTAGGAAATAATAAGTTTGCTTTTATATCTTTGTTTTGTTCGTCTTTCAAACGATTTTCTTGTTCATCGTATAAATAAATATCACCTTGGTTCATTATAGTAGCGTATATTATTTATCCAAACAATATTTATTTATATCTTTAAAATATTGCTTTAATTCTTTATTATATTGTGCTTTTTCTTTTTCAAATACTAAATTTTTATTTTCTTTTACGTCATAAATACTAGCCAATGGTGGCTCTTTTAATGTTAGGTCATTACACTTCATTGGTTCATTGTGTTTAAAACATAAATATATAAGTATACTTAATAATATTATTTTCAGAATCATATATATATATTTTCTTTTTTAAATATATGTCTCTGGTATATACATATCAGGTCACTACGAAAAATAGCGCGCCTGTACAACCCGACCTATATGTATATGGTAAGCCACGACCTATACAACATTGGCGGAAACAATATGATGGTTCTTTGTGTAATCTTAAAACCGAAGTATTTAAAGGGCCCGTTTGTGATGGCATAAAAGTAAACAATTCTTGTATTGGTGGGACCAATCACATTAAAAGAACTTCCACTACTAATTTAAATAAAAAATATTATAATTCAACTAAACATTATTTACAATCGAGGCAAAAAACCTATATTCAAAATTCTATTTTAGGAGAAAACCTAAAAGAAAATACGTATACATTTACAACAGATGGGTCAGGATGCGTGGTCTACAAACCAAGTAATAATTCTTTTAAAACACAAGGCGGAGTATCTGCGTCATTGAATACAATGAAACAAAGAAACGATGCCATCACTAAAAATACAAATAGCTTTAGAGAACCATACCTTTTAAGTGGCGCCAACTTTGGATTACATCACGGAAACGCACCATATTTCCTAAAAAGTAAAGAAAATAAATGTATCTCATGTTAATAATGATTCATCTATTGGCAAATTATATTTTTTGCAAATTTTAATACACTTTATTAAATGGGTTCTTTTGATATGTTCAAGAGTATTTTTTCTGTTTTGGTCAAGCATATAAGATAAAATATTTTGTATATGTTCCACTTGAGATTGACCTGTAATCGAATTGATATCTTTAACTTTGTCTATAAATAGCAAAGGAATGTTTAAATTCATTATACTGGTTATATTACGATTGCTTACATCATATTGACGTATCATTTTTTCTATAATTTCATCTATATTTTTAACCATACGAAAATGAATACATACAATATATTTTTCTGAATTGGCAGGGCGACTAGTCAATGGTTTAATAATATAAATATCTTCGTATAAATAATTCAATAAAAATAATAATTCAACCGATAAAGAAGTAAATGTATCAAACAATTTTAACACAAATGAACCACCCTTTTTTTGAATACACATTGCGTAAAGAATTTGGGCAAATATTAAATTAAGTGAACTTTCTTCTTGTTTATTGAAATCATTGCTATAATCTATACCACCGTCACCGGTTACAAAATCTACACTATGTTTGTAATTAGAATATATATATTGTAAATTTTTCTTGGAATATAAATTTCCAGTTTTATCTTGTCCGTATTCTAATATAATATTTTTATGTAAGTTCAAATATATGTCATTATTTTTCCATTTAGGAACATCCTCTTTGTTATCCATCAACGTCATCCCAAAATAAATATCTTTTTCATTTTTTCTGTAATTGGAAAGTGCTTCAATAAACCCACCCGGACCTTCTGCCAAATGAAAACTGACCATTTCGTTAGGAAAATGAAACGAATAATGGTGTAATATTTCTACCATTTTAAAATAAGAGCGAGACAACGGTTTATAACTACACACCGGAGGTGTATGCGAGTCAAAAGAAGTATTTATAAACTCATATGGATTAAAAAATTTTTTGTATTTATCCCATAAATTGGTTTGATTGTCTATTTCTTTTTTTATCGAATGACTATATTCGCGCAAAGTCGTATTTATATAGTTTAGTGGTTTTTCATAATTTAACTCTATATTATTTGTCTCTATTACATAAATAATATCGGAAATAGAATAACTTGTCATAATAAAACTATGATTTTGGTTTTATATACATTTATAATTGGTTTAACATAATTTGTTGTTTTCCCAATTTTATTGGTTTTTCTATTTCAAACAAAGTCGCATCTTTTACTTGGGTTTGTTTAGACATATTTTTTTGAAACACCAATTCACAATCTACATCAAATTCTTTCTTAAATACAAACGCTTTGTTCAAAAAAGATATTTCTTTTTCTTGGTTGCTCATTTTTAGTTTAGGTTCTTTCTTGAAATATTCTTCGAACGATTCATTTTTCACTAATTTAAACCCATATTCGCTCATCAATGGTATCAAATATCCAAAATAAACTAAATATTCATCTTTTTCTGTATTGATAGAATCTTGAAATACGCCGATTTTATTGCCAAGTGGGTTTTGTTGAAGATTTATATTATCATCGTATTTTTTTCGAATGTGCCATATTTTGGTCGTGTCTACATATAACTCTACAATCTCATTGTCTTTTTTGTCTTTTAATTTTTCATATACGAGTTGGCCGTCATAACACGTACCAATTAGATGCCCGTTTAATTGTATGGTCTTACAACAATTGTAAATAAACGAATTTATAGTCAATTCATTTTCGAACATATAGTGTAAAGCGAATTGTATAGAACCCAACTGAAACCCTTTGGTTGAAATTCCGAATTTAGGTAAATTTGAAAAGGAACTACGTTTAATGCCCAATACATGATCCATTACTTCCGAACTCACTTTATTATTTTCGGCAAATTCATTGTTTAACAATCGTTTCGAAGTGTTACCTTCTATGAATACATAATTTTGTTTTATTTTAGACATTTTGTTGAATTGTAAATAACGAATACATGCTCCGTCTTTACTATTATGAATATTATCTTTTGAAATGTCTATACCCAAAACGAAAGGCGATTTTAATTCAGCCCATTTATACAAATCACCTGCTTTTCCAACCGCGTAATCTATAATCGTACATCCTTCATTACAATAATTTTTATACAATTGCGTTTTAACGTGTTTGTTGTGAAAACTCCGCATATTTTTTGTTTTATTTCGATTTAAACCCTCTTTGTTATAATAAACATCTTCATCTACATTATTATATTCCACTTTTGCGTTTGGGTCAATGAGCATTTCACGTGTGACCGGATTATGAATACTATTCCAATTACTATTTGCGGTGTGTATATTGTTGCCTTTTTCTTTATCAAAACGAATTCTTAATGGGACCCAACACAAACGCTTATCATCATTCATGACATATTTGAATTCTACCACATTATTGTTATAAATAATATCACGTGTATTTTTTTCGGTTCCTTCTTCCGTATAAATATTACCATTTTCTTCTAATAAAATGTAGGATTTGTAAGCGTCTTTATCGTATGGGTTATTTGGAATAAATAATGTCGTATCGCTTGTGGGTGTTTTAGATTGTTTTACACCATTCAATAAAGCTTCTTGTGGATTGATGATTTCATCTGTACCATAATTACCTACATATAAATAAATAATTTGATATTTGTATGTTTTTTTTTCGTGATATATCATTTCACTCAATAGTTCGCCTTTTTCATTGGTCGGAAATCTTACTAAAAAGTCGATGGTATTGAATTCTGGTGGTTTCCATTTAAAACTATGTTTCCACACATATTTTTTATTTTTAACGTTGTCTTGAGGGGTTTCCATCCCAACTCCCAAAACAGACGACGAAAAAATGATACCGTCCGTATTATATTTATAACTTTCGGATTCAATGGTGTCCAACAATAATCCACATTGTAAAGATAAATCATTCTTTTCGTCTACAAAATAAAATTCTTTGTGAATAAAAGATATACTATTGTAAAAACGATCATTGGGCGATTCTTGGTTGATTTGTTGTATTATTTTTTTCAACAAAGGGTATCTCGTGTCTTGAAAACCTTGTTTCCTTACATCGGACACTTTGTCTCCATTTTTATAAAAGTAAATATCGAAACCAGCAAACAAATCTACTCTTTCGTGTTTTTTATCATATCGTATGTATTCTCCATCTATTAATGTTTCTTTCAAAGAATCTTGTGTTAATTCACGACCAGTATATTGAACGTTGATTGGATTTGTATTGGTAATAAAATATAATTTACCTTCTTTTGAAATATACAATAACTTTCTTAAACCATCGGCTTTATCGGTTATACAAAACTCCTTTTTAACACACGGATAAAAATCTTCGTTTAAGTTTTGTCTCTGTAATGTATAAGAACTTGGACCAATAAAAGGAATATATTTGGATTGGGTAAACAATGATTTATACTCATTCAAAACATCATTTTTTATTTTTTCAGAAATAGGAAAAGACGTATCGTCTTTTCCGGATAAAATATATTTAATGGTTTTCTTAATATGTTCAGACATTTTTGACACATCTTGTATCGGTTTGTAATGGTCATTTAATTCCAACTCAATCTCATACAATTCTTGTTCTTCAAACACACCAGAGTCTTTAAAATGTAGAGCATTATGCCTCATTTTAACAATGCTCATATCTATAATAAATCCGGGCATATTGGGGTGCTGTAAAGTAAGACGTGTCATTAGTCTAAATGTTTTTTTTGTATTTTTCCATTTTGAATAAATTTCATCGATGACCGTTTTATTCATAGGAACTTCTTTGCTTATATTTAAATTCATATTGTAATCATTCTTTTTTCTATACAAATTTTCCTTTTTTATATGTTGCGTGTTTTCAGGTAAAACATTGGTTTCACACAAAGCCTTAATGTTAGACAATCCTTCTACTTCACAACGCACTTTATCCAACATATCATTTGTTTTATTAAACGACGCTTTCAATAAATGTTTTTCGGCGCTTCGTTCAAATCCATAATGTAGCAATTCATTGTATATATGCTCGAATTCGCTTTTATTTTTTGTAGATAATCGAAATTCGATTTCCAATGGTTGATGCGAAGTGACCAACTCGTTGAATTTTTTCAAACTTTCGATAACGCTCATATATATATCTTATATACATTATTAAATCAATTTTAAATGTTTAAAATAGTTTTCGATTTTTTCATAAAAATCACTTTTTTTCTTGCCATCTATATTCATTGTTTCGCCCATTTGTTTTAATTCGTCCAACTTATAATAACTTATACTTTTTAATGGTTTAAAAAAATCTACTATTTTAATTTTATTTGTATCCATAGTATTTGTCCATTCATAATTATGAGACAAATAATAAATTGGTTCGTCTTGTTTCACAATCGATTCATAAAAAAAATATTCTGAATACCAAACAATATTTATATTCCATGCATAACACAACGCATTTAAACAATGTAATGGTATGTTTTTACTTTGTAAATCTTCTAAAATTTTATCTTTATGTTTCAGTTTAATATATTCTAATTTTTCAATCACATTTATTTTTTCAATGGTTTCATTGTATTTGTCCAATGAGATTTTGCGTTCATTTAGTTTATGATAAATTGCGTAAAATAGTTTATCATAGACCTTTTCTTGTTCTTTCGCACGTTTTTTTATACAAGGTGTGTGTATTTTAAAATGTGGATTATAAAAGTGGCGGCGATGGTGTTCGAACATAAAAAAATATGGTTTATATGTTTAAATCTTTTTTAATTTCATTCATTTTGAATTCCCCTTCGTGAATATCTTTTTCTTTTTTTTCAATGTATTGAATATAGTCTCCCATTTTTTGTAAAGTATCAGGTGTCAACGTTTCCATTTTTACAAATGTACCATTGTGATTTTCGTTATAGACTACTTGACTATCTTGAACAATAAGGTCTAAAATACACAATTGTTCGTCTTTATTATAACTTTCAATTTTTTTAACCATATGATTTAACGACATACATACATATGTAATGTATTATTTAAATAATTTCAGCAATTATACTTATAAATGTATCGTTTAATTCATAACGATGACCTAAAACTTTCACTTGGACACTATCGCCTTCTTTATATTTATCCATTTCTAATTGTGAATTATGTTCACTGCTAATAAAGACGTTCATTGGATTTTCATCTTCTTGAATAATACAACGAATCCCTATTTTATTGATATTTTTTACAATACACGTCAGTGTCATATCTTCGTAAGGCGTACAACATTGTACTTCAAAAATAACAGTAAAATACACATCGGAACCTTGTAATAATCCGGACGAATAATGAAATACTTTGGATGAGCCAATACGGATATAGCCTTCATTTCGACATTTTCCTTCGATATGTGACTCTACATATGATTTGAAATAACTTTCCATATCTTTGCCTAGTCTATTGTAAGCGACTTTAATTTTTTCACTAATGAATTGTGTTTGGAATAAATCGTCCATGATATACATAATATATATATATTTTTATTCAATTTTATATTAAATATAAGTATAAATTATATGGAATATTTGTTTTACCATTGATTTTATTTGAATTATTGGGCGATTTTACTTTATATAAAGGTAGCAAAAAAAGATGAATATATATATTAACATTCTCATTTATTTT
>FUWD013429958.1_pt14 | contig 38362 bp, 40 predicted proteins | sample 1063281 | NCBI WGS metagenome assembly FUWD01 (sample SAMEA79048168, study PRJEB19326) | metagenome | biome: marine | reverse complement strand
GTGAATCTGTTTCTACTTAAATCTAAATATGTTAATTTTGTATATTTTTGAATATCTGGAGGCAAACTCGTTAATTGCTTTGAACTTAAATCTAATTTTTGAACATTGTATTTATTAGGGCATTGTATTTATCGGGCATTATTATTTGTTTTTATTTTATTAAATAAATTTAAAAATGAAATAAAAACAAAGTAAAATATACATTAATTCTTCAAGTAAAATAAACGTAATTATGACTGCTACATTTCCTTCTTTGTACAAAACAAAGGGTCAAGAGAAATACTGCTGGTCAATTGAGGTAAAGTCAAATAACGAGGGTAAAGTTTTTATTGTTTCACAACACGGCTTGGAAACTGGAAAAAAAGTAGAGCACAAGAAAGAAATAACAGAAGGCAAATGCGGACGCACCCTTTTGGAACAGGCGACCCAGGAAGCATCCAGAAAATGGACCAACAAAAAGGAAAAAGAGTTATATCAAGAATTAACCAAAAAGAAACAAATTCAGAAACAAATGCAAGTGTAGAAATCCAAGTGAGACCTATGTTGGCTCAGACAGCTGACTTTAAAAAGACTGGTGGCTACACAGTTCCATTCCCTGCCATGGTTCAACGCAAGTATGACGGGATAAGATGTATTGCCCATTGTGATGCAGACGGCCATGTAGTGCTGGAAAGTCGCAAAGGAACTCCTTTTACGAATTTTCCCGCTTTAACCGCCGAACTAGAACATGTCTTTGCATCTTTACCAAAGTCTATTTACTTGGACGGTGAGTTGTTTACAAACCGAGTAGACTTTGAAACAATATCTGGTTTAGTGCGATCTAAAAAAATAGTAGTTGCGAAGCCAGTAAAAGAAAAGCCAAAGAAACTCACAGAAAAGCAAACGACAGCTTTACAGCTGATTGAGGATAACCAGGTTAAAAAAGGTTGGATTGATTTTCACATTTACGATATGATAGATATTGCGAAAGTAAATGCTCCATTTCACCAACGTTGTTCTCAACTGAGTTCCATCATTAATACTACGCAGAAAATTAAGTTGGTGGAAACTATAACTGTACAAAACCAATCTGAGATTAAACCGCTTCATGACCAGTTTGTGAGAGAAGGATTTGAAGGAATTATGGTAAGAGATGTGAATGGGCCATATCAGGTCAACAAGCGAAGCAAGTATTTGCAAAAGTACAAGGAGTTTATGGATGCAGAATTTAAAATTGTTGGATTTCATGAAGGGTCGGGCAACGAAAAGGGAGCAGTTGTTTGGGACTGCGTTACGCCAACAGGTCAGCCATTTGCGGTTAGACCAAGAGGGTCGTTCGATGCACGCAAAGAAATATATTTAGATGCTGGGTTGTATATTGGAAAACACTTGACGGTAATTTTTCAAGAGTATAGTACAGATGGTATTCCCCGATTTCCAGTGGGAAAAGGTATTCGTATTGGTGGAATTTAAACAATTAATACGGTATTTGTGACTGCACTTTTACCATCTGGATGTAATCCTTTATCAAGTCGTTCAATAATTTGGTTATTATAATTATAAATAAAAGAATTGTTATTATTCAATAAATGTCTTTTTAAGGTAATTAGATTCGAAAATGTACTTCTAGATAATCCAATAAAATTTTTTGCTTTACACATTAATTCAAAATTAATTGCTGCATTAATTTCGTATTCTACATTTTTATCAAAATAGTAATCACTATTTATATTGTTTAATTTTAATGTTGTTTTAATTTCATTTTGATTTTGACCAGTTGTAAAAAAAATATCAGATGACCATTTGTTTTTATACAAATCAATCAAAGTGTTTACATTTATTAACAATATTTCATCTGGCGATTTTGTTTTAGACTGAGATGCGTAGTTTACCCAATCAGTTTCTACACGAATATGCATAGCGTTCATATGTTCTATTTCTATATTCGTGTCTATAATATGTTGATACTTTGAATTTAATTTTAAAGAGTTTAATACGCAAATATTCATGCAATTTTTATTCATTTTACATTCATTTCGCTGCTTGGCTAAATTGCGTTCGCTAACATCCCATAGTTTTTCCATATTTATAATTGTATGGCTGTTTTTAGACTCATAAGGAATCATTATTATTTTACCATTGTTATATTGTTTCATTTGCTCATTAAAATAATTTAAGTCATAAATATTAGAAAAATTAGTTGGATGTTTCCATCCAAATATCGGCTCTAATAATGGAATATTTTGCTGAATTGCGATTTCGCAAGCACTAAATAAACAAAACAGTTTGTTACACAACCCTCCATGAAAATTGAGTTGAAACACTTTCGTTTTAATATTTTTATCCATGTTTAATAAATTTTCAGTTACTTCGGGATATATTTCTTTAACCAACAAATTGTCTTGTAATAACTGTTTTTGCCAAGCATTCAAGTCGAGTTTTTCGGGGAAGTTGTTGTTGACAAAGGGCTGGTTAATTTGATAGATACGATGTGCGTCATGACATCTGTGTCCTGGGTCTTTATCTGGAACTTCCTTTGACTGTTGCTGATTGTTGTGGTTGGCCACGTTTTTATATTCTTTGTTTTGAAAAATGCGGTCGGTATACTCAAGCCCAATCTTGTCAAAGATGCTACGCATAGCCGCATGATTGTTGTCAAACATATCTTCGTAACGAATGAGATGAGTATTGGGAATTGGTTCTTTCATATATTTAACATAATTCTTGAGAACTTGAAAGTAGCTAAACATGTTGTGGTCTGACGGAATGTTGTTGTTAAAACGTTTATTTAGTGAACTGAAAATCCACAAGGGGTTGCGTATCACAAAGATTTTAATGTAATCTTTGTACTCGTCTTTAAAAAACTGGTCCCAGGTAAAAGGATACTTTACTACAATATAGGGCTTGTCTGTTGGCTTAAATGCCTGTCTCGACTCGCACAGCATTTCTTCTACATTGTCAATGTGACCCATAATATTTCGGAAAATGGTTGTTCCTGAATGAGGAAAGCCAAATATAATGATTTTTTGCGGAGCCATGTTTAACGGTGGTTATACTTGTTATTATTATTCAAGGAGTTTTAATTTGTTTTTTAACAAAATAGTAAAAAGTGAGTTAAAGATAATGTATTATATACATTAATACAAACTAATTATTATGTGTATGATAAGTACCGAGGTTAAAAGTATTAGCAGTACCAACATTTTTGTTGCCCCAAACCTGGACATGACAAAGCAACTGATTGTATATTCCAACTCAATCGACAACATTTCCAGCGCAAATGCGATGGTCTTGCCAGTTCCTTTGCCAAGCACAGTTAAATTTCATGACTTATCAAGTTACAAGGAAATTTTCAAAGACTGTGCCAAGTGCTTTTATACGCCCAATCTAGATAGATCTGGTAGTAAAAGCTATAGCAATAGCATGATAACTAATAATGGTTCCAAAACATTGGAGGTGTTTAATGTGGGTAGTTACAAGGCATCGCTTGCTAATAACCTGGATGAACTTAATAACGTAGATGCATCTGTGTTTGACCTTAGTTCTGGTTTAAATAATGTTTTGAAATCGTCATATTCTGAGTCGCATTGGGGATTTATCATTTGTAAGCTAAATCAGGGAGCCGAAACATACCACCCTTTTGCTTATTCGCACGAGATTCATGACAAAATTCACATTCCAACCAAGCACTATCATAAAATGGGTAACCACGTTGCAACTGTACCTTCTTTTGGTTCTTGGGGTTCAATGAGTGGAGATTGGGGTGATGGTAGTAAAATTGCAAGTATTGACTCCACGCCCATGTTTAGTAGTTTAATGTATGGTGGCGCAAGCACTAAAACGACCAGTAAATTAAATGAAAAAAACAATGAGGAGGTATCATCTCAGCGTGGCATGGATGTCGCCGATGACTGGGCTCACTCGGTGTATTTGATGAATTTGAACCCGTACAAAACCCGAGCTGATAGTATGAGCAAAACAAATGAGATTTGGGACGAAACAACCACTCCAGCTTTAAACAAGATTGACTTTAACATTGGTAGATGCAAGATGTTTTTTAAGTTGAAGATTCATGGCATGCACCCTAATGTGGACTTAAGTATTCCTGTTTAAATTCATATAAATAATTAAATTCATATAAATAATATAAATAATATAAATAATAAATAATAAATAATAAATAATATAAAATATGGATTTTATTATTTTTCTTTTATTTTTTTAGTATTGTTTATATTGTTTGGATGTATATATAAATACACAACATGGTTTGTAGGTATGAATGCGCATGTATATACGGCACTGTGTTATTTATTTATTGGTGTTTATATGTTTATATCATGTCAGTTTATACCTAAGAATGAGCATGTATATATGGTACTGTTGTATTTATTAATTGGTGTTTTTATGTGGTTTTATATTTTATAATTAACTATTTTAATCCCAGTGTTCATATCCTTCAATACCATTAAAATATAAGTCTTGTTTAAATCCAATATTATTGGTTTTTAAATATGATGAAAAGTCATTAATAGTATCTTTAAAGTTAATGCTACCAAAAAAAGCCTCGCGTCTTTGTGATTTAAGATGGTTAATTGCATTAGTACAAAGCTCACCCTTGTACATTAAATAACACACATAAGTACAACAACTTCGCTGTCTTCCTTGATTGCAAAAAATGTTGCATTTTTTACCCTGGTGAAGACAATCGTCAATTTTCTTTAGTACTTCGCAGTTGTTAAAGATAATGCAGTCATACAGTTTTTTGTATTGGCGGTGGTCACCATTATCTTCAACTGGCAACCGATAGTTGTCAGCATTTTTAAACAGAGGCTTGTCTGAAGTGCAGTTAATAAACAGGTCGTACTCGGACTATCACTATCACTCATTTAGTTTAATATTGCATTACTTTTTATATTACTTTTTATATTACTTTTAATATTAATTTGTAAAATAAAAGAAAGATAAAATAAACCTACTAATAAAGATAAGTAATAGAAAGCATGGAGATAGTTCGTACATTTAAGGATGCTTTTGCTATTGGCAAAGAGTGCCTATCCAAAATAAATACATCCAAGTCAAAGCCCCGTCTTATGGATGATTATGCTTTACCTTTAAACATAGACGATGGCCCATGGGAGCAATCAGAAACCGCCCTTTACCAAACCTTGTCTTATATTATGAATTTTTTAAACCACTCGTGTTATATGCTTTGCGTAGCAGGAGATGAGCAAAAAATTGTGAAATTGGAAACCAAGGAAATGTCTCAATTTTTCCAGGATATTTTGACTAATGATGTGCGAAAGAAACAAGACCCAAAAATTAACCGCACTCTTTTAGACGACAAGCAACGTTTAAAAAAAATGCGAATAATGCAGTGTGTGGTAAAACCTTATGCATCGTCGTCGGCAACCTCGTCCGAGTACGAAGATATGTTTAAAAAAATTAATGCACCAGATGGTGTATACATTCTTAACTTGACAGACGCAGTTATTTTACGAAAAAATGGAATGATTCCGTGGAAACTAAACCGCAACGTGAACCTGCCAACTGCTTACCAGATTGATCGCTTTATTCCTGTTCTTAGTATTTCAGGAGAAGAAGGGTACTGGGACATTCCAATTCCCAATTATGACGATGTGCAATACGTGCTTAAAGACACTCATCCCGACCCTAACTACGAGCTAACTTGGGCAAAAAAAAAAAGCAAAGCAGTGTTTCGTGGTGGACCAACTGGCTGTGGTGTTTCAGAAAACACAAACATGCGTATTCGTTTGGCCAAAATGGGACTTGAGCAAAAGTATGCAAAATATTTAGACGTGGGTATTGTTTCTAATAAACCAAATACAATTGACTCTGACGCGATTCGATACGACCCTAGAGTCGGACTTGCCTACATGAATACGTTTATTAAACCTGTAGCACGTATGCCGATGAGCGACCAGAGTAAGTTTAAATACATTATTCACATTGATGGCAATGTGCACGCATACCGCCTATTAACAACCATGCGAACTGGATCAGTTATTTTGCGTGTTAAGAGTGACTATACTTCGTGGATAGATCATTTGATGAATCAAGAAAATCTTGAGGGAAATCGGTTATATGTGAGTGTTAAAGCTGACTTGTCTGATTTAATAAGCCAGATAGAGTATTGTGACCAGCACTCGGAAGAATGTCAACTTATTGCGGAAAGAGCATTAAAGTTTGCTGAGTCAGTTATGACCCAGTCCTATGTGGTAAATGCATTTGAGGCAGTTTTGTGGAAACTAAGTGAACTTCTAAACAACAAACAAACAATCCCTTTGGGTAAAACTATTGCCGAATTGCAAAATAACAATAAATATGCAATTGTTGAAGGCGATAATACAGAGTACTATGTGCAAAACGAAAAAACAAAAGCTTGGCAAAAAGACCCGCTGATTCAGTCTATTATGAATATGAATGTGAAGAACTCTGACGACGTATTGTGTGTTTTGCAAGACATGTGTTTTGCTTCGTCTTTCAACAGTGAAAGAAAAGGGGATGAAGATGACTGTATTTCAGAAGCAATGACCAAAGAGAAAATTAAAACAAATTTATTTGAACAGTTTTACAAGCACTTTGATAATGCTTATTTTTTATCAAAAGAAGAACTTAACCACACAATTGAAAAAGAAGCTGAATATAGTTCGAATATTTACAAAACTATTGAGTATATTAAAACAAGTCGCTTACTTGCTGAAAACAATGCTAATTACGAACTGGGAAAAACTGCAACAATTTTAAACATTCCAGTTTCACCAATTCAAGAAATGGTAAATTTAATTATTGAAGATAGAGATGCGTCACGCAAACGTAGACTTATTATTTCACTGATTGATAGTAAAAAGTATGTGTACCAAGGCATTGCAACAGAGGATAGCACAGTATACGTGGGTGAAAAAGAAAATGAATGGTGGTATTATTGTGTGCAAACACATGTAAAATTGTTGCCCAAATTTCAGTATATTTTAGCGACAGCCGTAATTCGCAATCCTCGTGATTATGACGCAATACGTGCTAACCTTATTCAAGAAATTGGTGAGCAAACTGATGATGGTATTTACGACAAGCATACTGGAGTATTTATTGAGCAAATTAACTTAGTGACAGATGAAGGATTTGATGAGAATGGCTTTAAAAAACAAACACGTGAGGTATTTTTAGAAGAAGATGATGTGCCTACAGCTAATGACAACGAAGATTTAGAAATGGACATGGAATTCGATGATATTGAAAATGCGTCTGGATTAAAAGACGAAGCTAAACTACAAGTAGGGGACAAAACTTTAATTTTAACAAAAGATGACGAGATATCTTTAACCACTGGCAATAAAATGCTGGATATTTTAAATGAAGAAACGTTTAAGCTAACTTTAACTCCAGCAATTGTTGAAACATTTGACTTATTTATGACAGAACTAACAGATAACCTGAATGATTTGTATGAGCAATATGTAATGAAAAAACCCAAGGATATGTATACCAAAATAGAATACGTTGACATGCAACAAACAAACTATATGCTACTGATTTACATTTATATGGTAGAATTATTTGTTTCAAAAAAGAAGATTCTTCAAAAAATTCAAGTAGATTCGAATACAACCGTAGACATACATAGTGTTTTAGTACAATACATTGCCCAAATTATGACATCAACAATTTTAAAATCAAAAAAAATGCGAAAAGCGTGGCCTATCATTTATGTGGAAAAGTTTAAAAAGACTCCTGACAATGTGGCAAGTTTTATGAACATGAAGCAAGGTGATATTTTAAAAAATGTTATGGCTCCTAAAATGAAACAAATGATTGAACAAGAGCTCTCGTTGCGGTATGTAAATATAACAAAGTTGACGTATCCTCAAACTGTGTGGCCACAGTTTTTACCGCCACAAAATCCTCAAGACTTATTTGGAATTCAAGCATGTGCCGAACTGCAAAAGAATGAATTAGCGAATAATAAAAAATCCAGCAACCATGGAAACAAGTCGTTTTTATTTGCTAAAATGATTTTTCTATCTTATTGTATCCAAAGAACTATTCAGGAAACTTTAAACACAGACAAGTACAAAGATTCCCTTATGCTAAACATAAAAATTTACAGCCAAATCAACTCATGCTGTTTGGATAGTTTAACAAACACAAGTACCTCAAAATATGAATCATTGAGTGGCAACAATGCTACATTTGGAACTACACTTGAGTTTTTTAATGAAAACAGCCCCAACAATGATTTACTTAAAAGATATAATAACCTAGTAAAAAAGATTGAACAGCGGTTACTTACAGTACGGTCAATAACACGAAGTTTCATGTCAAACGTAGATACTGAATTGCCATACCCAATTTTATCACAAACGTTAAACGAAGAGGTTATGCGAGAAGGCATTGAGTTTCTTGGAACTTTAGACATGATTCAGTTGTTGCCTGCATCAAATGAAAATATATCTAAACAGTTTTTACAGGACTATGTGCAATTTTCTAAACTAACACTTCGTGGTCCACCACAGTTTGCTCAGGTAAAACTGCCTTTAATTCAACTAATTACTGAAATGAAAACCAGTAATACAACAAAAAATAAAGATGAACTTAATGAATTGGGAGACGTATTGCAACGTTTTTACAAACCAGGTGCAGATGATAAAAATGATGATGTGCTAAGTTATTTAAAACAAAAAACAGCAAATAAACTTAAAGTGCTACCTCGAGCAAAAAAACAACAACTTGAACGAACATTTAACATGTTTAATATTGTCTTTAATACAACAAATGTTGAAGATGCAAATGTTGCTAAGCCCTTGGACATAAATAATATTTATTCAAGTTTGGCATTTTTAAGAAGCTACATAGTGCTTATAGCGTATGTGTTTCCCATGATGTTTAAAAATAAAAGAATTACAAATGAAATGAATGGGAATTTAAGTTGGTCGCGAAACTCAAACAGCAGTTGGTTTGATTTTTCTAATCTGCATAATGATAAACTTTCAAATTATGTAAAAGACAAGTATGAAAATGTGGTTGCATTTATTAATGGCTCAGACAATAGTGCGATTGTCTCGGATTACTTTGGCGAAATTATGGAAAAATCACAATATATAGCCCAGTTATCGGCAACAACGTTTTACACACCCAACAAAAAAGAAGAAGTGCAGTATGTGGCTAAGGTGTATTTGGCTTTGTTTGAGTACTATATTTCGACAATTTTTAATATTGCAGAAACGCAGTACAATGAATTGGTTCTCATATTGGACGACGAATCTGACGAGAAAGAGCTTAATCAGCTAAAAAACGCCAAAGAAAAATTTCATGATTTCAGCATAGACTATTTAAAAAAAACTGCCAAAATAGATGTGGTTGACAAGGCTTACCAGAATATTATGGATATAGTTTTTAAGCATAAAGAAAATGAAAAAAACAAATTTCGTGCTCGTTTAGAAAAAATGGATAAGGACGAGCGTCATGCGTATCAAGAGGATAGAAAACTTGGAATTGGTGAGTACAATGCTAAGAATTATGCGGGCTTAAAAAAGTATGATGCAGATTTTTATGATAAAACTAAAGCAATGCGAGACGAGTTACAAGAAGAGGAAGATAATTTTGACGAAAACGAGGCAGAACTTATGGCTACCGCAGGTGATAATGATGACGATGACGAGTATGCAAATGTGTTTGAAAATGATGGATACTAATTAAATATTTTGTTAGTATAGAATAAAAAAATAATGAAATCAAATGAAAAAAAATAACCATAATCATACTGGGTTGTATTATTGTTATTGGAATTGTATGCACTTTTTTTACTAAATGTAGTGAAGGATTTACTGATAATAAATCATCAGATACAAATCATACTGTTGATATGCCTTTAACAACCACAACAAGTTGCAGTAATTTTTGCGGACCTCGGTCTCAATGTGCTAAAACTCGCGACCAGTGCACGAGTGATGTGGATTGCCCAGGTTGTCAGCCTGTATTGCCACCTGAAGATAAGAAGTTAACTCAAGATGTACCTGGACAAAACGACGCAGGCAAGGCGAGTTTTGCTGCACCTCAGTATTCGTCTTTAACCACAGACATTGGTACACAGGCTGCGTTTTATTATCCAGATGGACCTTTAGAATCGGGGTCAAAAACGGAACAGGTAGCAGTAGCACAATTAGGAAGCGGTCCGACTAAAGCGGGAAATGAAGGACAACGACAATTTAACAAGAAAAATGCTTATTTACGGCATGATGACAAGTCTCGGTGGACATATGAGCCCAAGTACCCAGATAAAGAATCCGCCACAGGAATGTTTTTGAATGAAGACGGACCATTAGCAGCTAATTCTTATTTATAAATATATGAGTTAAAATCAGTTAAATATAAAAAACGAATATGATAAAATTGGGGACAATGTTTGATAACTTTACATTTATTCCAGGAAAGTCTCAGATAAACAACGAACTCAAGGTTGGACCTTTAAACATGTCTAAATATACTGCTACGTCCAAAGATGATAAAATTAAGGCGTATATGAAAATTGCCTTGGAAAATCCTCATTGTGCAGGGTTTAGTACTTTGGGCTACTTTAAGTCAAATATTGAGTCATTAACTGTATCCAAGTATTTTGGAAAAGACGATGGGACATATATAAAGAAAATTTATCCTGAAGGAGCGTATTTTTGTGGATGTGTAAAGAACTGTGGCAAGTATTTAAAGCCCGCTTTAGATAATCTTCAATTATTAAGTGCTTTTTTCCATCACTTTGAAGTGATTATTGCTTACGATGAGTCAAAAGACAATAGTTTGAATATTTTAAAAGAAATGAGCAAGGTAATGAATATCACAATTTTGTACAACAACAACACATCACACAAAAATGTGATTAACATAAGCAATGCTCGCAATTCTATTTTAAACCATATTCGCGAAAAAAGATTAACCACCGACCAAAATTTAGTTGAAAATCAGTTCAAGTATATGTTTATGGTTGATATGGACAATGTAACTGCATCTAAATTAAACATTAACGTGTTTCATAAATACATGAGCCCCGAAAAAAATAATTTGTGGGATTGTTTAACATTTAATCAAAAAGAGTATTATGACCTTTGGGCATTGTCAATTGATGATTATATGTGTAGTTGCTGGCACTTTGAATGTAATCCTGTTGGTATTCCAAAAACAGTTACAGTATCTAAAATAACACGATACATAACTAACAAATTACAAAATGCTGCAAACAATAACAATGAATTGGTGGAATGTGCATCTGCTTTTAATGGTTTTGGTATGTATAAACTGGACAAGTTTATAGACAGTTCTTACAATGTGAATATAAGAGATGGTTTAAAAATTTATTACTGCGGAACAAATACAAAAACGAAAAGCATGATGTCGTTTACATTGTTAGTTGGAGTGGGTTATTTGATGCGAGCATCGGTATTTTCATTTAAAAGCAAGTTATTTAACTACAGTACCTTTAAAGATTTGTATTTCCCCCGAGTGTTTATATAAAGAGTATATAGCAAATGAATTGAGTTTGACGTCAGACAAGTGTCAGTATGTGTCTTCACGAGGATTGATGGAATCATGCGATATAACACCCTTGAATGGAAAGTTAGTTCGGTCTGCAAAACAAATTCAAAATCAGCAAATAAAATTAAATCATCATATTGTATATATGTATCCTTCTGAGTTGCATCAACTAGCTAAAAATATAAACAGCAAGTTGCACGAACCAATCGTTTTGGTAACAGGGGACAGTGACGCAACCTATCCAAGTGATATTTTTCCGTTAAAAAGTGATTTTATACACTTTATTGAAAATGAAAAAATCATTCATTGGTATACACAAAATTGTGATACGACTCATCCAAAACTATCTAAAATGCCAATTGGTATGGATTATCATACAATAGCTATGAATAAAGTCCCGTGGTGGGGTCCACCTGAATCACCTGCTCACCAAGAACAGTTATTAAAACTGATGCAAAAGTCAGCAAAACCATATTGGCAAAGAGAGGCCAAGATGTATAGTAATTGTCATTTTTCAATGACGACACGGTATGCAAAGGTTGACCGGGTGAATGCGGTAAACCAAATACCAAACGATTTGGTATATTATGAGCCAAATAAAATAAACAGAGCAGAAACTTGGAGAAAGCAGATGAATTACTCTTTTGTTTTATCACCGCTAGGAAATGGGTATGACTGCCACCGAACGTGGGAAGCACTAATCTTGGGGTGTATTGTAATTATGAAAAAGAATCCAGTGAGTGATTTATTTGATGGATTGCCAGTATTGGTGGTTGATGAATGGACGGACCTAACGCAAAAATTACTAGATAACACAGTAAAAGAATACCAAAATAACAAGGCATTTCGGTATGAAAAATTAGAGTTGAAATACTGGGTAAATAAAATAAAACTGAGTAGCAATGTGTAATTTTATAACTGTTTGTGTACTAAATTATGCAAATTATTATGTTATAAAAATGTAATTTCGTAAATTTGCGTATTTTAATATAATATATTTTATACTTAAACGAAAAATGGATAGTGGCAAGTGCGTTGTAAGTATTTAACAATTGTATAGTAGTATACTAATACAATTGTATAGTAGTATACTAATACAATAGTATAAGTATGTATGTTTATTTTTTACCACAAGGTGGATTAAATGATATTTTATGTGGAATTCAACGTACATTAGCTTACTGCCAACAGCACAACCGAATATTGCTATTTGATTCAAGAAATTCCCTTTTAAAAATAAACTTTTCGGATTATTTTCAATTGCCACGTAAAAATGTTATTTATGATACAAATGAAATACAGACAATTTGCAATAATCAGCAATTACAGATTTATCCGCCATGTTTGCAAAATAAATTAAGCGAAATAATCGATGGTAAAATAGTATTCACATATTGTTTAGGCGGAGGAGCATATTTGTTTGAAGATACACGACTAAATTTACCCAACCATCCAATTAAAAAAGACATTATTATACATAGCATGTGTGGAGGTGGAAATGGGTATCTGTTATTTAAAAGCATAAAGTTTAAGAACAATATCAAAAAGCATTGCAAGGCAAATCATTTGTTACTACCAAAGCCGTATTTATGTATTCAGGTTCGCAATACAGATTATAAATGTGATTACGTAAGTTTGTATCAAACAAATAAACAGTTAATTCATTCATATAAAAGTGTCTATTGCGACAGACAATAAAGATGTGTTGCAGTTTTTTAAAGATGAAAGTAAAGGATTAACTATATATAATTTCACTCACTATCCAGACAATACACAGTATAAAAGTTTACATACATCAAATATAGACCCGGACGTAAAACTCAAAGATGTAATGAGCGACATATATATAATAACAATGTGTGATAAATTACTATCAAATTCAAAGGGGGGGTTTATAGATTTAGTTAGAAAGTGTCATGATAATAAAAGTAGTGAAAAAATAAAATATGATTAATTTATATTATTTCGATAAATTGGAAAATATTCATTTTCAATTTTTGTCAAGTTTTTAATTTTACAAATTTTATTATACACATTTAAATTTAGTATATTTTTATAAATCGTATAACAATGACTGTTTGTAGCTATATTCCGTTTGAATTTAAAAAGGGAATCATTTTCTTTTATTCCTCCCCCTAAAATTACTTGTTTATTAATTCCTAAATCTTGAATAACTTGATTTAATAAATAGTTTGTAATACAGTTTGAACTTTTATCATTACAACTTAAATGATAATGAATAAAGTTCTTGTAACTAAAAATGATACTTGACCCAATGATTTTGTTAGTTTCGTCGTATACATTAACTAAATATGAATCGTTGAGTGTTTCTAAATGAGAATAATATTCTGTGTTAAAATAATAATATTGAGATGCATTTAATTTATTCATATTATCTGTATACATTTCAATAAAATCGTTAAGTATTTTTTCGGATAATGGTACTCGTTGGTAAGAATAATGTAGTTTATCACCTTTTCGTATTATATTTCTGGTTGAAGAATTTAATTTATTTTTAAAATAAATATCCCAATCATCAATTTTAACCGCAAAAATGCTTTTAGTGGTAATTACTTCATAGTTTATATTTAGTACTGTATAATCTAAATTTAAATAGGGACTTTGTTTTACAACTTCAGTTATGTAATTTTTATCTTTTGATTTTTCTCTAAATAAGATAATGAACTCTTGAAATGTGTCTGTGTGTTTATAAAAATATCCTGAGTACCCATATGGAGAAATTAAATCATAATATATTTGATGTTCAAATTCATATGGTTGTTTTAAATATACATATATTAGGTCTTTAAAACAACATATTTCCCATAAAGCATTATTTGAATATTCACACAATTGTCCATATTCGGGAGTAAAATAAATATCAGGATAATCTATAATTATATTTTTTACAGTGTTTTTATCATAAAACTCCATATTTTACTATACATATAGTTATGTATAATATTTATATGTATTTTAAATATTTAGGTAATGTATTTATTATATGAGTTAAAATATAATTATATTAATATTAAGTTAATATAATATTAATATGCGTGTTGCGTTTTGCGTTTGTTATTGGTTGAATGATAAATATCCTTCTCGTAATTTTAATATACGTAATAATGTAGCAATTAGAGATGGTTTAGATATTATAAACCAAATATATGTATTATATAAATCAATTAAGTTACACATTCACAATGTAGATTATGATTTTTATGTTTTTACAAAAAACAAATACCTAACTAAAGATATTAAAAATATTTTCAATCATTTAAATATAAAAATAATTATTTTAGAAGATGATATTATTGAAAAGTATTTTAGACCCAAAATATATACATATGATATTGTGTGTGATTATAAATGTGTTATGGATTGTGATATTATATTTGTAAACGACTTTAGTATTGAGGATATAGAATATATGCAAAATTATGATTGTCTTGGAATGTATGGTCATAGAAATATAGATTATCAAACATATATGCGTATTTGTAATAAATTAAACTTGAAAATTCCAACAGAAATTGAAGAAACTAAATATTACAAAAGTAATAATAAATCATGGACTGTATTAAATACATATCAATATAATTTAAATATAACATCAAGTGAACATATTAATGATAATATTAAGTATAAGAATTATATAAAAGATACAAAGCGATTATTTCCATATTTTAATAATGGAATGATTTTAATTAAAAATACATTATCAAAAGAATTGGGGAATTTGTGGTTGATAAAAAGAAAAGAATTACATGAAAATTTTTCATGGTTATCGCTTGGAGATGCAGGCGAAGCATCAATTGGACTGTGTATTAATCACATTACAAATAAATGGAATGGGTTACCAAAAGGAAGCAATATTGTATGTAGCAAATGCACTTGCTATTCATCTAATAATATAACTAAAGACTTTGTAATTAAAAGTATTCATAATCAACACATAACAACTGATATGAATATTTATAAAAGATGTATTGAACATATTATATTTAATAATAAATATTGTGCAAATGTTTGGGATATTGAATGCTAATGTGTTTGAATATAATTTTGTATTTCAATAGGTAATGTGCTTTTTTTACATTTTTTATCATTAACATTTCTATAAACAGAATAATCATAATTATTTGTTTGTTGAGTACTTTGTTGAATAAATTCAGTGGTTGACTTAGTCATTGTTAAATTACAAAATCGAAACATTTTTTCTATTTCGTTTTGCGGTTGGTCTAATAACATGTCATAATGAATAATGTACACATTATTCGGGTATTTTTCTTTTAATTGAATAAACATATTGTTTGTTTCAGTCCATTTATTAAACCCAAAATAATTTTCTTGTAAATTATTATTTTTATCATTACCATTTAACCAATCTGTCATTTTTTCATGACTTGCTTTCATTTGAGATTCAATTACGTGAATTGGGTCGCGAACAAGTCCAATTATTTTAATATTTGAATTCCAATGAATTATTTGTTTTATTAAATAATGATGAGTTACATGTTTCATAATAAGATGTGAAACATTTTTGTTTTTTTTAAAGGTTAATAAAGGATTTTTTCCATTATTTGTATGAAAATTAGATTTCATAGTGCAAAAATCATCTTGAGTTGTTTTTAATTGTTGAATAAACATACTATACTCATCCTTACTTGAGTTATTTGTTAAAACATTTTTAAATGCATAAGAAAATAATGGTTGGTACACACATTTTGTTTCAGGATGAGAATTAAAAATTGACAATAACCAAGATGACCCACTGCGTGGAACACTATGAATTGATATTACTGACATTTAAAATATAAAATGATTTAAATATAACATATATAACATATATAATATAAATGATATCGTGGGTGCCAACTAAACCTATTAATGAATTAATAGTAAGTAATTTATTAAAAACCAGCCTTAAAACAAACCAATTCACAAATTATGGCCCAAATGTTCAATTATTAGAAAACACGATACGTGATAAATTTTGCGTAAATAAAAATAAAGCCGTTATTGTGGTTAATAATGGTTCGATTGCAATCCATATTTTAGCTGTAGCAATTCAATTTGTTAATGATAAAACAAAATTGCTTCAATGGGCAACTCAATCATTTACATTTCCTCCATCTGCTCAAGCAAACTTACAAAATGTGTTTATTGTTGACAGTGATTTAGATGGAGGTATTGATTTAAGTAAAGTTGATATAACTACAACCAATGGAATTATTGTAACCAATATATTTGGGAATGTGGTTGATATTGAAAAATATGAGCACTGGGCAAATACATATGATAAATTTTTAATATTTGATAATGCTGCAACATGCTTTACTTTTTATAAAGGGCAAAACTGCATTAATTACGGGGTTGGATGTGGTATTAGTTTTCATCATACAAAACCGTTTGGATTTGGAGAAGGTGGTGCAATCATTGTAGATACAAAATACGAGTCAACTGTTAGAAGTTTAATTAATTTTGGAATCAATCTAACTGACGACTATTATGTTAAAGAAGGGACAAATGGTAAAATGTCTGATATTTCGGCAACTTACATTTTACAATATTGGAATTTACAATTTGATAAGATAGTTCAACAACATTCTGCACTGTATAATTATTTTAAACAACAGTCTAAATCTATGTCGCAAAGATTTACTTTATTTTCAAGTTTCCATGATTCAGATAAAATAGTTCCAGCATGTATTAATATTTTATTTAACAATTCTAATGATAGTGAAAATATTAATAAACTAATGAATGAAACAAATATTCATACTAGAAAATATTATCATCCCATTAAAGCAACTCCAAACAGTCAATACATTTATGACCATATTTTATGCATTCCATGTACCATTGACATGACAAAAACAGATGTTGATTACATATTATGTTTAATTTCCAATTATTTTGTTTAAATTATCGGATATGATAAAAACACAATTATTAATTATTAATATATAATAATGAAATTTGCTTTTTTAGTTACAAATGAATTAAGATGTTTAAAGCATATTAATAAACTATACGAATATATAGTTGATTTTTATGATGCAGATATTTACATATGCTGTCAAGATTGGAATGATACAGTAGATAAAGTAAAACTATTTAATAGAAATGTAGTTTTTCAAAACATTTATAAAAAACCAAACTCTTTTGAATATTTTAATAAAAATCCTAAGATTAAAATGAAAAGTCAAAATTGGAACAATGAGGGATGTTTACAAGCATTTATTAATATGAATAAAATGGCTCAAGTATTAAATGATGTAAAAGATAAATATGATTATTTTATACGAATCCGTACGGATATTGATATATTATTTCCATTTCCAGATAAATCCTTGTTTAATACAGTCCCAAAAGGAATATATAATTTTGATGCAAATTATTGTAGATACTGGGGGGGATATGCGGTCGGTGTATTTATTCACAAAGATTTTATTATAGACCAATTAACATGTCCTTTTAAAATATTATCTAATCCATTACAATGCGATAAAATTAAAAATCTATACACTTATAATGCAGAAAAATTTGTAAAAAAATGCATGGAAATAATGAATTTACAATTTAGCTATATTAATTGCATTAATATTTTATTTGTTACAGATAAAATTGACTCATATACAACATGGGCAAAGCCTCAAACATATCCTGGTTATGACGGATTTATTAAATACCCTGACCAAGTTAAAGAAGCGTTAAATAATTTAAACTTATGGAACCAAGGACAAAGATGGGTATTTCAAAATAAAAGAATTACTCTTAAAAAACAAGAAGAACTAACATAAACATAAACCAATTTAATCAATATATGTCTCTTACATCTTTTTTAAAGAATCAAGGATATACTTCATTTGAAGGACATTGTCAGCAAGTGTCTTTACAAGTTGATGATTTAATTCATTTAACAAATACTAAATCTACTATAACAAGTATAATGGAAATCGGCTTTAATGCTGGTCATTCTGCTGATTTATTTTTACGAAATAATTTAAACGCCAATGTTACCTCGTTTGATTTAGGTAAACACAAATATGTTAGTGTTGCAAAAAAATACATAGATATTACTTATCCTAACAGACATTCTTTAATTCTGGGAGATAGTACTAAAACCATACCACAATTTTTCAAAACTAATCCAAACATACGATTTGATATAATATTTATTGACGGTGGACACAAGTATGAAACCGTAAAATCGGATTTAATTAATTGTATTCATTTGGCACATAATGATTCAATTATTATTTTAGATGACACCATTTTTACTAAAAAATGGCAAGAATGGTGGACTATTGGTCCTACACAAATATGGACTGAATGTGTATCTCAAAATATAATAAACAAACTTGAAAGTCGTGAATATCAAACAGGCAGAGGAATGTCGTGGGGAAAATATATTGACGGTACTTTTAAAAAATGAATGTTTTTAAATTGCGTATAAAATTATTTAAATGAATAATGCGATAATTAAATGTCAATTAAAATTATTCACAATGCTGGATTTTTTTCATGCTGTAGTGTAAAACTGCATCAAATTATTAAGTTTTTCAACACACAAAAAAAGCTCCCAGATATTGTTGATAGTTCTGCTCAATTTAAGTGGTATAAAACTCAAAATAAATCAAATGATATAACATTTGATTATTTTGAAAAGTATACCAACTTTAATATACTTTATACATCTACAGTTAATTATCAACATACTCATCAATATACTAATTATCATCAATTAAACTACAAAATGATTTGTCCCTTTATTAAAACATATTTTTCCCCTGCAACGGAAATCAAAGATATGATAAAAACAATGGAAACCAAATACTCGTTAAATTATGACAACATTTGTGTATTATTTTATAGAGGAAATGATAAAAATCGAGAAACAAAGATATGTGGGTATGATGAGTATATTGAAAAAGCAAATATTATATTAAATAAAAATCCCCAAACAATATTTTTAATTCAAAGTGACGAAACTGAGTTTTTATCTTATATTTTGAAAACTTTTCCCAATAACTCATTTCACTTTAAAGAAGAAATACGACACATGAATAAATGTAAATCATCGGTTGATTTGTGTATGAGCAATAATTATATATTTTCAAAGTATTACCTAGCAATCACTATAATAATGTCCAAGTGTAAGCATATTATTTGCGGAAGTGGAAATTGTTCTATTTGGATTATGTTTTACAGAGGACATAGCAATAATATATATCAAAATTTAAACGGAACCTGGATTTAATTATTATGTTTATGCGTTATTAATATTATTTTATTTTATAAACAATAATAATGACAACTATAGCTCTAACTAATAAAATATTAAGTTATTGGTTTACAGATAATAGTTATTATACCATAAAATGTGAAAATAAATTTAAAAAACTATTTTTTTCGTTTATTTATGGTAATATTATTTTAATACCTCCAGATGACAATACCAATGAACCAACTCAAATACAACCCAGTTTTAATATATACGACATTCAAGAACAAAATGCAGTAATGAATAATAAACAACTAAATATTATGCTTTGCGTTGAAAATTGTAATTGTTGGCCTTACTTTGAACATTTTAACAAATATGGCTCTTATGGCAACAAACAAATTCAGATTTACATATATAATCATATTGACAAATATGTTGAAACAACGGAATATATTGCACTTCCCATAATCTATTTACAAGTAGATTATTATACAAAATACAAAAATGTGATTAAACCTAGAATTACAACTCTTTTTGAAAATAAAAAGTTTTGTTTGATTGTCAGTTTTAATAGAACGCCCAATTGTAAACTAAATAATATTATTGATAAAATTAAAAAAATTGGGACATGCGACAGTATAAAAAATATACCACATTTAAAAACAACGTCTTGTTATCACGAATCCAGTTTATTGACTGTGTTTAATGAATATAAATTTATACTTTGTTTTGAAAACTCGTTTAGTGACGGATATATTACCGAAAAGATTTTTAATGTTTTTTTTGCTAAAACAATTCCCCTATATTTGGGACCATCAGACAAATATAGATATTTTAATCAAAATTCATTTATTAATTTAGAAGATGATGAAAATCAAACTTTGGGTTTAATCCACCAGTTGGCAACAAATAAGGAATTGTATTATAGTTTTATTCAAAATGAAAAAATTAATTGTAATTTTGACAATGAAAATTATTCTAAAAAAGCAAACAGATTTATTAATTTAAGGTTGTAATCTTATTTTATATAGTAAAATATAAAAATGAAATAAATGTTTAAACTTTAAAACACTATTCACATATTAATAACTAAAATGACCGTTACATCAGCAAACAATGAATGGGGGCAGTTTGTTATGATTGATGTTGAACAAAGGTCTTTGTTAACCAACAAAAAACGATTTAAGCCTGTTTTAGAAACATTCTTTGAATACAATAAAAACGAATATAAATATGTTAATAAGGTTGAGGTTAATGTTAATAAAAATCCTTTGAACATTTGGGTTGAGTGTTTAGTAAAGTTAATTAATTGTTTATTTTGTGACACCATGTTAAGTGTAAAACAAAAAATATCTTTGTTTTGCAATAAATAGTAAAAATTAAAAAGTAAATAGTAAAAGTAAAAAGTAAATAGTATTTTTTATATCATCATATTTCATGATAATATTGCTATATATAAAATGACATCCTCTGTTGATGTACAATTAAAATCCACACCTGTCGCAGCAATTCCTACTGGAAGCGTATACCAAGCAGGCATGATTCAAGGCCAAAACTCCCAAGCTCAGCAAATGGCACTGATTGGAAACAAAAATGGAGGAAAATTTAAACAAAGAAAACGTAGTAAAAGAAAACGTAGTAGAAAAAAACATAGTACAAAAAGACATAGTACAAAAAGAAAACGCAAACGAGGTGGAGCAATTACGCCCCAAACCTTTCCCCCAACATATCCCCAGCCCTCTGGCGGAGTTACTCCTAATGAATCTTCTGCGGCTATTACTAAACTATTTGCCAATTCTGCAGCCAATAGCGAATATGACGGACTTGTTGGAACCACAACTAATAAGGGAGGTCGTCGAACCTCTAAACGTTATAGCAAAAAAAAGCGTGTGAAATCGTGTTTAAAATCTAAAAAACGAAAAAAACGAAAAGGAGGAAATCACATTAGATGGGGATGTATGAGTTAACCACAATTTTAAACATCTTCTTTAATTGCTATAATTTGGTCATGACCCATTGCAGAGAATACTGTAATTAGCCAAGTTTTATCTGTATTTTCAAATTTTGTGCGAATTTCTTTGGAAAAACTACTAGGAAAGTCTGGGAGCATAATATTTTCACGAATATTGCCATCGAGAGTCATCAATGTAGTAAAATGGTCATCTGTAATATTTACTAATTCATATTCATAACGTTTAATATTGGGCACTAAAATTGTCTGGGTAGATGGCATCATAGTATCATATTTTTTTCCATTAAATATATCATTGGATGTAAATGTACACTTAGCATGTCCATGCTTTCCGGTTTTTGAAATATGCATTGCAGTAACCTTGGATGCTTTTCCATTAGTACAAATGTACCCTCCTACACATATTTGTCCAGCTTCCATGTTAAATGTATGTGCTGCACCAGCATCTGCGGTAGAAAAATCATAATCGTCAAGGCTCATTGTATTTAATAATAGATTATATTTAACTTGATAATTGCATTTTATGTAAATATTTATTATTTAAATAAAATAAATGTTATGAAAACTGGTTTTAATTTTAAGTAAAATACGTCATGTCTGTATATGTAATTTCTTGTTTATCTATTTTTGGTGGAACCCTCGCAAATAATTTATTCAGCTCTTGTCCATGCCGTTCCTTTAATTGCTCATTTAAACATTCGTTATGAACTGTGTGCAACAAATCCGCATGATACATTTTACTCTTGTCACCTGTCCCATCATCCATAGGTCTACCTTTGCGTCTTAAAAACTCTTGCTTGGATTGCACCACGTAATGTGCTATGTATGCGGGTGTGTTTTGAAACTCCATTTCCACCGTATTAAACGCTGACTTGTGCTCCATTACGTTACCAGTTGCAGCAAAACACCGATTCGAATTCATGACTGGAAACCAATGCGGGTTGGTTGTCTTATAAGCATATGCAGGACGCACAAATGTTTTTACATGAGGGTTTAATTTTCTGTCAGAGTAAATAAACGTATTAGTTAATAAAACGTCTTTATCTTGGGTCTCGTGATCAGAAGAACCAAACATGAGCCAATTAATAGCCAAAGAATCGGCAAAGTAAAACATACTAAGGAACTGCTTTAAGGGATTTAATTCTTTGAAAGAATCAAGTTTTAATGTGAGAAACTCGTCGGCATCTAGATATAATAGCCAGTCAGCATTTTGATTGACACTATACTCTAGAGCCGAGTTCATTAAAGGAATCTTAATGTTGGTATACGGAGTTTCATTAAAATTCGACCCACTTGTCGGGTCCGAGTTTAGCCGTGCTACTGTAATGCGGTCAATTAAATGTTGGTTTTGCGGATTTATAGCAACATGAGCTAAAAACATTTCTCGAATGGGTTCAATGGATTTATGGTCGTAAATGAATACATGGGTAAATCCGAGAAGCAAGTGATGAAATGCCCACTCTACGATGCTTGGCTCGTCTCGGGCATTAGTAAAGAGAAATATCTTTTCAGGGGTAGCATTACGTGGTCTCAGTTCTGGATGTGGTTGTTGTGAGTAAGAATTTCTACGCTGTTGTAAACGAAACATTTTACCTTTTCTGTTCTTTATTTAGATTATAATAAAAAACAAAATACATTTATTTATTTATGTTAGTTTCTCGCCAAAAAAAGGTATTAAAAATAACATCCTTTGTTAACCATGGACCTTGACCAAGAAAAAGATTACTATGAGGTGCTGAACATTAAAGATAAAGCTACGGCTGACGAAATTAAAAAGGCATACCGCAAACTCTCAATGGTACACCATCCTGACAAGAATCAAGGTAATTTAAATGCATCGACTCACAAGTTTCAAGAAATATCCGCTGCATACGAAATTTTGGGCAATGTGCAAAAGCGTAAAATGTATGATTTAAAGAAAAATAATCCTATATTTCACATGCTACATCACGGGACAACTTGTAAAACCCCCAATGATGATGAGTATAATGATGATGAGTATAATAATGGACAAGGTCTTGGCGACCTTTTAGCTCAGTTATTTACCAACTTAAACTCTGCTTCTGGTGGTGCTCAATCTTTATTTTCAAAAATAAATTTACCAAAGCAGTCACAACCACATTTTTCTAAAGAAATTAAGATAGAACGACCTACTCCTTTAGCAGTTACACTTACCGTGTCTTATGAAGAGATGTTTACTGGTGCTTTAATTCCTGTTGATATTGAGCGATGGTTAATTGAAGATGGTGTAAAAAAATATGAAACCGAAATCTTGTATGTTACCGTGCCAAAGGGTGTTGACGAGAACGAAATTATTGTTATTGAAAATAAGGGCAATATATTGAGCGATGTGTGTAGAGGCGATGTTAAGGTGTTTATTAAACTTGATAATTCTGCGTTTCCTGAACTAAAACGGCACGGCATTGACCTTGTCTTGGAAAAAGTAATTGGGTTAAAAGATGCATTGTGCGGATTTACGTTTATTGTTAAACATTTAAATGGTATTAACTATACCATTACTAATGTAGGAAAAATTATTAGCCCTGGATATCTTAAAAAAATTCCTAATCTTGGCATTGATCGGGATGAGCATAAAGGATATTTAGTGATTATATTCAAAATACAGTTTCCTGAAATATTGGACGATGATGTTGTAAAATCATTAAAAAACATTCAGTTTTAAATAATATTAAGTATAATTAATAAAAAACATTCAGTTTTAAATAATATTAAGTATAATTAATAAGATATGAGTACTGATAACAATACTTCTTTAGGAAAGGGAGCACTTACCCTCAATACAAGTGGAAGCAACAATACCTCAGTTGGTGCATGGAGTTCTGCCATGGGAACCGAAGGTAATCAAAATTCTGCATTTGGTACTAATGCGTTATTGTATAATAATGACAACAGCAATAACACTGCTATTGGTGCGGCGACACTTATGTCAATTAATTCTGACAATGGCAGTGGAAACAACAATACTGCTGTTGGAGCAAACGCAGCAGAATTCTTACAATCTGGTGACGACAACATAGCAATCGGTCCTCAGACGATTTGTGGTGCTACGGGAACTATTGGCATCAACTGTTATAATAACGTGGCTATTGGATACCAAGCTTTACAAGGGTATACGGGTGGTAGTAATATCGCGCTATCTTTTCATAATAATGTTGCGGTTGGACATCATGCTGGAAAGCACTTAAGCACAGGTCACGAAAATACGTTTTTCGGTAGTGCAGCAGGAATGGGAACAACCGGCGGAATTCAAAATACATTCATTGGGCACCAATCAGGGCAAAATAATACGGCAGATTATAATACATTTCTAGGATTCCAATCTGGATTAGATAACACAACTGGGACTAATAATACGTATCTTGGATTTCAAGCAGGAGAAGCAGGTATAACTGGGTATAATAATACATTTGTTGGATTTCAATCTGGAAAAAAAAATGAAGCATATTCTAATACATTTGTTGGATACGAAAGTGGAGCAAATAATACAACTGGAATTAATAATACATTTATTGGAGATGGTGCTGGGTTGACTAATACAACTGGGGAAAGCAATACATTGATTGGATTCGCAGCGGGACACAGTTCCACAAGTGGAAGTAGTAATAATACATTTGTAGGATTTGAATGTGGCTATAATAATGAACACATAAATAATACATTTATTGGATACAAAACTGGATATAATAATACCAGTGGAGGTAGCAATGCATTTTTGGGACTGTGGGCAGGATTAACAAACCAAACTGGAAGTAAAAATACTTATATGGGAAACAATGCTGGGTATACTGGATCATCTGGTTCGAATGTAGTTGCTTTGGGATTTGAAGCAGGGTATAATAACGTAACTGGAAACAACACTTTTGTCGGTGCATCCGCAGGATACAACAATACGACTGGCCAATATAACACGTACATTGGTCAGAACATTACTAGCGGGTCTGCAGGTGCAACTGGTTCACGTAATGTAATGGTTGGGCATCAGGCAGGATACGATTTAACAACTGGTGAACACAACACTTTTATTGGCGAACAGGGTGGAAAATTGAATACCACAGGGAAATACAATACGTTTCTCGGCCAAGTTGCGGGCAACAATATTACAACTGGGTCAAACATTACGTGTATCGGGTATAATGCAATTGGGTCAGCCCCTGATGTTAGTAACGAAATTACATTGGGTAACGCAAATGTCAAAAGTGTTGTTTACTCAGGAGTACTGCAACCTGTTATTGATTATAGTATTGTTGCTTCTCCCACTATTGCTGATATTGGATATGTTGGGCAATATTTTAGTCAGTCTTATTTTCACGCGAATGCTACTACAATACTAACTAATTCAACACTTTTTACAAATTCAATTATTCTTGGTACACCGGGAACATCAAAGTCAATACCTGGTGTATGGTTATTTTCTTATAGTTTTGTAAAATGGGATCATCAAAATAATGTTTATCAGTCAGTGAAATTAACACGGGAGAGTACTAGTTCAGGGTCGGTTGTGTTAATAGACACAACTGACTCTGACGTAAATACACTTACTGGTAGTGTTCCAGTAACATTTACAAGTGTGGATGACTATATTACGGTTGAATATCCAAGTGTTACTACTACTAATGTTTTTGGTACAACTATATTTCATTTTACTCGTATTGCATAAAAACAAAAAAATGAAAAAACATTTTACCCCTTTAATATAATAAGCAATATCATGGATATTACTAATTCCTTAACATCTAATAGTAAATACAAATGCCAACTATGTCACGAAGAGTTTGTAAAACGGTCTGATTTCAAGTTACATCATGCTGTATGTGAGATTAAGCAACAAACCAAGTCTGAGCGAAAAAGTTCTCTGGTCCGAGATAATGAGAAAGAACAAGAACGCTCCATGACATGGGACCAAATGATAGCAATAGTGCAAGAACTTGCTCTAAAAAACGCTAGGCTAGAAAAAAAGATAATTGGTCTTGAAAAGTGGGTTGATACAAAAAAGAAACGCATCAACATTGAAGATTGGCTAAAAAAGAACATAATAACCAACCAATCGTGGTTAAAGTATATTGCCGCAAAAATATGCATGACCGACGATCAGTGGGATGATTTTGCATCGGGAGACATAAAAACATTTGAAACCATTCAGCGTATCTTACAAAATAGTTTAACAAGCAATAATGACGACGATAAAGCAAATAAGCCAATTCAGGCGTTTGACCATAAAAAAAACGAAGTGTATGTGTATGCGTTAACTAAAGAAAAGGAATTGGCTTGGCGAAAAATGACGGGCGACGAGTTTTGTCGTGTGCTAAAGTTTATACAAAGAAAAATCGTAGAAAAATTCACCAAGTGGACAGAATCACGGTATAATGAGTCATCCAAAGAAAAAAATAAAATTATGTGCGGTTTATCTGAAATACCAACAGACAACGAAAGTCCCATGTACCCAAAACTACTTAACATCATGTACCAGTCAGTAAAACGAGAATTCAAGTCTGTTGTTGAGTTTGAACTGTAAAGACTTAATGATTTTTATAATTAATAATTATTTTTTTTCAAGTTAGCAATTTCATTTAACAAATCGAAGTGCAATTAGTGGCAAAATCATGGGGATTGCTCCCCATACGGCAGACCAAAAATAATTTAAATGAGCATAGTAGCCATTCAAACTGGAAAATAATTGAAGTTTACGAAAAATAAAATCAAGAACGATACCATACACAGCCAAATAGTCCAGGCGAAGGGGCAGACCCAGTATACTTAAATAAAAAACATAAAAAAGTCCCATCATTCCTGCTGCCGTAAAAGCCGCTTCGTTGGTACCGTGTTTTTCAAAATAAGGCAACAGTCCCCAACCCGTTGGTCCGCCCATATGAAAGTACTTAGTAAGCAGTTGTAATACCAGGTCTCCAAAAAAACCCACCAAAATAGAAATAGATACAGCGTTCATTTGTATATTTGTTGCTATGTTAGTTTAACTTAATATTTTTGATATTATAAATATAAGTAAAAAACAAATCTTTTTAATTATCTTACAATACATAATACGATATGACGATACAATACGATACGATACAATACGATACGATACGATATAAAATCTGCAATCCAAGTTGTTACTCATTAATTTGTTTTTTGTTCATTCAGTATCAACTGATTAATATTTGACGATAAGTTATTCCAGTCATCTGTATCTTGCTTTGCTAACATGTGCTTTTGCTTTATTTGAGCAAACTTTTTAGCACGTGAAGGCACGTTCTTAAACTCGTAAGTCGGCGATAAGATAAACATATCAAACCGAACAAAGGAGCGTTTGCGACCACTCATAAGACCACCAATAATGGTTAGCGTGTTGTCGTTAGTGTACCAAGTGTCCAAGTCAATGTATGCAGACTGAGTATTTTCAAACCGAGTAATAAACTCAACATGACGCACAACGCCAATGTTTTGAGCATAAAACAAGTCAAAAATGGTAGATTTAGTCCAATTCCCAGGGCAATTTACCAACTCAATAGACATGGGTACTCCCTGCATTTCATTGATATTAATAATGGTTGACATGGTTAAAGTATGTTGATAGTTAATAATTGTGATTGTCATTGATTCCTTAAAGGTAAATTACAAATAAAATATAAATTAAATCATTTTTATATTTTATACATGTTTTTAAAAAAATAATAATCCAATAGACATTGGACTACTAGTACTATATACTACACAATTGAAGCAAATTCCACTTGAATTTTATTTGTTACTAAACTGAGTTTTTTGAACACTGGTCCATTTCGTAGTACTTGATAATAATAAATCATATTTTAATATTAATATAAAATTAATGTTTTTGATGATTGAGTTGGTGTCTGTTTTTTGGCCAAAACATTCTGCACAATAGTGCGAATTAACTGGTTGCGAGTTTGACTAGCACTTGGTGGTGTAAAAAGCATTGGTTGTTGCTGTGTTGGTGGCGGTCCTAGTTGTATTTGAGCTGATTGTTGATGTCTATTATTTGGAATATACTTGTTATATTTGTTATAAATATATCCGTTTTGAGGAATGTTTTTTGGTTTTTTGTTTACATGTGGATACGCAATTTCTCTTACAGTTTCTGCGGAATCCGCCTGCTTAGCCAACTTAGTTAGCTGATCATCGTACACACACATTCCCATATTTTCCAAAATAGAATCATATGTAATATTTTGCTTTGGTTTAGGTTTTGCGTTTGGTTTTTTTAAAGCAGACTTGTGTTCAGTTTTGTTATTAACTTCTTCTTTATTTTCTTCCATGTTAATAAGTACGTATATTTATAAACAAACAAAAAAACTTAAATTATTATTTGCTTTTAATGTTTTGAAAATATTTTAAGAAATGTACAAACAGTCTCCTTGAATATCCAACAGGTGAATATTAACATTAAAAGTCCCCATATTGCCGCAACCATTAAGACATTAGTAAGTAGCATAGTATACAGCAGTGTATGTGATAATTCGTTTGCACATGATACAGATGTTTCAAGTGCACCCCAAAAAGATAAACTTACACAAATCATTATTCCTGCAAATGTTTTATCTGTACATTTTTTTATATGTTGGTAGTCATCATAATTAAGCACCAAATAGAGAGCAAAAATTCCTAAATAAATCGTGTTAGCCATAATGTATTCCCACATATGAGAACCTGAGCAAATGTTGTGAACATAAATTGGTGAAACATTCACTAACGATAAAATATTATTCTGGTAAAGTATAGTAAAACCAGACCATAAAATTGATACAAGTAAACGGCGTAACAGACGGATATCAGACTCATACAAACAGAAATCAGAGTCATTATCATTGTTAATAAATTGGTCGCTTATTGGGCTCTCTAAGTCAGATACAGATGTCATCATACGATTTATACTTTTAAATTGCAAAATAGTTTTAATCATTTTTTTAATAAAACCAAATACAAAATATAATGAAAATCAAATATTATATAATATAAAACTAAAGAAAAGATGTTTCAATCAATTTTACCTCCACAAAAATCTACCAATGGGCGTGTTGACATTATAAATAAAAAACCCAATATGCAAAACCTATTTGCTATGTATGATAAGATTCCCGCGAAGCAGTGTGCTACATTGAGAAATCCTACACAAGGAGGTTGGGAAAACACTCCTTTATCTGGAGCATTTTTCTCGGCTGCTAACATGCAAATCTTACAAAACGGAATTCGTGCGGGTGTTTTTTACGATTCCAACAAACAGTACACTATTAGTGAGCAACCGTGTGACGTACTAAAGGAAATCATGCGAGAAGTTTTTTTACAACACGCTGTTAATAACTTTAATCCTGTTGCCGAGCAAGTCGACAGACTTAATGGATTTGTAATTAATAGCAGTGTTCAGCAACTGTCTGGCGAAACTAAAGGCTATTTAAAATATTTGCAGGATGCCAGCACATTAGTTGTACCTTTGGCACCACCAACTCTTGTTACGTCATCTAATAAACGCGCATACAAAATGCCAGAATGGTTTTGAAAAATAAAATAAAAATATATGATAAATGATAAATGAGTGATTCTGATTCATATATAGAATTAGAAGATGATGCATTTTATGAGGTGTAAAAGTACAAACTCACACAATTTTGGCAATTCGGCAACTTCGTACCAAAATTTCTCCAAGTCTGTTGTAAGATGATATACCGCATCGTCAATTGTTTCCATGTATTGGCCATATGTTTTTGAAAACTCAAACTGTGAAATAGCCATATTAACTTGACCAATGGTCATCGTCATCGAGTTAGTCTTAGACGAAAGTTGCATAATTCGTGTTTTGTATTTAAACCTTACTTAAATCAAACGATATATTCTGAATCATTTTTTAATTGTTTTATTTTTTTATTTTTTTAACTGTTTTATGAGTAAAGTACTCAATATCATTAAAAAGGGTTGTTTTTTTTGTCATATCAAATTCCCATGCTTCACCTTCTGGAATATGTATGTCAGATGCAGTAAACATAGCCTTTTTAATCTTTTTTTTGGCCATGGGTTGAAATATATATGGATAATCCGACTCATATTCATATACAAACGGAGATGCACTACTAATATAATATTTTGGACTGGTATTTGCAAAAGGTTTCGTATGATACACATACATTACATTTACTGGATGATTTACTGAATTAATTTTGTGGCTGAATATAAACATTGTTTAATAATAATGTTTATTTTTATTTTTAATATTTAACGTATACTTAATTTACTCGTTTTTCTTGCTTGCAAGAGGTCCGCTTAAAAGCTGGCTTTGTCCTTTGTCTGTGTTCTTATCCATCACCACGTTCTCACCCTCAAACAAGACATTACGAACATCGTCCTCTGTTACATTGGGACCCATTTCACGCAACTCATTATCTTGTGTTGTGGAACCAAACAGCTCGCCATTCTCGTCAATGTTCTGGGTTAGCACATTGCCACTCTTTTCGGCCTTTACAATGTTATCAGCAATGGCTGTTTCCTTTGCCTCACGCACACGAGTATCAAACGCAGTCTTGGCAATTGCTTCATTTTTATTCTTTTCGTGCACCAGTTGATTTAACTCTTCGTTCGCATACTGCACATCACCTCTCTTCTCATTCTCTGGGTCCCAGATACCCCATTGTCCTACTTTACCAACACCCACAGTATGACCAGGATACAAAGCATTAATCTCTTTTGCATATGCTGAGGCTTCATCTTCAGTGTTAAAATTGCCACTGTTCTTAAACGAATTTACCGATGTTCGGAACTTGTGCTTGGTATCAAACTCTTTTTCCAACTTTTCAGTATGTTTCTCAATGAAATTTTTATAGTCGTCCTCAACCGCTACATCCGACTTAAGTTTTTGTCCCTCCTCACGAAGAAAGTCTGCAAAGTCGTTCTTAATATCATCCGCATTTAAATTATACTTATACGAAATAAAATTGTTAAACTGAGAATACCCCTGCATTTTCTTAGAAAACTCCCATCTTTTAACAAAAGCCTGAAACATAAAAAGATTCTTGTCTTTAAGAATTTTCCCAGGGGTAATGAAGGACATTACAGTATAATTCTGATTGAGCAGATCAGGGTCAATCTCCTTAGTTAAATCGACATATTTGGGGTTAACTTTGCCATTGGGTAAAAGTCTGGGCTGGTAAGGAGGATATGACATTTTACTTTAGTTACTATGTTTAAAAGATTGTTTTTAAGTCATTTTTACGCATTTTATGTATTATGTTTTATTTATGTTAAATGATATAAAGAGTTTTAAAGAAAAATGAATTATTAACAATTTGGTATTATATCTAAAGTAAATGCAATCAACACAAGAAGAACACTCTAATTGTTTGGCGAGTATTAACCCTCATAAGCGTGACGCATATATTAAGTTTTATGACGTAGGACACAGATACGAGATAACCATTGACCCAACCGATGACGGAACTAAAAAATACACATCAGTAACAACTTGGAATCACAGCCACTTTCCCAAGTTTGATTCAGATAAAGTTATTTCTCAAATTTTTAACGGAAAAAAATGGAACAACACTAATAAGTACTGGGGTATGACTGCAAAGCAAATTAAAGACATGTGGAGTAAAAATGGTCAGTCTGTTGCACAGGCTGGGACAGACATGCACTACCAAATCGAGTGCTTTATGAACATGGTTATATGTGGAAATAATAAACCATCTCACGCAGATTTGTTAGCACACTATAATGCTACTAGAGATTTAACCCTTGAAGTTTCGGAAGAGTGGGGATTCTTTTTACAGTTTGTTAAAGATTATCCTGACTTTATACCATACCGCACTGAGTGGACAATTTTTGACGAGACAGTGCGTGTAGCTGGCTCAATTGATATGATTTATCAAAACACAGATGACGGAACGCTGTCTATTTACGACTGGAAGCGATGCAAAGACATTAATCCTGAAAATAACTGGAACCAGTTTGCAACCAACCCAATGTTATTACATATTCCAGACACGAATTACTGGCACTATACGCTTCAACTAAACACATATAAAAAACTACTGGAGAGACAATATGATGTGCAAATTCGGGACTTGGTTTTGGTGCGACTGCACCCTGACAATGTCGACAAAACTTACGAACTGATTGAAGTTCCGATTTTATCGCGAGATATGGAATCCTTATTTGAACAAAAACTGGGAATTATTTAAGAAAATAAATTATTTTTCGTAATTTAAAAAAAATCAAACTAAAACCCATTAACTCCCCAATCTGTAAACTTGGATACATTGCGAGGATGAAATCGATTTTTCATTAGGTCCGTTTTAAACAACATACAGTTGTCTTTCATTTTTTTATAATCATAGTTAAATACATGCGGATTTTTCAAGAAATTTTTCCAATATATTCTATTTGGATACTTTTTTAACATGTGAATAGCCGATGGATTACCAGACAACCACTTCCAATATATTTTATCTTGATTCTTTTCTAGCAAGTGAATAGCACCTTCTGACGGATTTGATGACAACCACTTCCAATTTATTTTATCTTGATTCTTTTCTAGCAAGTTAATAGCATCTTTTGACGGATTTTTAGACAAATAATCCCAATTTATTTTATTTGGTTTTGCTTTTATCAATTGAATAGCCCATTCTGACTCATTACAAGACAACACATGCCAAAATATTTTTCTTTTATTTTTTATTAGGAACTGTATAGCCCATTCTGACGTATTACTAGACAATCTTCCCCAAATTATTAGATTTGGGTTTTTTTTTAGCAAGTGCATGGCACCTTCTGACGGATTACCAGACAAGTTATACCAATTTATTTTTTCTTGATTTTTTTCTAGCAACTTTATTGCACCTTCTGACGGATTAGAAGACAAATTCTCCCAATTTATTTTATTTGGATTTTTTTCTAAAAACTGCATTGCATATTCTGACTTATTTTGAGACAAGAACTCCCATTCTATTTTTTCTGGATTTTTTTCTAACAACTGCACGGCACGTTGCGAGTTATTGCGAGATAAGGCCTGCCATTGTATTTTATCTTGATTATTTTCTATTAACTGCATGGCTAACGGATTTTCAGACAATGCACCCCAAGATATTTTATTTGGGTTTTTTTCTAACAACTTTATAGCAGCTTCTGACTCATTACCACACAATGAATCCCAACCATGACTAGCATGGTTATCCTCCCAACCATTAGTATCACGTTTATTTATTTGATTTAGTTTTTTTTCTAACAATTGCATAGCCCATTTTGACGGGCATTTAGCCAAATACCACCAATATATTTCATCTTGATTTATCCAATTTAATAAACACATGGGTAATTCGACATTCATAGTTTTTTTAATGTTATTATTTATACAATAACAAAATCATTTTTAAAAAAATGATTTTTTGTAAAATACAACTAAATATGTAAAATATACTATAATATAATGGTACTTGAAATACAATTTTTGCAAAACGATGCAAATCGACTGGAAATAGGGGTTGATGAAGTAGGACGTGGACCCATGTTTGGCCGAGTTTATGCTGGGGCAGTTATATTACCTATTCAAACAAATGAAAGTACCTTTGACTATGCTCTCATGAAAGATAGTAAAAAATTCACGTGTCCAAAAAAACTAGACACTGTAGCTCAACATATTATGAAACACGCAACCGCATGGGCAGTTGGTTATGAAAATGAAGCCGAAATTGACCAAATTAATATTTTAGAGGCATCCCAATCTTCAATGCGAAAAGCCATCACAACCGTATTGAACCACGAAAATGTAATAAACAAAACGCCATATTTACTGGTGGATGGCAACTGTTTCAAGCCCATGAACAATCCCCATGTCCCTGAAACCTTGATGGAGTACACCACCGTAATTGGTGGAGACAACAAATACTGCTCAATCGCTGCGGCATCCATCTTGGCCAAATGGCATCGAGACCAGTACATTGCCAACCTGTGCGAAACTTATCCCCAACTTGTCGAAAGATATAAAATCAATACAAATAAAGGCTACGGAACCCAACAACACATGGATGGAATTAAAAAACATGGCATCACACAGTGGCACAGACGCACGTTCGGAGTATGTGAGACATATAAAACAATAAATACCATTATGTAAAAACTTAATTATTATTTTTTATATTTACAATAAAATATATGTATTTATAAAATGGATTATTTAATTCCTGCGGTTTTGATGATGTTTATAGATTTTTTATATTTATCACAAATTGGTGGACCTATGTTTAATACAATGGTTAAAAAAATACAAAATAATGATATGATATTAAATATAAATGGTGCAATCGGAGCATACTTATTAATGACCATATCAATTTATAAATTTATTATTATAGAAAGAAAACCACCAACGGATGCGTTTATTTTAGGTTTGTGTATTTATGGTGTCTTTGATTTTACTAATTATGCGATATTTAAAAATTATAATATTATAATCGGTTTACTTGACATGTTATGGGGAGGTATATTATATTATACTGTAACATTGGTCACATATAAGTTATTAGGTATAAAATTTTAAATTATAAACATAAAACATAAAAACAATAACCCCATTATTATTCTGTATGAGACTCAAACCCATTAACTCCCCAATATTTAAACTTAAGTATATTGCGAAGATGAAACCTATTTTTCATTAAGTCTTCTTTAAACAACATACAGTTTAGTTTCATTTTTTTATAATCATACTTAAATATATGTGAACTTTGAATCAACCAATCCCAACGACGTATTTTATCTTGATTCTTTTCTAGCAACTTAATAGCCCATTCTGACGAATTTTGACACAAATTCTCCCAATGTATTTTATCTTGATTCTTTTCTAGCAACTGTGTAGCACTTTCTGAGTTATTGGAAGACAACATATCCCAATTTATTTTATCTTGATTTTTTTCTAACAAGTGCATAGCTAACGGATTATTAGACAACAAACTCCAACGTATTTTATCTGGATTCTTTTCTAGCAACCGCATAGCACCATTTGACTCATTCATAGACAAACCATGCCAATCGATACTATTTTGATTATTTTCTAGCAACTGTATGGCTGACGGATTTTCAGACAAATTCTCCCAATTTATATTTTCTTGATTATTTTCTAGCAAGTACATAGCTGACGGATTAATACACAACCAATGCCAATCAATTTTATCTTGATTCTTTTCTAGCAACTGCATGGCACCTTCTGACGAATTACTAGACAACATTTCCCAATTTATTTTATCTTGATTCTTTTCTAACAACCGTATAGCACCTTCTGAGTTATTGCCAGACAACCAGTACCAATTTATCTTATCTGAATTTTGTTCTAGCAACTTTATTGCACCTTCTGACTTATTACTTGACAAGTAACCCCAATCTATTTTATTTGGATTCTTTTGTAACAACCATATAGCACATTCTGACGAATTTTCAGATAACTTGTTCCAATTTATTTTATCTGGATTTTTTTCTAGCAACTGCACGGCACCTTCTGAATTGTTGTAACACAAATGCTCCCAATCTATTATTAAATTGGGATAAATCCAATCTAATAAACATTTTGGTAATTCGACATTCATAATTTCAGTTATCTTTTATTTTACATTTGTTATTTTATTTTTATTTCATTTTTACGAAAAAAATCAAACTTTAAATTGTCATTCTTTAAAAAGCCGGTTTTAATGTAAATCTGACTCAAACCCATTAACTCCCCAATCTTTAAACTTGAGTATATTGCGAGGATGAAACCGATTTTTCATTAAGTCTTCTTTAAACAACATACAGTTTAGTTTCATCTGTTTATAATCATAGTTAAATATGCGCGGATTTTTAAACAATATTCCCCAATCTATATTATTTGGTTTATTTGGAGTTTTTTTTAGCAACTGCATAGCATGTTCTGATGGATTTGCAGACAAGACATTCCAATTGATTTTATCTGGATTTTTTTCTAGCAACTGCATGGCTGACGGATTTTTGGACAACCAATACCAATCTATTTGATCTGGATTCTTTTTTAATAATTGTATGGCACCTTCTGATGAATTGTTAGACAAAGCAAGCCAATTTATTTTATCTGGATTTTTTTCTAATAACTGGATAGCACCTTTTGTCGAATTGTAACTTAACATATTCCAATTTATTTTATCTGGATTTTTTTCTAGCAACTGCATTGCATCTTCTGACTTATTACTTGACAAGTAACCCCAATGTATTTTATCTTGATTTTGTTCTAACAACTGCATAGCAGATGTATTGTAAGACAAGTTTTCCCAATGTATTTTATCTGGATTCTTTTCTAACAACTGCATAGCACGTTTTGACGTATTTTGAGACAAATGAAACCACTCTATTTTATCTTGATTTTTTTCTAACAACTGCATGGCACCTTCTGATGAAGTGTAAGACAAAACAACCCAATTTATTTTATCTGGATTTTTTTCTAGCAACTGCATAGCACCTTCTGATGGATTTCTAGACAACCAAAACCAATCTATTTTATCTGGATTCTTTTCTAGCAACCGTATAGCACCTTCTGAGCTATTACCAGACAACATTTCCCAATGTATTTTATCTGGATTCTTTTCTAAGAACTGCATAGCACCTTCTGATGGATTTATAGACAAAATCCTCCATTGACAAACATCTATTTTTATGTATTTTGTATTTATCCAATCAAGTATAAACATTCGCAATATCATTGGCAATTCAACATTCATTGCTTACTTTGTTATTTTTGTTATCTTTGAAACTTATTTCATTTTTCAATAAAAGTTTAGTTTAGGTATTTTGTATAAAATATTTATATATTATACATGGTTAAAAAAATAAAATATAAAATTGGATCAGTATGTGCCGACAATACTGATTGTAAAAATGACAATTGCGTTTTAAACAAATGTACAACTAAACGCAGAACTAACAAAGGACTTAAAAAAACAGTAAAAAAAATAAAACACAAGATTGGTTCAGTATGTGCCGATAACACTGATTGTAAAAATGACAATTGTATTTTAAACAAGTGCACTACTAAACGTAAAACTAAAAAAGTTAAAAGTAAATCAAAGAGCAAATCAAAGAGCAAATCAAAGAGCAAATCAAAGAGCAAATCAAAGAGCAAAAGCGTAGCAAGAGGAACTGCTATTATTATTCCATACCGTGATGATAAAAAAGGAACACGCTCTGGACACTTGAATGATTATCTCAACTACATGGATTCTTATTTAAGACCTTGTGACCGCTGTCATATTTACATTATTAAGCAGTCGGACGACGGTCGAAAGTTTAACCGAGGAAAATTACTCAACATTGGGTTTAAAATCGCAGAGAAAGCCAACTACAAATATTTTATCTTTCATGATGTGGACCTTTTGCCATCAAAGGAATTGTTACCATATTATACTTCTCCCAAAGAAGGAATTGTTCACATTGCTAAAGTTTGGAAACGGTATGCTTATGATCAGTATTTTGGGGGAGTAGTTTCGTTTGACAAAACGCAGTTTGAAAAAATAAATGGATTTCCTAATAATTTTTGGGGCTGGGGAGGTGAAGACGATGAGTTATATAAAAGAGTAAAAAAACAAAACATAAAGATAAGCGTTCCAAGTAAG
>FUWD013430224.1_pt9 | contig 38620 bp, 34 predicted proteins | sample 1063281 | NCBI WGS metagenome assembly FUWD01 (sample SAMEA79048168, study PRJEB19326) | metagenome | biome: marine | reverse complement strand
ACTCGATCTATCGTGAGCGGCTCTTTCGTGCGGCTTCCTTTATGGCCTGCAATCTACGCTCACATGCGACCGGCCAACCTTTACGCGATTCAACGACGTCAGTTTGACGAGATGATCGCACCGAGGGAGTGAAGCGACTCTTATTACGCTACGCGCCCGTCGAGAAGCTTTAGTCGCTTATTTCTTTCACTTTTGTTGCTGCAATGACCGCTGCGGCAACTGCTGGAGCAACACTGCTGTCAAAAACGCTAGGAACAATGTAGACGGCGGAGAGCGCTTTTTCGTTGACACACTCTGCAATCGCCTTTGCCGAAGCCATGAGAATTTCATCCGTTATATCAATTGCACCACTATCGAGGAGCCCGCGGAAAATGCCCGGGAATGCGAGTACGTTATTGATCTGATTTGGGTAGTCACTGCGCCCTGTTGCAACTACCTTGGCGAATTTGGCAGCCTCAATCGGATTGATTTCTGGGTCAGGGTTTGCCAGTGCGAAAACAATTGAATCCTTGGCCATACGCTCGACATCCGCAGCGGTAATCACATTGGGTTGTGACACCCCGATAAACACGTCGGCGCCAACCATCGCTTCTTGGAGTGAACCGGTGAACAAGCTCAGGTTGGTGCGTTTAGCAAGTTCAGTTCTGTCGGGGTCTAAATCAGTTCTGCCGGTTGAGATCGCACCTTTTGAGTCGAAAAGCGTGATGCTCTCAATTCCTGCATGCAGTAGCAACTGGGCAACAGCCGCGCCGGCGGCTCCCGCACCCGACATGACGATTTTCATTGAGGAGAGGTCTTTCTTAACCAGCTTGGAAGCATTAATAAGTGCCGCCAAAACGACAACCGCGGTTCCATGTTGATCATCGTGAAAAACTGGAATATTGAGTCGTTCGCGCAACTTGCGCTCTATTTCAAAGCAACGAGGTGCTGAAATGTCTTCGAGATTAATTCCACCGAAACCGGGGGCAATGATTTCAACGGTGCGCACGATTTCGTCAACGTCTTGGGTATCAAGGCAGATTGGCCACGCATCAACGTTGGCAAATTTCTTGAAAAGTGCGGCCTTACCCTCCATGACCGGCATGGCTGCTTCAGGGCCAATGTTTCCCAAACCAAGAACCGCTGAACCATCCGTTACGACCGCAACCGTATTGCGTTTAATGGTCAGGTTGCGTGCATCTGCCGGATTATTTGCGATTGCCAGACAAACTCGGGCGACTCCGGGGGTGTAGGCGCGCGCCAGATCGGTGCGATTACGCATGGGTACTTTGATACCGACTTCAATTTTGCCTCCGAGGTGAACGAGGAAAACTGAATCGCTCACCTTGTCGACTTTGCAGCCATTAATGGCATTGAGGGTGTCTCGAATTGACTCCGCGTGATCGGGGTCGTGGACCAGTGCACTGAGGTCAACCACGGTGGTTTCGGTACCCGGGTCTGACACGTCCAATCCGGTGATTACCCCGCCTGCGTCACTTACCGCAGCAATAATTTTCCCCGAAGCGTGGAGTTCTGGTGTGACGTGCATTCGGATGGTGATCGAGTAGCCGGTTGCTTGGGTCATGTTTGTAAGCCTATGACTCCGTAGATGCTCAACATTGAGTGCCATAAAATTTTGATCCATTGCGCGGTAGCATTCGCGCCATGAGCGCGGAGAACCGTCCGATCCGAGTGCTGATCGCGCAATCAGGTCTTGCAGGTCTTGCAGGTCTTGACGGACACGATCACGGCGCAAAAGTAATTGCGCGAGCCTTGCGTGACGCTGGCTGCGAAGTGATTTACACCGGACTTCACCAAGCCCCCGCAGCGATTGCCGCGACCGCGGTGCAAGAGGACGCCGACGTGATTGGGATTTCAATTCTCTCGGGGACGCATCTCACCCTTTTCCCAGAACTGTTGAATGAATTAGCCGTTGCAGGTGCCGAAGATATTGTTGTATTCGGTGGCGGGATCATTCCCGAGGCTGACATTCCAATCCTCAAATCCTCAGGTGTTTCTGAAATTTTTAGCCCAACAACAACAACCCAGTCGGTGGTGGATTGGGTAAATGCTCACGAATCTGTGAATCGTTAGAACTTAGTGCGTGCAAGATCACACGGATACCGTGTAGAAGTGGATGCTCGAGTCAATAGGCTTGGCGCGCATCTAAGACGTCAAACCATCATGTTGATTTAGGGAGTTTTTGTGGATCTGTACGAATATCAAGCCAAGCAGCTTTTTGGAAAGCATGGGCTCCCCATTACAGCGGGTGACGTGGCACTCGATGTCGAGTCAGCCGTCGCGATCGCTGAATCCATCAATGGCCCAGTAGTCGTCAAGGCCCAGGTGAAGGTGGGTGGCCGCGGCAAAGCAGGTGGCGTGAAGCTCGCAAAAAACCCTGCGGAAACACGCGAGATTGCCGGACAGATTTTGGGTATGGACATCAAAGGTCACACCGTTCACAAGGTCCTGGTAGCCCACGCCGCAGACATTGCAGCGGAATATTACGTCTCGTTCTTACTTGATCGTGCTAACCGATCCTTCCTGGCAATGGCCAGTGTCGAGGGCGGTGTCGAGATCGAAGAAGTAGCCGTGAACAACCCAGATGCACTTGCAAAAATCAGGGTCGACGCATTGGAAGGGGTGACCCCCGAAAAGGCTCGCGAGATCGTTGCAGCAGCAAAATTCGACGAATCAATCCAGGGACAGGTGGCAGACATTCTGGTCAAGCTCTGGGAAGTCATGGTGGCAGAAGATGCAACCCTGGTCGAAGTGAACCCATTAGTTCTCACGCCAACGGGCGAGGTGCTCGCACTCGACGGCAAAGTCACAATTGATGACAACGCCGGCTATCGCCAACCAGACCAGGCGTCCTTTGACGATGCCGCCGCTGATGACATTGAGACTCGAGCGAAAGCACTGGGCCTCAACTACGTCAAGTTGGAAGGTGACGTCGGAATTATTGGAAACGGTGCCGGGCTGGTCATGAGCACACTCGACGTTGTCGCATACGCGGGTGAAGAGTTCGGGAACATCAAGCCAGCGAACTTCCTCGACATTGGTGGCGGCGCGTCAGCCGAAGTAATGGCCAACGGTCTGGACATCGTGCTCAACGACCCAGATGTTCAAGCAGTGTTCGTCAACATTTTTGGCGGGATCACCTCCTGTGATGCGGTAGCTAACGGGATCTTGCAGGCTGTTGACCAACTCGGTGCCACTGTCACAAAGCCGATTGTTGCTCGCATTGACGGCAACAACGCTGTTGAAGGTCGAAAGATTCTCAACGACGCAAATCACGAATTTATCGAACTGGTAGACACCATGGATGCAGCTGCGCGTCGGGTCGCCGAACTCGCAGCAGCTCGAAAGGAAGCGTAATCCGATGGCAATTTGGCTCAATGAAGATAGTAAAATTCTGGTTCAAGGAATGACCGGTTCCGAAGGAACTAAGCACACCCGCCTGATGGTGGCAAGTGGCGCAAACGTCGTCGCCGGTGTCACTCCTGGTAAAGCAGGCGCAGACGTTGATGGAATCCCAGTTTTCAACGACGTTGCTGCAGCAATGGCGGCAACGGGTGCGAACGTCTCCGTGGTTTTCGTGCCACCCAAGTTTGCTAAGGGTGCAGTCGAAGAAGCAGTCGATGCAAAAATGCCCCTCTGCGTTGTGATCACCGAAGGTATTCCCATCCATGACACCGCTCAGTTCTTCCAATATGCGGTCAACGCGGGAACCACCAGGCTTATCGGGCCTAACTGCCCGGGAATTATTAGTCCCGGAAAGTCCAATGCGGGAATTATTCCTTCTGACATCACCAAGCCTGGCCGTATCGGTTTAGTTTCGAAATCTGGAACGCTTACCTACCAAATGATGTACGAGCTCCGCGACTTCGGTTTCTCAACCTGTGTCGGAATTGGTGGGGATCCCATCATCGGAACAACTCACATTGACGCACTCGAAGCCTTTCAAAATGACCCCGAAACCGACGCGATTGTTATGATCGGTGAGATCGGTGGTGACGCGGAAGAACGCGCGGCCGCCTACATCAAAGACCACGTCACCAAGCCGGTAGTCGGCTACGTTGCCGGTTTTACCGCGCCAGAAGGTAAAACCATGGGTCACGCGGGGGCAATCGTTTCTGGCTCTTCGGGCACCGCGGCAGCAAAAGCCGAAGCGCTAGAAGCGGCCGGAGTAAAAGTGGGTCGTACCCCGAGTGCGGCCGCTGAGCTCATGCGACAGATTCTGTCTTAGCGGCTGTGTGCCTAAGCCAAGAGTGGCTTTCGGAAAGGTAGATTGTTCCTGTGAGTCAGCAGGCACCGCCAGAAGCGCCGATGCCCGCTGACCAAGGAAATAGTGGTACCCCGCGTTCTGGATTCAACATAAAACCACGGACGTTAATGGGTGGATTCGCCGGTTCCGCGGCCGTAAGTTCGATAACGTGGGCGGTTCTTTTAACCTCTTCAGTGATTCTGTTAACCATTTTCATTGCGGCGCTGGTGTTGTTGCCGACTTTGGTTTTTGGTGGCGACCGCCCGGTAAGTGTTAAGGCATACCTTGATGCGATCACGTGGGGTTGGTTGGCCCTCAATGGCGTACCGCCAAAGCTCGGCTCGGCGACCATCACTTTGCTTCCTTGGGGCCTAGCCGTAATTCCTTGGGCATTGCTTTTTCGTGCTGGCAGGTCTTTCTCCCTTCACAATGGTCACGGAGCCCGTTGGAAGATAACTGGCGGTTCCATCATGGTGGTCATGTATATCGGGGCTGTTGTTTCCGCAGCCCACTTCACCACGTCGATTAATGTTTCCTTCGGTGCTTGGTGGGCATTCTTTGTGTCCGCGATTATGGGTGTTAGTGCTGTTTTAATGGGAATTTTACGCGGAACACAGGCCGACTTTTGGACACGAATCCCAACGCTTGCAATTTTCGTTGCACGAAGAGGGCTTGGGGCGGTTTTCGCTCTTTTGGGGGTAGCCGCGTTCTTGTTGGCGATACAGATGATTTTGAACTTCGGGTCTGTCATGGATCTATTTATTGTATTGAATCCGGGTTGGAGTGGAATTCTGGCCATCATGGCCCTGACGCTCGGCTACCTGCCCGTTCTCGTGGTGTGGAGCGCCGCATACCTTGTTGGTGCCGGTTTCAGTATTGGACCTGACGTTATGGTTTCCCCTTTCATCCCAGTTACGGCCCCCACCCAACTTCCACCATTTCCTCCGCTTGTGGCTATCCCAGAAACCGCGGGAGCCATGGTTTGGTTGCTGCCGATTCTGGTTGTTGTGCTTGGTGTGCTGTGGGGTGTCGGAATCTCAAAGAGCCTGCGCAAAGAAAGCGCACTGATTCGTTTGGTGATCGGGTTTGCGATCGCCTTTGTCGCAGCAGTGGTCTTTTACTTACTGGCATTGTTGTCCCTAGGCAACTTAGGTGATGTTCGATTGGTCGCATTAGGACCGGACCCTTTGTTATCGGCTTCTCTGTTTTGGATTTTGATGTCGATTGGGATCATCCCAACTTCAGTTTTGCCGGCCAAAACATTTGCGCGGGATCGAAAGGCAAAAATTTCAGTCGTACCTGAAGGACCCCCTGATGAAATACCGGAAAAGTTATGAATAGAGACACGAATGGGGTCAAATTCGGTGCTGCAGCGGGATGGGCTCGCGTGGCTTTTACAAAAAATATCCTGTCATTCATTGCCCTCGCTGCGGTCGTCATGATCCTACAATTTGGTCAACAGTTCGCCGCCAATCCTTTCACGGAAACCTTTAGCCGGTGTATTGAGGTTGGCGGTGCTGGTTCGACATTGGACGCAGCGGCAATGTCAACCTGCTTTGAATCTGAGATGGGATCAATCCTGCTGGTTATTCTTCTGGCCGTGGTGTTTGTCGTCGCCTCCTTTCTAGCAACTGCGGGTGTTATTCGCGGCGCGCTTTACGTCACACTTGGTCGAAAGATTGGGTTTGCTGACACGTTCACCGGCCCACACTTTGGAGCCTTCGCATTGACTGTACTGCTCATCATGGTCACTTTCGTTGCTGGACTATTTCTATTCATTGTCCCCGCGATATTCGCAATCCTACTTTTTCAGTTCGCACCGTTTTTTGCCCTAGACCGTGGCCTACCGCCATTCCAAGCATTGAAATCTAGTACCCGTTTAGTTCGGCTCAATTGGCCACTTGCGGTCTTAGTCCTGCTATTTAGCGGTGCCGCATATTTAATTTCGGGTTTATTCTGGGGAATCCCCACTCTGCTTTTATTGCCATTAGCGGCGTTGGTTACCGGCTACGTGTACCGGACCCTGCAAGGGGAGACGGTTGACCGAGTCTTGTGAGTAGCCGCATCGTGGTCTTAGCTTCTGGGACCGGAACACTTTTTGCAGCCTTGCTGGATTCTGTCGTAGGAAATAATATTGTCGGCCTGGTAACCGATCAACCGAGTGCACGGGCCGTCAAGATCGCGCAGCATGTTGATATCCCAGTTCATAAAATCGCTCTGAATGATTTTGAATCACGAGCATTGTGGGAGAGTGAATTACTCCGGCAGGTTGTTGAATTGAATCCGGATCTCATCGTGGCGGCTGGCTTTATGCGAATTCTCAGCCCCGCATTCGTCGACAGGTTCCCCAACCAAATACTCAACTCGCACCCGTCTCTACTACCGGAATTTCCAGGTGCGCACGCGGTACGTGACGCCATCAAGGCGGGCGCCACGGTCACAGGTTGTACGGTCCATTTCATCGATCAGGGAGTAGATACGGGGAAAATAATTGCGCGAGCGCGAGTCCAAATGCTGCCGGGTGAAAGTGAAGCAGAGCTACACGAAAGAATAAAGGTGGTTGAGCGCACTCTCCTTCCCCAAAGTGTCGAACAACTGCTACTTGAGCGTTTTGGGAAAGGGTTTCAGTGACAATCCGACCAATTAAACGGGCGTTAATTTCTGTTTATGACAAAAGTGGGGTCGTTGAGCTCGCGCATGCGTTATCACGTCACGGTGTCGAGATTGTTTCGACCGGTAGCACCGCCGCCACCATTGAAGCAGCCGGTATCGCGGTTACTCCAGTTTCCGAGGTCACAAAATTTCGCGAATGTCTTGACGGGAGGGTAAAGACTCTTCACCCCGGTATCCATGCTGGGCTCTTGGCCGATCTGCGTAACCCAGATCATGTCTCGCAATTGGAAGAGCTTGAAATCAAGGCGTTTGATTTAGTTGTTGTGAACCTTTACCCGTTCAATGAGACCGTCGCAAGTGGTGCCGAAATCGATGATTGTGTTGAACAGATTGATATTGGTGGACCAGCCATGATTCGGGCATCGGCAAAGAACTATGCCAACGTCGCGGTAGTTGTTTCCCCGAGCAGTTACCCAGAAGTTCACGCGGCGGTCGGCGCGGGTGGCACCACATTGGAACAGCGTGCCTTGTTGTCGGCACATGCTTTTTCGCACACAGCAACCTACGACATTGCGGTCGCAACCTGGATGTCCGCAGCTGTCGCGCCAGATGAGAATGAATTCCCGCGTTGGCGGGGGACGGCCTACACGCGCAGTGAAGTCCTCAGATACGGCGAGAACCCGCACCAGAGTGCCGCCTCCTACATTGGGGTAGGTAATGAAATCGGAATTGCAAACTCGCAGCAACTGCACGGAAAACCCATGTCCTACAACAATTTTATTGACGCTGACGCCGCTCGTCGCGCTGCATTTGATTTCTTGGAACCATCCGTAGCAATCATCAAGCATGCAAATCCCTGCGGGGTAGCCTCTGGCTCTGATATCGAACAGGCTTATCTCAAGGCCCATGCGACAGATCCCGTCTCGGCATTTGGTGGGGTAGTCGCGGCAAATCGAAGAGTAACCAAAGAAATGGCGGAGTCGTTATCCAAAGTTTTCACCGAAGTCGTAATTGCTCCGGAATTTGCTCCAGATGCATTGAGCGTTCTCAAAGAAAAAGCCAATTTGCGGGTTCTGGTTGCGCCAGGACCTCACCCTGGTCGCCGGATTGAGGGACGCACTATTTCTGGGGGCCTTTTGGTTCAAAGTGTCGACACCGTTAACGACAACGGAGACAATCCAGAGAACTGGTCACTGGTCAGTGGTGAACCTGTATCCGCTGAAACCATGGTGGACCTTGAGTTCGCCTGGCGAGCCTGTAGATCTGTTAAATCAAATGCAATCCTCCTCGCGATGAATTCTGCTGCGGTCGGGATCGGTATGGGACAGGTGAATCGGGTTGACTCGGCGCACCTTGCCGTGAATCGCGCTGGTGTGCGAGCCGCCGGCTCGGTCGCTGCATCCGATGCCTTCTTCCCCTTCGCGGATGGACTCCAGGTGTTATTAGACGCGGGCGTGATCGCGGTCGTTCAACCTGGAGGTTCCGTTCGAGACGAAGAAGTGATTGCGGCAGCACAAAGTGCCGGTGTGAGCATGTACTTCACGGGAACCCGTCATTTCTTTCACTAGCCAAGGTAGCGGCGTAAGTAGCGCCAAAGTTTTCCTTCCCATTACTTTTGTGGTGGGATCCCTCACTGCGTGGCAGGCCAGGGCGAATGGGGAACTGGCCGTGTTGGTGGGTAGCGGTCTCGAGGCGGCGCTTTGGAGTTTCGGTTCTGGTTTGATCATGCTGACAGTCTTGCTGTTGGTAAACCAGCGCATGCGGGTTGGAGTGGGAAAAGTTGTTACGGGACTACGTAACCACGACTTTCCGCGGTGGCATATTCTGGGAGGTCTGCTCGGTGGAACATTTGTTGGAGTTCAGGCAAGTGTCGTACCACTGATTGGCGTCGCGTTATTTACCGTGGCTGTCGTTGCTGGTCAAAGTTCCAACGCATTGCTTGTAGATCGAATTGGGCTCGGACCCGCTGGTGTCACCGCGATTAGTCCGATCGGGGTGCTCGCAAGTGCACTAGCCGTTGGCGGTGTAATCGTCGCGGTCTCAAACCGATTAACAGGTGATGTTTCCCTACTACCAGTGCTCCTGGCCTTCTTCGTAGGTGCACTGATTGCCATTCAACAAGCCATCAACGGTCGAATCGGAATCACGGCGGGAAATGCATTCTCTTCCACCTGGTTCAACTTTGTTTTTGGCACCAGCGCGCTGCTAGCGGCCTCATTCACTCAGGTTTTCTGGGGCGAAATGCAGGTATCAAGCCTTCCAAGTAACTCGTGGTGGGTCTATTCCGGTGGAATCGTCGGTGTTGTGTACATAGCAATGTCGGTTTGGGTCGTCCCAAAAGTCGGGGTGTTAATTTTCGTCCTGATCTCCGTCAGTGGACAACTCACTGGCGCACTAGTTCTCGATGTCGTAATGCCTACCAGTGGAACGGTGATCACTCCTACCTTGTTCATTGGCGTTGGTCTAACTTTCATGGCCGTAGCGCTTTCCGTTCTGCCACGACTCATGCGCTCTCGACAATAGTTATTCGGGTAAATGCGAAACCCATCAAGAATTCATGGGGCTAGGGTAAGATCAATCGTCATTAGTTGAACAGTTCTCCAGACTTATTTTTCTTCCCCGATGGGAGCCCCAGTGGTCACAAGTTCAGTTTTATTGATCTTGGGACCTCAGATGGCGAGGGTCTGCTCGTGAAAGTGACGTCAATATGAACCACACCACTCGTCCGTACTCCACCTTGCGAGTTACGGTGGAAGGTGATTCGACATTCCCTTCAAATCCTGAGTCAGTTGACCGGGTCGACCGAGTAGTGGTCGAGGCTCCGCTCACCATCATTTTGGGCGAGCAGGTACTCGCTACCACCATGCGAACGCCGGGACATGATCTTGATTTGGCGGCTGGCTGGTTGGTGAGTGAGTCTGGAATTCAACAGTCGAATCAAATAATTTCAATGCGAGTCTTTAGCGGGTCTAATGGAGAGCGCGCCGTAGGAACCGATTTCGAACTTGATTCCGAAGACATTAATGAAGAGGAAGTTGACGCGGTTCGCGTTTCGGTCTCACGTGATGTCGTGGCACCCAGGCCGCGGGCTTACATCACCTCGTCTTCCTGTGGCGTGTGCAGCGCGGATGTTTTGAATGAGTTCATCGGTCCTTCCGCTCCACTGCACTCATCGGGCTGGCGATTTGATCCGCGAAATGCTTTGGGTTTTGTTGAGGAAATGCGCTCGCGGCAGAAAATGTTTGATTTGACCGGAGCGCTACACGCGGCTGCACTCGTTGGATCAAGTAATGAGATTCTCTTTGTGCGCGAAGATGTTGGCCGGCATAACGCTGTGGACAAAGTAGTGGGTCACGCCTTGACCACTGATCTAATGCCGCTGACGGATCACACTCTGGTGGTCAGCGGCCGGGTCTCCTATGAAATTGTGGCAAAAGCGTTAACGGCATCTATTGGTGCAATTGTTGCGGTTTCCGGGCCAACCAGCTTGGCGGTAGATCTGGCCCGCAAATACGATCAGGTGTTAATTGGTTTCGCGCGTGAGCGTCGAATGAATGTCTACAGTGGTCAGGAAAGGGTTGCCTCGTGAGTAAAAAAAATCGTGATAAGCCGCAGACCACCAGGCCGGTGGGCGAGCATGACGCCGAGATTCGTGTGCTGCTCGCGGAACTTTGCTTGGAAGAGGGTTCCTTACTTCGGTGCTTACAACTCCTCAATGATCATTTTGGTTTCGTTCCCGAGTCTGGGATTGGTGCGATCTCAGAGTTATGCAACGTTTCGCGTGCAGAAACCTACGGCGTGCTGACCTACTACTCAGACCTGCGCACAACCCCCCGAGCCCAGGTCAGTGTGCGGCTGTGCGGCGCCGAGGCATGTCAGTCGGTCGGGTCGCGTGAACTCGAACATGCGTGGAAACATAAGCAATCGTCGGACTTTGATGGCGAGAGTGTTGAAACTTCTGAGGTGTTCTGTTTGGGTAACTGTGCATTGGGCCCATCAGCACTGGTCAATGATCAGCAGATCGGGCGGGCAACTCCAGAAATTTTGGGGCAGCGCGTGCGCGAAATTTTGGCCAGGGCTTAGGGAGAGAGTTTACTAAATGAAAATATTTATCCCGTGTGACAGCGCGGCTGTCTCAGTTGGTGCTGACGCAGTTGCGGCAGCGGTTGCTGCAAATGAGCCCGGATCAACGATCATCCGCAATGGTTCACGCGGCATGTTGTGGCTTGAACCATTAGTCGAAATTGAGATCGACTCGGTTCGACACGCATTTGGTCCGGTACAACCCTCTGACGTCCCAGCCGTGCTCGCCGCCGCTACTGCTGACTGCGCCGGCTCTGATCTTTATCTCGGCGCCACCGACTCACTTGAGTGGCTAACCAGCCAAGATCGGTGGACTTTCGAGCGCGTGGGCATTGTTGACCCAGCATCCCCCGAGGATTTTCTTGCCCACGGCGGATTAGCCGGACTCACCGCAACGATGAAATTGGGCCCGCAGGAGTCAATCTCACGAGTCATCGAATCTGGGTTGCGCGGTCGCGGCGGGGCGGGCTTTCCCACCGGAATCAAATGGCAAACCGTGGCAGCTGCTGAAGCAACCCGGCACAAGGGAGCTCCCGCCGGGAGTCCTGTCCATAAATACGTGTGTGTGAACGCGGACGAAGGCGACAGTGGAACCTTTGCCGACCGCATGCTGATGGAAGGCGATCCGTTCACATTGATCGAAGGAATATTGATCTCCGGATATTGTGTGGGCGCCGACACCGGATACATCTATATTCGGAGTGAATACCCGGCCGCTATTGCAGTTATGCAGCGGGCAATTGAACTTTCCCGGGAACGCGGTTGGCTGGGGGATTCCATTCTGGATTCCGATTTTTCATTTGATATTCACGTGCGAGTAGGCGCCGGATCGTACGTGTGTGGCGAAGAAACCGCCATGCTGGAAAGTTTGGAAGGTAAGCGAGGCATGGTTCGACCTAAGCCACCGTTACCGGCTCTTGAAGGCTTGTTTGGCGTGCCGACCGTTATTAATAACGTCATTTCAATAGCAAGCGTTCCATCGATTATGGCTCGGGGGGCGGCCGGCTATGCAAACCTTGGTACCGGACGATCCAAAGGGACATCGGTATTCCAACTTGCGGGAAATATCGCCCAAGGGGGAATTGTTGAAACAGGCTTTGGAATCACAGTGCGTGAACTGGTGACCGGGTATGGAAAAGCCACCAGAACCGGCCGTCCGATTCGAGCGGTGCAGGTGGGAGGACCACTCGGCGCCTATCTATCCGAATCTGAACTTGATGTCAGCGCGGACTACGAATCCCTGCTCGCAGCCGATGCCATGCTCGGACATGGCGGAATTGTGGTCTTTGATGACAGCGTGGACATGGCCCGGCAAGCCAAATTCGCTATGGAATTTTGTGCCGAGGAGTCGTGCGGCAAATGCACGCCGTGCCGGATCGGGTCAACCAGAGGAGCCGAGGTTATTGACCTGATCGTGCGGGGAGTAGATACTGAAGCAAATACGGAATTACTCGAGGATCTCTGTGAGGTGATGCGTGATGGTTCGCTGTGTGCCATGGGTGGACTCACCCCGCTCCCCGTTCTCAGTGCATTGCATAAATTCCCCGAAGACTTTAACCTGAGCGTGGTGCCCCGAAAGGAAAACGCATGAGCATTTTTCCCCTTGACCGAATAGACACCTCGCGGGACTTTGGGACTCCAGCAGTTGACTCCAGCGAGATGCTCACGGTGACAATCGATGGTCAACCGGTGGAGATCCCGGCGGGAACTTCGGTCATGCGCGCCGCCGCCATTGTCGGGTCGAGCGTTCCCAAATTGTGCGCCACGGACTCGCTGGACGCTTTTGGTTCCTGCCGGTTGTGCGTTGTTGAAATCGACGGTCGGCGGGGCACACCGGCTTCGTGTACGACCCCCTGCGAACCCGGCATGAGTGTCACCACCCAGTCACCCCGGCTCGACAAATTACGCAAAGGCGTGATGGAACTGTATATTTCGGACCACCCGCTGGACTGTCTGACCTGCCCGGCTAATGGTGACTGCGAACTCCAAGACATGGCTGGAATTGTTGGTTTGCGTGATGTTCGTTACAAGCAAATTGGTAAAAACCACCTGGATGCACCAACCGATGATTCCAATCCCTATTTTAGTTTCGATGAATCCAAGTGCATCGCTTGCAGTCGCTGTGTGCGTGCATGTGATGAAATCCAAGGAACTTTCGCACTCACCATCTCAGGCCGAGGTTTTGATTCCAAGGTCTCGGCGAGCGAGGGCCTTAAGTTCATCGACAGTGAGTGCGTTTCGTGCGGTGCTTGCGTCCAGGCGTGCCCAACCTCAACTCTGCAGGAAAAAACTGTCATCGAACTCGGAGTTCCTACCCGTGAAGTAAAAACGACCTGCGCATATTGCGGTGTTGGCTGTTCCTTCGTCGCTGAACTTCGTGGCAATGAACTGGTCCGCATGGTGCCCGATAAAGACGGCGGTGCTAATGCCGGTCACTCATGCGTGAAGGGACGTTTCGCGTGGGGGTACGCCTCCCACGTTGACCGCATCACCAGTCCAATGATCCGTGAGGCGATCACCGACGATTGGAAAGAGGTTTCGTGGGATGAAGCAATTGGTTTCGCCGCCAATCGATTAAAAGCACTGCAAGCGGAGAGCGGTATCGATTCAATTGGTGGAATCACTTCGTCACGTTGCACCAACGAGGAAGTTTTTGTCGTCCAAAAAATGGTTCGGGCAGCCTTTGGTAACAACAATGTTGACACCTGTGCCCGGGTCTGTCACTCACCAACGGGATACGGACTCAAGCAAACATTCGGTGAGAGCGCCGGCACTCAGGATTTCAAATCGGTTGAACAAAGCGACGTGATTTTGCTCATTGGCGCTAATCCAACTGATGCACACCCCGTCTTTGCATCCCGGATGAAGCAAGTGCTGCGCAAGGGTGCGCAACTCATTGTGGTCGATCCGCGTCGGATCGATTTGGTGAAAACCGCGCACATTCGAGCAGCCCACCACTTGCAATTGTTGCCCGGCACAAATGTGGCAATTGTGAACGCAATGGGCCACGTCGTGGTGACCGAAGGACTGGTTGACAAAGGCTTTGTACTTGATCGCTGCGACATGGTGTCTTTCAACGCTTGGCAAGATTTTATTGCGCTCCCAGAAAACAGTCCGGAGGCGCTGGAATCTAGTACCGGTGTGAGTGCAGAAGAACTCCGCGCAGCCGCACGGCTTTACGCCAGTGCACCTAACGGTTCCATCTATTACGGACTCGGAGTGACCGAACACTCCCAAGGGTCGACCATGGTTATGGCTATGGCTAATCTCGCCATGGCGACCGGAAATATTGGTCGCGAAGGTGTCGGTGTTAATCCGCTTCGTGGACAAAATAATGTGCAAGGTTCATGTGACATGGGTTCCTTCCCGCACGAATTCAGCGGTTACCGTCACGTCTCTGACGATTCAGCACGCGAGATCTTCAACCAACTGTGGGGTACTTCCCTCAGTGCGGTGCCTGGTCTGCGTATTCCTAATATGTTTGACTCGGCAATTGCTAAGACTTTTCGCGGGATTTATATCCAGGGAGAAGACATCGCTCAGTCGGATCCCAATATCTCTCACGTAGTGGCAGCGCTCACAGCTATGGACACAGTGATCGTTCAGGATCTATTCCTCAATGAAACCGCCAAATATGCGCACGTGTTCCTGCCGGGAACATCCTTCTTAGAAAAAGACGGAACCTTCACAAATGCCGAACGCCGGATTAACCGGGTCCGCCCCGTCATGCCCTCGCAAACGGGGATGTCGGAGTGGGAAGTGACCTGCGCACTTTCGCAAGCGATGGGCTACGACATGCACTACGACAACGGATCCCAGATCATGGACGAAATTGCGGCAACAACTCCGACATTCGCCGGTGTTTCATTCGCCAAACTTGATCGCGAAGGGAGTTTGCAATGGCCGTGCAATGACTCGGCGCCGAATGGCACCCCGATCATGCACGTCAAAAAATTCGTGCGAGGTGAAGGACAATTCATCACGACCCCCTACGTCCCGACCGATGAAAAAACCACGCGAAAGTTCCCGCTGCTTTTAACAACGGGCCGGATCCTGAGCCAGTACAACGTGGGAGCGCAGACGCGTCGTACCGACAATGTGATCTGGCACGAGGAAGACGTTCTCGACATACACGAAGCCGATGCCTTGGAGCGTGGGATCTCTGAGGGAACGTGGGTGGAAGTTTCTAGCCGCGTGGGGGCTACCAGGCTTAGGGCTCGCGTTACCGACAAGGTACCGGCGGGCGTGGTTTACACGACTTTCCATTACCCCGTCAGTGGGGCAAATGTGATTACGACCGACAACAGTGACTGGGCCACCAACTGTCCGGAGTACAAAGTGACGGCAGTGCAAGTTCAACCGTCAACCATGGTCGTGATTGCGTGAACCAACAGGACCCAAAAACGTTGGTCAAAATGGCAAACCAAATAGCACTGAATATTCCGGATCGCGTGAACACTTCCCAAGCGGTCGGCGCTCATCTTGTTAAGTACTGGGCGCCATCTTTAATCGCAACCCTGCAGGATTACGTCGTCAGCCATCCAAATGAAGTATCCGAAGAAGTTCGAGCGGCCCTGACCACGGTGTAATTCGGCGTAGTATCTTGGAGCGGCTCTGTTTCACGGCGGATGTGAAGACTTTGCCGTCGCACCCATTGTTGGAAGGAACACTGTTGAGCAACGTAACCACAATATTAGACGGCAAAGCAACCGCAGCATTAGTTAAGGCGGAACTCAAGCTTCGGGTCGACGCACTGCGAGCCAAAGGGATCATTCCTGGGCTTGGCACGGTTCTCGTGGGTGAAGATCCCGGTTCACACGCCTATGTTGGTGGAAAGCACAAGGATTGCGCCGAAGTCGGGATTTCATCAATTCGAATCGACCTTCCGGCTGATTCAACCCAGGCCGAGGTTGATGCCCACATTGCTGAGTTGAATGCCGATCCATTGGTCACGGGTTACATTGTTCAACTCCCGTTGCCCAAGCAACTTGATGCTAACCGAGTTTTGGAACTTATGGATCCGGGAAAAGATGCGGACGGATTACACCCGATGAACTTGGGCCGGCTTGTACTCGGTATCGCGGCGCCACTGCCGTGCACTCCGGCTGGGATTGTTGAATTGCTTAGACGCTATGAAGTCCCGATTAATGGTGCGCGTGTTGTGATCGTTGGTCGGGGGATCACCGTTGGTCGACCACTAGGGCTCCTACTTACCCGTAAAAGTGAGAATGCAACCGTGACACTGTGTCACACGGGCACGAAAGATCTTTCGGCGCAACTCAAGTGCGCCGACATAATCGTTGCCGCGGCTGGTGTCCCTGGAATCGTCACGGCCGCCCACCTTAAGCCGGGTGCGGCCGTTCTCGACGTCGGAATTACGCGCACCGATACTGGTTTGGTGGGAGATGTCGACCCCGACGTAATCGGCGTTGCTGGATTTTTAGCACCAATGCCGGGTGGGACCGGCCCCATGACCCGCGCCATGCTGTTAGCCAATGTTGTGGCCCGGGCCGAGGAGCTAGCCGCAGGCTAACACTTAAATGGCAAAGTCAAATGAAGAAAATGTGCACCGGATTCCACGGTCAAGATTTAGAGAATGGCCAATTTCGCTGGTCTTACTCGGGATCGTGATATCGATGATTTTCGTGGCAACCGACCATTTCCGGCGGGGCTCATTGGTGCTGGCGGTCAGCGTCGTGCTGGCCATCTTCCTACGACTTTTCCTCGCAGAGCACCAGGCGGGGATGCTCGCGGTCCGCTCCAAGAGTGTGGATGTGGCCATTTTGACCCTGCTGGGTGTGGGCCTGACCATATTTGCCCTATGGGTTCCTGCCCCGAACTAAAAATGGCGGGCGAGGGACGGTATCTTGACGTCAAGATATTTTATTTTTAGCCCGTACATCCACACATCCATAAAGGGGATAACTCATGGCTCGCTCTGGCAAGGTCTCGGTAATTGGCGCAGGTTTCTATGGTTCAACGACAGCGTTGCGCCTTGCTGAGTACGACATTTTTGAGACGGTTGTGCTTACCGACGTAGTCGACGGGAAAGCCGAAGGCCTCGCACTTGACATGAACCAGTCCCGTTGGATTGAAGGATTTGAAACCAAACTCATTGGCCAGACTACGGGGATGGATGGCAGCGGATATGAAGCCATTGCCGGTTCTGAGATCGTAGTCATGACCGCTGGCCTGCCGCGCAAGCCAGGTATGAGCCGGATGGACTTAATCGAAACCAATGCAAAAATTATGCGCGGGGTGTGTGAAAACATTGCCAAACACGCACCGGAATGCATTGTGATCAACGTTGCCAACCCACTGGATGAAATGACCGCACTCGCACAACTCGTCACCAAATTCCCTTACAACAGAGTCATTGGCCAAGCGGGGATGCTGGACACGGCCCGCTTCTCCCACTTTGTGGCAGAAGAGCTCAATGTTCCCGTGGGATCGGTGACAACACTGACTCTGGGTTCACACGGAGACACCATGGTTCCCGTGGCATCCGCCTGCAGTGTTGACGGAAAGCCACTGAGTGACCTGCTTTCACAGGCGCAGATCGATGAACTAGTTGTGCGCACTCGCAACGGTGGGGCAGAAATCGTTGCCCTGTTGAAAACAGGTTCGGCTTACTACGCCCCTTCGGCGGCAGCAGCCCGCATGGCGCGCGCAGTTCATGAAAACTCGGGCAAGGTCATGCCGGTGTGCGCCTGGGTTGATGGTGAGTACGGTCTCACCGGCGCCTACCTTGGTGTTGAAGCTGAAATAGGTAACGAGGGAATCAAAAAAATTGTGGAAACCCCGCTCACCGATTCGGAAAAGGCTCTACTTGTTGAAGCCTATGAAGCAGTCAAAGCCAAGCAAGCCGACGTTTCCGCACTTTAAGTCCACATTCAAGGAGTAATTCGCATGTTGCAAAAAATCAAGGTCGTCAATCCGGTCGTTGAACTTGACGGTGACGAAATGACTCGAATCATTTGGCACTTCATCAAAGCCGAACTTATTGAAAAGTACCTCGATGTTGACCTGAAGTACTACGACTTGAGCATGGAAAACCGTGATGCAACCGACGACCAAGTCACAATCGATTCAGCACACGCGATCCAAAAATACGGAGTGGGCGTGAAGTGCGCGACCATCACACCAGATGAAGCCCGTGTTGAAGAATTCGGTTTAAAGAAAATGTGGAAATCACCCAATGGAACTATTCGTAATATTCTTGGTGGCGTTATTTTCCGTGAGCCGATCATCATTTCCAATATTCCGCGTCTTGTTCCCGGCTGGACCAAGCCAATAATTATTGGTCGCCACGCATTCGGTGATCAATACAAGGCAACGGATTTCAAGGTACCCACCGCGGGAACGCTCACCATGACCTTTACTCCGACTGACGGCTCTGAACCAATGGAATTTAATGTCTTTGACTTCCCTGCCGGTGGCGTTGCCATGGGGATGTACAACTTGGATGAGTCAATTCGCGACTTCGCGCGCGCATCAATGCGTTACGGGCTCACTCGCGGCTACCCCGTCTACCTGTCCACCAAGAACACGATTCTGAAGGCATATGACGGTCAGTTCAAAGACATCTTTGCGGACATATTTGAAAACGAATTCAAAGATGACTTTGCAGCCGCGGGAATTACCTATGAACACCGTTTGATCGACGACATGGTGGCGGCTGCCATGAAATGGGAAGGCGGCTACGTCTGGGCGTGCAAAAATTACGACGGCGACGTCCAGTCCGACACCATTGCCCAAGGTTTTGGCTCACTAGGCCTGATGACCAGCGTGTTGATGACACCGGACGGCAAGACGGTTGAAGCAGAAGCAGCGCACGGCACGGTGACCCGTCATTACCGTCAACACCAACAGGGTAAGCCCACGTCGACGAACCCCATTGCATCAATTTTTGCGTGGACCCGGGGACTTGAGCACCGAGGTGTATTGGACAGTACCCCAGAAGTCAGCGAGTTTGCTCGAACTCTTGAGCGGATCTGTATTGAAACCGTAGAGGCAGGGGACATGACCAAGGATCTGGCCATGTTGGTCGGACCCGAGCAAAAATGGTTGACCACCCAAGATTTCCTCAGCGCAATTGACACCCGGCTGCAGGGAGCAATGCGTCCCTAACGTGAAAAAAGTTCTAAGGTTAGCCCCGTGAGCGATATCTTGGTCAACTTTGGTGTGATCTTAGTTTTTGTCTTAATCGGTGGATTTTTCGCAGCCGCCGAACTGGCCTTGGTTTCAGTTCGGGAAAGCCAGGTTGCTCGATTGGCAGAGAGTTCCAAAAGAGGGCGAACCCTCGCAGGGCTAACCGCTGACCCGGGTCGCTTTTTGGCGGCCGGCCAGGTGGGGGTAACCCTCGCCGGTTTTATCTCCGCTGGATTTGGCGCGGCCACCATCGCTCCCGAACTTGCCGTGCCACTTGAAAATTGGGGACTGAGCAGTGCGGCAGCCAGCACTGTTGCATTTGTGCTCACCACGGTCGTAATCGCTTATATTTCCTTGGTGTTGGGTGAATTGGTGCCCAAGCGGATTGCGCTGCAGCGGGTTGAGCAGGTTGCATTATTTGTCGCTGGTCCTATTGAACTGACAGCGAAGATCACCCGCCCGTTTATCGCAGCGTTAGGCGCATCCACGAATGTCATTGTTCGCCTCTTCGGGATCGATCCCAAGGCTGCTAAAGAGCAGATGAGTGGCGAAGAACTTCGGGACCTGGTAGCAGCGCACGAAGAGCTCAGCGTTGAGGAACGCGAAATGATCGATGACATTTTTGCCGCAGGAGAGCGCGAGTTACGCGAAGTCATGATGCCCCGCACCGAAGTTTCCTTCTTGGATGCATCACTACCAGTGTCCAAAGCAATCCGTCTCATTTCTGACCAACCCCACTCGCGTTATCCGGTGATTCGGGGTAGCGCCGATGAAGTCGTCGGGTTTGTTCACATTCGTGATCTACTCGACCCCGACTTAAAAGACACAAGTATTCACGTCGGCAAACTCGCCCGCGAAGTCTTGACCTTTCCGGCAAGCAAAGAAGTTATCAGCACTCTCAATGAGATGCGTCGGATGCGAGCCCATTTGGCTATGGTTCAAGATGAATACGGTGGTACCGCTGGGTTGGTCACCATGGAGGACCTCGTTGAGGAACTGATCGGTGACATCAAGGACGAGTACGACGTGGAAGCCCCGGCACACGAGCCAAGCGTTATGGGTGAAATAACCGTCGACGGGCTTCTCAATCGTGACGACTTTGAGGATCAAACGTCAATTGAATTGCCCGAGGGACCATTTGAAACGATTGCCGGTTTCATTATTTCCCAGTTGGGACAGTTGCCGCAGATCGGGGACACGGTCAAGTTGGCCAACCACGAATTCTTTGTCACCGAGCTTGACGGCCGTCGGGTTGCCAGGGTGCGGGTGGTGACCCACGAAATAAGTAGTGAGGAAGAATACAACGGTGACGAACACTAGCCAGAAACTCAAAATCTTTTCTGGTATCCAGCCGACGGCGGATTCTTTCCATATTGGCAACCTTTTGGGGGCCCTGCAGGAATGGGTGAAACTCCAAGAGAGCCACGATTCGTATTTCTGCGTGGTAGATCAACACGCGATTACCGTTGATCACGATCCGCAGCTGTTGCGTAAGCGCACACTCGTTTCTTTTGCCCAGTTACTAGCAATCGGTTTAGACCCCGACAAATGCACGGTATTCGTGCAAAGCCAAGTCGCGGCTCACAGCCAACTTTCGTGGGTACTCCAATGCCAGACCGGTTTCGGCGAGGCAGGTCGGATGACCCAATTTAAGGACAAAAGCTCAAAGGCGGGTAATGAACGCTCGACGGTTGGTTTGTTCACCTACCCGATCTTGCAAGCCGCAGATATTCTTTTGTACCAATCAAATGGTGTTCCCGTGGGCGAGGATCAAAGACAGCACCTTGAATTGACGCGTGATCTAGCCCAAAGGTTCAACACAAAATTCGGCGAGACATTTGCGGTACCAGAAGTGATGGTTGTTAAGGAAACCAGTCGAATAGTTGACCTACAAGAGCCCACCGCGAAGATGAGCAAATCGAGCCCCGGTGGTTGCGTGTTTCTACTCGATGAAAACAAATCGGCTGAAAAAAAGATCAAGAGTGCGGTAACGGACTCTGACGCTGACGTACGCTTTGATGAGCAAACTAAACCTGGTGTGTCTAATCTATTGACATTGCAGAAAGCCCTCACTGGAAAATCAATTGGGGAGCTTGAATCCGAGTACGCCGGCCGCGGTTACGGCGATCTGAAAAAAGAAACGGCCGAAATTGTTCTGGGAGTGGTTGAGCCGATTCGCACGAGAGTCAATGAACTACTGACCGACCCGGCCGAACTTGAATCTTTGATGAATAAGGGAGCCCAAAAGGCTCGAGAAGCTGCCGCACCAACTCTTGATCTCGTCTACGAGCGAGTCGGTTTTCCTGCTAACCCTCGAGGGTAATTTTTCTTCTGCCGGTGACCCGTCCTCGGTTTTTTCGCAGGGTGAAAGCCGAACGAACTCCGTAGAGAACGAAAGCAACTATTGCCGCAAAAAGAATCATCCAGCCCACGGCCAAGCCGTCAAGGCTGGAGCCTGCGGTAACCGTGCTCGTGGGTTGTGAAGCAATCACGGAGTCATCAGCAATATCCACGGATTGCGCAGCGGCGGTGAGGCCGGCCGCCGGGAGAGTATTTTGCCCCAACATCCCGATCGGGGTTACGGTGTCACCGTTGGCAAAGGCCCAATCTAAGAGTTTTTCAGCGGCGCTTGAGCTCGCCTCTTTGATTCCCATCAGCGCAACAATGTAGGTAGTTCCTTTACGTTCCGCTGCTCCCACAAAGGTCCGTCCCGCATTTGTGGTGTAGCCGGTTTTCAGTCCAATTGCGCCTTTGAAGTTACCCAACAACATTCGGTTTTGTGTATAAATAGTTTTAGATTTTTTCTTATTGGCGAACTCGTGCTTCTTTGTGCCAACAATTTCGCGGAAATAGGGCAGGGTCAATGCTGAGCGGCCGATCGTGGCAAGGTCATAAGCGCTAGAAACTTGCCCGGGCGCATCAAGGCCACTGGGGTTTTTGGCAACCGTGTCTAGGGCGCCCAGCGACTCGGCCACCTGATTCATTTGCGCCACAGTTGTTTTTACTTTTCCCGCTCCTTGTGCCAGCGCCATCGCTGCATCGTTAGCACTGGGTAATAAAAGTGCATAAAAAAGGTCGTTAGCCGTGTAATCGCGACCGCGAATCAAACCGACCGTGGTCCCATAAGTATTTACTGACCGTTTCTTCGCTTTGATGGGGGTTGACGGATCCAGCTGGGGCATCAACGTCAACGCCGTCAAAGTTTTCAAAGTGCTGGCCGGTGCCCGCAAAACGTGGGGTCCCTTGGCAGCCAGGATTTCGCCGGTGTCAGCGTTTGCGACCACCCAAGTTTTTGCAAAGACATCAGGCAAAGGATCCGATCCTTCACCTAAGGTCACGATCTTGCCCTTGCCCGTGAGTAGTTCGCCACCCACTGGGTTAGTACCCGGGGCCGCCATCGCTGGTACCACCCCGAGGGTCAGTGCCAAGGTGGTAGCGAGTCCAATGACGGAAAACATGCCTCGGGTAAGGGGAGTTCGAGTTCGCATAACTGTTCAATGCTAACCCCAACGACTCAATTAGTTGCTCAGGCACCGCCGACTGTGGATCCGGTCACACCTTGAACACGATCGAAGAGGTAGGACTAGATTTGGGCGGTCAACACCCCACGAAAGGAATCCCGTGTCCACTGCATCAATGTCTGAAGTATTACCGGCGAGCACACCGACCCGTCTACTCATTGGGGGTGAGTGGATCGAGACAGCCGCGGGGCTCAACGTGATCAACCCGGCCACCTACGGCACCCTGGCAACGATCGGGGATGCCGGAGTCGCTGAGGGGATTCAAGCGGTAGCTGCAGCCCACCAAGCATTCCAAACGTGGTCAATCACCCCTGCCCGCGTTCGCGCCGAAATCCTGCGCAAAGCATTTGACATTATGGTTTCAGAAATTGACGACTGTGCCCGACTCATTGCCCTGGAGAACGGTAAAGCCTGGCGCGACGCCATGGGCGAGGCACTCTACGCCGCCGAATTCTTCCGCTGGTTCTCCGAAGAAGCACCCCGGGTTGAGGGCGGATTCCGTTACGCGCCCAACCGCGACAAAACAATCATCACCGACTACAAGCCAATGGGTGTCGCTTACATGATCACCCCGTGGAATTTCCCGGCCGCCATGATCACTCGCAAACTGGGTCCAGCGTTGGCTGCCGGTTGCACCGCCGTTGTGAAACCACCATCAGAAACACCACTGACCGCGTTGTGGATTGGTGAAATCCTCGAGCGCGCAGGCGCCCCCGCCGGCGTTGTTAACATCGTGACAACCTCAAAATCCGGTGAAGTCTCCAGTGCAATCTTGGCCGACCCGCGAGTCGCCACATTGTCCTTCACCGGCTCCACCTACGTTGGCAAAATGCTGCTCAAGCAAACAGCTGATCGAGTGCTCCCAAGTTCAATGGAACTTGGTGGAAACGCGCCATTCCTTGTGCTAGAAGGCTCCAATGTTGATAGCGCTGTTGAAGGCGCAATGATTGCAAAAATGCGAAACGGTGGTTCGGCTTGCACCGCCGCTAACAGGTTTTACGTCCACGAATCCATCAGTGGTGAATTTGCGGACAAGTTTGAAGCGGCACTACGCGGACTCAAAATTGGGCCGGGTATTGATCCAAGCAATGAGCTCGGCGCCATGGTCAGTGACAAGGAGCGCGACAAGATCCTGGAGCTGATTGGGGAAGCAGAGAATGAAGGCGCGCAAATCACCCAGGCGGGCACGGCTCCCCAAACAGGAGCATTCGTCGCACCACGAATTGCTCGCGGAATTGAACACGGCTCGATACTCACCCGCAATGAAATATTTGGCCCGGTGGCCCCAATCGTGACGGTTTCGAGCACGGATGAAGCAGTCCGAATGGCCAACGACACGGAGTACGGTCTTATTTCCTACGTATTCGCCAAAGACAATGGCGAAGGAATCAAGATCGCCCGCCGCATGGAGTCCGGCATGGTTGCCATCAACCGCGGTATCGCCTCCGACCCCGCCGCACCATTTGGTGGCATGAAGGAGTCAGGTCTGGGCCGTGAAGGTGGCTTCGCCGGAATCCACGAATTCCTGGAGACCCAGTACTTCGCAGTCGACGTCTAAACAAGCGAGTGAAACCAAACCGGTGGTAGAAAAACGTGAAGCGAAATAGCACGAATCCGAGGGGCGAACCCGAATATTTAAGTGAAGGGAGCTTACGCGGTATGAAGGGAGTGGGAACCTAACTGAACTCGGTCAGCCCCGTCTGAAGATTAAAGCGCGCTTTACTTCTTGAATCGCTTTTGTTACTTCAATGCCACGAGGGCAGGCATCGGTGCAGTTAAAGGTGGTGCGGCAGCGCCACACACCCTCTTTATCGTTGAGGATCTCAAGGCGGGCTTCGGCGCCAGCGTCACGGCTGTCAAAAATAAAGCGGTGGGCGGCAACGATTGCGGCCGGCCCGAAATACTGCTCGTTGGTCCAAAAAACCGGGCAGGAAGTCGTGCAGGCGGCGCACAAAATGCACTTTGTAGTGTCGTCAAACTTTGCGCGGTCCTCAGCGGACTGAATACGCTCCTTGGTCGGTTCGTGACCCTCAGGCATAAAGAAGGGGAGAACTTGGCGGTAGGCGGCGAAGAACGGCTCCATGTCGACAACCAGATCTTTTTCAAGGGGAAGACCTTTGATCGCTTCGACGGTGATTGGCTTGGTGATATCAATGTCTTTCACCAGAGTTTTACAAGCAAGTCGGTTACGACCGTTAATTCGCATTGCATCGGACCCGCAAACTCCGTGACCGCAGGAACGGCGAAATGTCAGTGAGCCGTCGTGCTCAGCCTTGATTTTTTCTAGCGCGGTGAGAACTCGATCGGTCGGGTAGAGCGCAACCGTGTAATCCTCCCAGTGGGGCTCTTCGTCGAAATCGGGGCGGTAGCGTCGAATGCGGAACGTGACATCGCTCGAGACGGGCACGGGAGTCTCCGGCATAACCACCGGGGTGATATTACTGGCGGGTTCGATCATGGCATCGGCGACAAGAGTGGCACTCATTAGTATTTCCGCTCCATTGGCTGGTAATTGGTGACCGAAACCGGCTTGTATTCGAGGTGAACGTATTCCTCGCCTTGGGCATCGATCTTGCGACTTGCCATGGTGTGACGCATGAAGTTAACGTCGTCACGCGCCGGGTAGTCCTCGCGGGCGTGGCCGCCACGACTTTCCTTGCGCTCAAGTGCACTGACAACAAGAACCTCAGCGAGGTCGAGTAGGAAGCCAAGTTCAATAGCCTCAAGGAGGTCGGTGTTAAAGCGGGTGCCCTTGTCTTGAATGGACACATTCTTATAGCGCTCACGCAAAACCTGTACGTCAATGAGCGCCTGCTTCAGGGTCACTTCGGTGCGGTAGACCTGCGCGTTCATGTCCATAGTCTCTTGAAGTTGGCGACGCAAAGGCGCGACCCGTTCGCCACCGGTTGACGAACGAAGTCGTTCAACCATAGCAATTGTTTGCCCCTGCGAATCATTCGGCAATTCGACATGGGAGACGCGATTTGCGTACTCCGCGGCAGCAATACCGGCACGCTTACCGAACACGTTGATGTCCAAGAGTGAATTAGTACCCAGGCGGTTGGCGCCGTGCACCGAAACACACGCGGCTTCACCCGCGGCGTACAGACCGGGAACGATATTCTCGTTGTCGCGCAACACCTCGGTGTCAATGTTGGTGGGAATACCACCCATTGCGTAGTGAGCGGTCGGGAAGACGGGAACTAGCTCGGTGACCGGGTCGACACCGAGGTAGGTGCGAGAGAACTCGGTGATGTCGGGGAGCTTTGCTTCGATTTGTTCTTTGGGTAGATGGGTGAGGTCCAAATAGACGTAGTCTTTTTGCGGACCGGCGCCACGACCTTCACGTACTTCCTGCACCATCGCTCGGGCGATCATGTCGCGTGGGGCTAAGTCTTTAATCGTTGGAGCAACGCGCTCCATAAAGCGCTCACCAACGGCGTTGCGCAGGATTCCACCTTCGCCGCGGGCGCCTTCGGTGAGGAGAACTCCAAGCCCGGCCAGACCTGTTGGGTGGAATTGGTAGAACTCCATGTCTTCTAGGGGGAGGCCTTTACGCCAAATGATCCCCATGCCGTCGCCGGTAAGGGTGTGAGCATTCGAAGTGGTTTTGAAAACTTTACCGAACCCACCGGTCGCAAAAATAATGGACTTTGCTTTAAACAGGTGAATTTCACCGGTCGCCAGTTCGTAAGCAACGACTCCGGCTGCAACTGGTTCACCAGATTCTTCATTCAACAAAACGTCAAGTACGTAGAACTCATTAAAAAACTCAACATCTTCTTTGATGCAGTTCTGATAGAGCGTCTGCAAAATCATGTGACCGGTGCGGTCGGCGGCGTAACAGGACCGACGTACGGCGGCTTCACCGTGATTGCGGGTATGGCCGCCAAATCGGCGCTGATCGATTTTGCCTTCCGGGGTGCGATTGAACGGTAGTCCCATTTTTTCTAGGTCGAGGACAGCATCGATTGCTTCCTTACACATGATCTCAGCAGCGTCTTGATCAACGAGGTAGTCGCCACCTTTAACGGTGTCGAATGTGTGCCACTCCCAGTTGTCTTCCTCAACGTTGGCAAGGGCAGCGCACATCCCGCCCTGGGCAGCGCCGGTATGCGAGCGGGTGGGGTACAACTTGGTGAGAACGGCTGTTCGGGCCCGCGTACTGGACTCGAGGGCGGCGCGCATTCCCGCTCCACCGGCACCAACAATGATCACGTCAAATTCATGTGTCTGCATGGGTATCTCCTTAGTCGTTCAAACTAGCCGATGGATACATCAAAAGTGAAAATTACGAGGGTGCCAAGAACAATGATGAAGGTCGTTGAGCTATACAGCAACATCTTGAGCCAGAACCGGGTCTGATCCCGCTCGGCGTAGTCATTGATAATCGTGCGCATTCCGTTACCGCCATGGAGCAAAGCTAGCCAGAGCATCGACAAATCCCAGATTTGCCAGAACGGGCTTGCCCAGCGACCGGCCACAAAAGCGAAGTTAATTCGCTGCACTCCACCGTCAAGGATATTCATGATGAACAGGTGACCCAGGACAAGGAAGATCAGGATGACCCCCGAGACCCGCATGAATAACCAGCCATACATCTCGAAGTTGCCGCGCTGCTTATTACGTGATCCCGAACGTGGGGCCGAGACTGAGGTACTCATGAGGTGCTCCCAAACATTGCTTCAATTGTGTGGATCATCATGAAATAGGTACCTGGGATCATGACCAGAAGCCAAACCGCTGCGATTCCCCAGGTCATTTGGCGTTGATAGCGAGGTCCTTTTTCCCAAAAATCAATGAGGACGATTCGCATGCCGTTGAAGGCGTGAAAGAGAACCGCACCAACCAGACCAACTTCTAATAAGTTGACAATTGGGGTTTTGTAGGTCGCGATGATTTCGTCGTATGCGGCGGGGGAAACGCGAACCAGGGCGGTGTCCAAGACGTGCACGAACAGGAAAAAGAAGACCGAGACGCCGGTGATCCGGTGCAGAACCCACGTCCACATGCCGTCGCCACCCCGATACAGGGTGCCAATGGGGGTTGCTCGCAGCGAGAACCCCGGTGTTTTTACTGACACGTCTGCCATCCCATCCGGTCGGTTATGAGTCTTTCATGCACGTATATATGGGGCGCACCTCGATATAAGGGGAGCGACCGTTAGAGGCAAGATTAGCCCTTCCCCCGACAGTCAGCCCAGTGGATGCAAAGACTGGAAGTGTGATCTTGCACTCGCACCTGATACCGATGATTATTGACCTCAGCTCTGGGCGGTGTGAGCTAACGATGTAATGCGAGTCCATTGGCTTGATGTGCTCTTTTTACAGTCAACTTTTACCCCACCACGTTTAATGGCTACCTGGAGGAGACGGACTTCTGGGTAGATATAGTCCCAGCATGGAGACCACGGCCAATTTTGCGCAGCCTGAAGCAGTGCCTCCCGCAGCTACAGATTTGCCCCGATCCGCGGTGGTAAATCCAGACAACCCCTTGACCGAGCAGACTGACTTTGCGCTTGCGCACCTAGATCTCGCCTCGGAATTTGACACCGCCAGCCGAGATGACTGGCTGCGTATGGTCAACGCTGTGATGCAACGTTCGGGCGCCATCACCGAATCAGATCCTCCCGACGCCGGAGAACGAGCACTGAGAACCCTTTTGCCGGGCGGAATTCAGGTTCAACCGCTTTACATAGCAACGGAGAGTCCCTCAACCATTGGTTACCCGGGAGTCATGCCTTTTGTGCGCGGCATCGAGCCACTTGGGTCCAGTCAAAACGGCTGGGATATCCGACAACGCCACGCCGACCCTGATCCCGCGAAAACCCGACGAATGATCCTCGACGATCTGGAATGCGGTGTGAGTTCCCTGTGGCTGGAAATCGGTCCCGGTCGGATCAACATTGGGGACCTGGACACTATTCTGCGCGAGGTTTACATTGATCTGGCGCAAGTCGTCCTCGACGCTGGTCCCAATTACGAGGCCGCGGCAGCAGCCTTTTTTGCAATATCGGTTTCGAAAGGTATTGCCCCGCACGACTTATTGGGAAACCTTGGCGCAGATCCACTGGGTACATTCGCGCGGACCGGGGACGCGCCCAATTGTGCCCCGGCTGCTCAACTCGCGCTCCGCTGCGTGAGGGATTATTCGCAGGTCCGCGCGTGGACGGTGGACTCGCTGGTGTTCCACGAGGCCGGCTGCACCGATGTAGCGGAAATCGCTTTTGCAACAGCGACCGGTCTTGAGTATCTGCGAGCAATGCAGGACGCCGGTCTTGAACTCGATGACGCTTGCCGACAGATCGAATTCAGATTCGCCGCCAGCGCCGATCAATTCACCACGATCGCCAAACTTCGTGCTGCCCGACGTGTGTGGAGCCGGGTGTTAGAAGTCTGTGACGTTGGTCCAGCTCATCGAGGTCAACGACAACACGCGGTGACCGCTCCCACCATGATGACCCAGCGCGATCCATGGGTGAATATTCTGCGAACGACAACGGCGTGCTTTGCAGCGGGAGTTGGTGGCGCTGGTTCCATTACGGTTTTACCATTTGACAACGCACTCGGTTTGCCCGACGATTTTGCTCGTCGGATTGCTCGAAACACTCAAGCGATTCTCATTGAGGAATCTCACGTGGCTCAAGTAGTTGATCCGGCGGGCGGATCTTGGTATGTCGAACATTTAACAGAAGACTTCGCGCACGCAGCATGGGATGCGTTCACCCAAATCGAATCAGCTGGAGGAATGTTGGCAGAACTTACAAGCGGTGCGATCTCCGAGCGAGTCACGCAGTCGAGAGTGATTCTCCAAGACGAGGTTGCCAGGCGCATCGAGCCCGTTACCGGTGTTAGTGAGTTCCCCCTTCATGGCGAAAAACTGCTGACTCGTCTCGCCTCAGTGTCAACAGCCTCGAGTGAATTTCCCGTCATTCGTTTGGCGCAACCTTTTGAACGACTCCGCGACCGCAGCGACGCACATTCGATGCAGTTCGGCATTGCACCCCGCGTGCAACTTCGAGCAGTCGACACCGATCGCGCGCACCGAGCGGTGCTTGACTACGCCGCAAGTGTTTTTGCCCTCGCCGGATTCGAAGTCCTCACGGGCGAGAGCAACATCGCTCCTGACGTCACTTCAGTCTGCTTAATTGCAGCCGATCAACCCGAAGAGGTGAGAGTCCTCGTCGAGTCATTAGATCCGAGCAAATTGATTGTGGTGACGGATGCAATTGATAGTTCACTTATGTCGACGCAGGTCATGTTATTCCCTGGATGCGATGTCGCTTCGGCCCTTTCCGGGGCCCTTGACCAAGCAGGTGTGAAATGACCACTTCACGAATCCCGCGCTTTGACTCGATATCGCTGGGCGAACCCAACGTCCCATCGGATGCCCGCGAGCAGTGGGTAAAGGCCGCTGCCGACAGCGCTGATCGCGAACGTGACCTCGTGTGGCACACGCCCGAGGGCATCCCGGTGAGTCCGGTGTACGTAGACGAGGATCTCGCGGACGTTGATTTCCTTGACACCTACCCGGGGATTGCCCCGTATCTGCGTGGGCCTTATCCCACCATGTACGTCAATCAGCCGTGGACAATTCGACAGTACGCGGGGTTCTCAACGGCAGAGGAATCTAACGCGTTTTATCGCCGCAACCTGGCCGCTGGCCAAAAAGGACTGTCGGTTGCCTTCGATCTGGCAACCCACCGCGGTTACGACAGTGATCACCCGCGAGTGAGCGGCGACGTGGGCATGGCCGGTGTTGCCATCGACTCGATTCTTGACATGCAACAACTCTTTGATGGAATCCCCCTCGATCGCATGAGTGTGTCCATGACCATGAATGGTGCAGTGCTGCCCGTGCTTGCGCTTTACATTGTGGCGGCCGAGGAACAGGGTGTGCCGGCCGAGAAACTCTCCGGAACAATTCAGAACGACATCCTGAAAGAGTTTATGGTTCGCAATACTTATATTTATCCTCCCGCCCCCTCGATGCGGATCATCGCCGATATTTTTGCGTTCACGTCGGAGCACATGCCGAAATACAACTCGATCTCGATCTCCGGCTATCACATGCAAGAGGCCGGTGCGACGGCTGATCTTGAGCTTGCCTACACGCTCGCGGACGGCGTTGAGTATCTGCGCGCTGGTTTAGAGGCAGGCATGGACATTGATACGTTCGCACCGAGACTGTCATTCTTCTGGGCAACCGGCATGAACTTTTTTATGGAAATTGCCAAGATGCGTGCAGGTCGACTCCTGTGGGCGAAACTCGTCAAAGAGTTCGAACCGCAAAGTCAAAAGTCACTCGCGCTTCGCACGCACTGCCAGACCTCGGGCTGGTCGCTGACAGCCCAAGACGTGTATAACAATGTGGTGCGGACCTGCATTGAAGCGATGGCGTCAACTCAGGGGCACACGCAGTCACTGCACACCAATGCGCTCGACGAGGCACTTGCCCTACCGACCGAATTTTCCGCGCGAATCGCGCGCAACACTCAGCTTTTCCTGCAGCAGGAATCCGGTACGAGTCGGGTTATCGACCCGTGGGGCGGCAGTGCCTATGTCGAACGCCTCACCTACGACTTAGCGCGAAGCGCCTGGGGCCACATAGAGGAAGTCAACCGCGCCGGTGGTATGGCGGCAGCCATCGAAGAAGGTATCCCCAAACTTCGGATCGAAGAAGCCGCGGCACGCACGCAGGCCCGGATCGATTCGGGGACGCAACCTGTGATCGGCGTGAACAAGTACCGGCTCGACGTGGAAGAACCAATCGATGTTCTCAAAGTTGACAACCGCAAAGTTCGCGCGGAACAGATTGCCAAACTTGAAAAGCTTCGCGCCGTGCGTGACAGTGATGCGTGCGCGGCGGCACTTGACCGACTCACCGAGGCAGCACGTGCCACCGATCGAAGTGATCCGCAGAACAACCTGCTCGCGCGAGCAATCGATGCCGCCCGTGCGCGGGCCTCGGTCGGTGAAATATCTGACGCTCTGGAAGTAGTTTTTGGTCGGCACACGGCGGAAATTCGAACAATTTCAGGGGTATACCGGCAGGAGATGGGAGCGTCCGTGTCAGTAGAGAAAATGCAGGTTGCGGTGGCGGCTTTCGAGCAAGCGGATGGGCGTCGTCCGCGAATTTTAGTTGCCAAGATGGGTCAAGACGGACACGATCGAGGACAGAAGGTAATCGCGACCGCATTCGCCGACCTTGGCTTTGACGTTGACGTTGGTCCACTTTTTCAGACCCCCGACGAAGTGGCCCTCCAGGCAATCGAGGCCGACGTTCACGTTGTTGGAGTGTCCTCATTGGCCGCAGGTCACCTGTTCTTGGTCCCCGCGCTTCGAAAGGCACTGGATAATCTTGGGCGCGAAGACATCATGATTGTGGTGGGCGGCGTGATTCCTGCGCAAGATTTCGATGAACTGCGCGCGGGTGGAGCCGATGCAATCTTTCCTCCCGGAACGGTGATTACCGACGCCGCTTTAGGTTTGCTTGCCGACCTCACCGAGCGACGCCATGGTTCGATTGCCCATGGGTGACCTGCTCGACGTTAACGATTACGTCGAGCAAATCAGGGTCGGTTCGCGTGTGCACATCGCGCGAGCAATAACTCTTGTCGAATCGCGTAGAGCGGATCATCAGGAACTTGCTGACCAACTCTTGGAAGCACTGTCTCCCTTTAGTGGAAATTCAATCCGGGTGGGAATCTCCGGGGTTCCCGGAGTGGGTAAGTCGACCTTCGTTGAAGGACTCGGCATGAACTTGGTCGAAAAAGGCCATCACGTCGCGGTACTCGCCGTTGATCCATCTTCCACCCGAACCGGGGGCAGCATTCTTGGTGACCGAACGCGCATGGCGCAACTCAGTGTCAACCCCAATGCATTCGTGCGGCCTTCGCCCACATCGGGAGTTCTAGGTGGTGTCGCCCGGGCCACCCGTGAAGCGATCATGATCATGGAAGCTGCTGGCTTTGACGTGATCATGGTCGAGACAGTCGGAGTAGGTCAGTCTGAGGTTGCGGTAGCGAGCATGGTCGACTGTTTTCTGCTGCTTGCACTAGCTCGCACCGGTGATCAGTTGCAGGGAATCAAACGCGGGATTCTCGAACTTGCCGACGTGGTTGCCGTAAACAAAGCCGATGGTCCGCACGCAATCGAGGCACAGAAGGCGGCGCGAGAGTTAGCGGGCGCGCTGAGATTGGCCCAGCCCCCGAGTGCAGATTGGACCGTTCCGGTGCTCACTTGTAGTGGTTTGACCGGCGAAGGAGTCGACGAGGTCTGGGCGGCAATAAAGGCGCGCCGTGAAGTACTCGTGGAAACGGGAGCATTCCAGGACAAGCGCGCGGAGCAACAGGTGGCTGCCGCGTGGGCGATCGTCGCTGACCGACTAATCGGTCAACTACGCACGGATCCCAACGTCAAGATTCAGGCGGAAGGGCTCGAGGCGCGATTGCGAGCGGGAACTATGAGTCCTTCACGTGCGGCTACAACTTTGCTCAAGGCTTACCGCGACCGGTGAGGCTGCTCCCCCGATCACGCCGATAGTCGCGATCGAACACCACGTACGATCTCAAGCGATTCGTTAATCGTTGGAAGTAAAAGACCTGATTCTGAGGGAGTTTTTAAATATGCCGAAAAGAATTCTGCTGGATTGCGATCCGGGACATGACGATGCAATTGCCATCATGTTGGCAACCTCCAGTTCTCAAATAGAACTTGTCGGTGTAACAACCGTCGCGGGAAATTCACTTCTTTCGAATACGACGCGCAATGCGCTGATTGTTTTGGACATGGTGAACCGTCCCGACATTCCGGTTCACGCAGGGAGAGCGGCTCCACTCTCGCGTGAGCTTCGGACCGCAGCAGCAATGCACGGTGATGGGGGTCTGGACGGACCGGTCCCCAGCGCGCCCTCACGTGAAGTGAATGGCGACAGCGCACTTAGTTTCATCGAAAATATTTTAGAAAATGAAACCGAACCGATCACCCTCGTTGCGACCGGACCTCTGACCAACATCGCTGATGTCGTTACCCAATTAACGCACCTGCATCACAAGATTGAGCAGATTGTTTTTATGGGTGGGGCAATCGAACTGGGCAATTGGACCCCGGCGGCCGAGTTCAATATTTTGGTTGACCCCGAAGCTGCCGAGATCGTGATGAATTCGGGATTGAAACTCACCATGATCGGGCTTGAAGTGACCCACCAGGCGTGGCTTGATGACTCACACGCTGATGAATTACGGGGTAAAGGTGAGTGCGGTGAATTTGTTGCCGAACTATTGGACCATTTTGTAGGTTTTCACCAGCAGCGTTTCGGCTGGCCCGGCGCTCCGATCCATGACGCGGTAACAATTGCTCACCTTATTGACCCATCGATTATGACAACAATTTCCACAAACGTCACAGTGGAAACAAAAAGTGAGCTGACTCTGGGCCGAACCGTCGTTGATGTCTACTCCGTTACCGGCCAACCGGCGAATGTGACGGTGGGAATCGGGATAGATCGTGACCGATTTGTAACCCTTTTGATGCAGCATCTGCTCAGTCTCTCCTAGCACTTGCGCAGTAGAGTTGTGTGTCGTGCCCGAACGGATTCGGGCTCAAAATCCGGTTTATATGACCGGGTCGAATAATAGGAGACACATTGAGAACCAATTTTAAAATGGCGGCTGCAGTACTTGCAGTATCCGCCCTCGCGCTGGCAGGTTGCAGCTCGACAGATTCAACGGAAGACACGGCCGCTGCTACCGCGAGCGAAACCGCTCCAGCAACGACCGAGTCAGCGGTTGACGCACTTCCCGGTGCCGGCATGCAGGCTTGCCAGGTCACCGACGTCGGTGGCGTTGATGACAAAGGCTTCAACCAGAAGGCTTATAAGGGTGTAACCGACGCTGCGGAGCAACTGGGCGTTGAATCAACAGTTCTCGAATCACAGGCTGAGACCGACTATGCACCAAATATCCAGTCATTCGTTGACCAGGGTTGCGACATCATCGTTACCGTTGGGTTCCTCCTCGGCGATGGCACCATGGAAGCAGCGAACGCTAATCCAGATATCCCTTTCACTATCGTCGACTACGCATACGCTGATGGCGACATCGCCGCGAACAACGTTCTCGGTCAGGTCTTCAATACCGACGAAGCCGCATTCCTTGCCGGCTACCTCGCTGCGGGCACGACCAAGACCGGCAAGGTTGGCACCTTCGGAGGAGTCAACATTCCGCCAGTGACCATCTTCATGGACGGCTTCTACTACGGCGTTCAGAAGTACAACTCTGACAATGGAACCAATGTCGAGGTTCTTGGTTGGGATCCCGCAAAACAGTCTGGTCTTTTCACCGAGAACTTTGAGTCACTCGACGACGGTCGTACATTCGCTCAGAACTTGGTCGATGAAGGCGCCGACGTTGTGATGCCAGTTGCAGGGCCGGTCGGTCTTGGTTCAGCGGCACTCGCAAGTGAATTGGGTACCGACAAGCTCATGATCATCGGTGTTGACAGCGACCAGTTCGAAGCAGATACCGCCAACTCCGGCGTTTACCTGACTTCAGTGCTCAAGCAAATGGATGTCACGACATTCAATGCAATTAAGGCCGTTGTTGACGGCACATTCGTAGGTGGCGTAACAGTGGGCACCCTGGAAAATGGTGGCGTCTCCATCGCACCATTCCATGACCTGGCAGGTTCGGTCCCGGCCGAACTCTCTGCAGCACTTGAAGCGATTAAGGCTGGAATCATCGACGGCTCCATCAGCGTCAAGGGTTAATCAGCAGTTCGCAATGTGAAGGAGGGGTCTGAGTGATCAGGCCCCTCCTTTGCGTGAAAGCAGTAGAGTTCGTCGAGAAATCAGTCCCGAAAAAAACAACAATGAGGAGTATTGCGACGTGGAATTGGAGTTACGCGGAATCACCAAAGCCTTCCCCGGCGTTCTTGCCAATGACGATGTATCCCTCACGGCACATTCCGGTCAAGTCCTCGCCCTGATCGGTGAAAACGGTGCTGGGAAAAGCACCTTGATGAATATTCTTTCGGGGATTTATCGCCCGGACTCCGGCGAAATTATTCTTGACGGTGTCGCGCAAAAATTCCACGACCCAGGTGCTGCGATCAAGGCGGGGATCGGCATGGTGCATCAGCATTTCATGCTCGTACCAGTTTTCACAGTTGCGGAAAATGTCGTCCTCGGCGTAGAACCCATCGTTTTTGGAAATATTCTCAACACGAAGCAGGCGAATAAAGAGGTCCGGGAAATTTCCCAGAAATATGGTTTAGCCGTTGACCCCACTGCAAAGGTCCAAGATCTAGCGGTGGGCATCCAACAACGAGTCGAAATTATCAAGGTGCTGCTGCGCGGAGCCAAAATACTGGTCTTTGACGAACCGACGGCGGTCCTCACCCCCCAAGAAGTGATTGAGTTTTTCGGCATTGTCGCTGAACTTAAATCACGAGGCGCAACTATCATTTTTATCACGCACAAACTCAAAGAAGCTATTGCAATCGCGGATGACATCACCGTGCTTCGTGGCGGAAAAGTCGTTGGTCACGCTGACCCAAAGACCGTGACCCAAGAGGAGCTTGCTTCTATGATGGTCGGTCGCGTTATCGACCTGACCGTGGAGAAGACACCGGCCAAACCTGGCGACCCGGTGTTAACTTTGTCGGCGGTCACCATGACCGACGATTTTGGCCGTGCCCTGCTGGACAACATTAACCTTGAAGTGAGGGCTGGTGAAATTGTTGGGGTTGCCGGGATTCAAGGCAATGGTCAAACCGAACTCATTGAAGCGATAACGGGTCTTCTTCCATGCGCCGGGGGCACAATCAAATTAAAAGACCGTGACATCACGAGTTCAAAGCCACGACAAATACATAAAGACGGTGTCGCGCATGTGCCCGAAGACCGAAACGAGATGGGCATGATTGGCAGTTTTACGGTTGCTGAAAACTTAGTACTCGACTCCTACTACTCAAAGCCCTACTCAGCGGGGCTCCAACTTCAGCGGACGGCAATAAATGAATCCGCGCGAACTCTGGTCAAGACTTACGACGTGCGCCCCCCACATATTGAAAACATGGCAAGCGCACTCTCGGGAGGCAATGCCCAAAAAATGATTGTGGCACGTGAATTTAGCCGTGACGTACCACTCGTTCTCTGTGCCCAGCCAACTCGTGGAATTGACGTCGGATCCATTGAATACATTCACGAGCAAATTGTCCGAAAGCGCGATGAAGGAATTGCAATTCTGGTTGTCTCGACGGAACTCGACGAGATCTTTGCGCTCTCTGACCGGATTGTGGTTATGTTTGACGGAAAGATCGTGGCGACCTTGAATGCGTCGGAAACTAATCCAACGGAAGTTGGTCTCTACATGGCGGGGAAGAACTCATGAGCTCGCAACTCGACCCTGAAACAAAAGACGAACTCCTCAACCCAAAGGAACGCAGTTTCACCCAGCGCCTCGCAACCGCCGCGGATTGGCGCACGGCAATATTGATCCCGTTCTTGGCGGTCATCAGCGCCTTGATTATTGGTGTGTTCATCATCATGATCACCGGGTCAAGTTTTGGCGAGGCAATGAATGCCTATCTGGCGCTGTTGCAAGGATCGGTGGGTTCACTTCGGGCGATTTCTGAAACACTCACCGCCGCAACCCCCCTTATTCTTGCAGGGCTCTCCGTGGCACTGGCTTTCCGCGCCGGATTGTTCAATATTGGTGGCGAAGGGCAAGCCCTAATAGGTGGAATGTTCGCCGTTTGGGTTGGATTCTCCATTACCGGACTCCCCATTTTCGTCCATCTTCCGCTAGCAATCATCGCCGGAATCGTGGGTGGCGCGATCTGGGGATTTATCCCAGGTATTTTGAAAGCAAAAACTGGGGCCCACGAAGTCATCACCACAATCATGCTCAACTACATCGCCCTACGACTAGTGGATTTTATGTTAAAAACCACGATGTTTCAGCGAGAGGGTCGTAATGACCCCGTATCCAAAAATATTGAATCAAGTGCCGAGTATCCGGCGTTTTTGGGTGGTATCGACTCCGCACTTCGAGTGCACGCGGGTCTTTTCGTCGCTCTGGGCGCGGCCTTCTTGATTTATTGGTTGCTCTTTCGCACAACAATTGGCTTCGAATTCCGAGCAGTAGGCGCGAACCCCAGTGCGGCTCGATACGCGGGAATCTCTGTGACCAAGGTGTACATCTTGGTCATGATGATTGCCGGTGCCCTGGCAGGAACTGCCGGTGCAGGCCAAGTCCTCGGTGTTCTTGGCCGTACGACACCCGGTTTCACGGCTGATCTCGGGTTCGACGCCATCGCGGTAGCTCTGCTGGGCCGGTCTCATCCGTGGGGGGTTGTCGCAGCGGCAATACTCTTTGGTGGGCTCCGAGCGGGTGGTCAGCAAATGCAGGTGAGCGCCAGCGTTGGGATCGACCTCATTTCCGTCATTCAGGCACTGATCATTATTTTTGTGGCAGCCCCGGCACTGATCTCGGCCATTTATCGAATCAAGGCCCCGGTTGCATCGACCCAGATCAGTAAGGGGTGGGGAGCATGAGCGATCGCGGCGCCGAGTTTGAACAAGCTCCAATCCAGAGCTACGAAAACAAACAAGCCAAGTCCAACGTGCTCAGCAAAAGCAAGGTGCGTCGAGCAAAAATTCTTGGCATCGTCATGCTGCTTTTGGCAGGCTTTGTCATGTTCGTTTTGGCCCCAGCATCACAGGGGATCGCTACTTTCGGGTTGAGTTTTCCCGACGACAAGTTCCAGCTTGATGCACTGGCAATCCCCAGTACCGCGGCCCTCTACGTTCTTGCAACCGTGTTGGCGTTTATGGGTGGCACCCAGTTTCTCAAAGGCTTTCAACGCAAATCAACCATGATTCTTGGGATCTCTTTCGTTGTTTTCGTGATCTCCATCATGATCTGGGCTACGGCCGGACAGGAGTTTTCGCTGGTCAGCATGCTGGTCTCCACGATCGCGCGCACAACCCCCATTGCCCTGGG
>FUWD013232791.1_pt1 | contig 38950 bp, 30 predicted proteins | sample 1063281 | NCBI WGS metagenome assembly FUWD01 (sample SAMEA79048168, study PRJEB19326) | metagenome | biome: marine | reverse complement strand
TAGAGCTTGAGAGCTACTCGCTCGATTCTAAAGGGTAGGCAGATAGATTCTAAGAGTAATTTTAGAACGAGATAAATGATAAGAACCTTTTTTAAAGGGACAGGATTCGGCTTATTAGCCTGCTTTTTTAATATTTTAATTATCATATTTTTACTTTATGGTAAAATTAAGTGCTTTTAATTATGAAATCATCAGTATTTTAATAAATAGCTTTTTTTTATTCATTAATTACACCTATCTATTGTTTATTGTTCAACCTTAGCATAAAAAATGTAAGTTTGTGAGACTAAAAACAACCAAATATTTTATTAGAATCCTTTTACCTTCTTATAACGATATGTTTTACATTAATTAAAGATCCCTTTTATGAGTATTTATAAAGATTACCTAAATCAAATAGAGAATAGAAAAAAATTAGGACTTCACCCACAACCCATCGATAGTGCTGATTTATTGAGTGAAATTGTTTCCCAAATTAAAGATATAGACCATACGTATCGAGCTGAATCTCTTGACTTTTTTATCTATAATGTCTTGCCAGGAACTACAAGTGCAGCAGGTGTAAAAGCTAAATTTTTAAAAGAAATTATTTTAGGTAAATCTTTAGTCAAGGAAATTACAGTTTCTTTTGCTTTTGAACAGTTATCTCATATGAAAGGAGGTCCATCCATTGAAGCTCTTTTAGATATAGCCTTAGGGAATGATGCTGCGATTGCTTCTCAAGCAGGAACGGTTCTTAAAACACAGGTTTTTTTGTATGAGGCGGATATGAATCGCTTAGAGAACGCATTCAAAGAAGGCAATATAACTGCAAAAAATATAATAGAGAGTTACGCCAAGGCAGAATTTTTTACCAAATTGCCTGAGATTGATGAAGAAATCGAAATTGTAACTTTTGTTGCAGGAATCGGAGATATTTCTACAGATTTACTTTCTCCAGGAGGTGATGCGCATTCACGTTCTGACCGTGAGTTGCACGGTCAATGTTTGTTTGAGCATAATAAAGTACAACAAAACGAATTAATAGCACTGCAAAAGCAACATCCTAATAAGAGAGTGATGTTAATTGCAGACAAAGGGACAATGGGCGTTGGTTCGTCTCGAATGTCTGGTGTAAATAATGTGGCTTTGTGGACGGGTATAAAAGCGAGTCCATACGTTCCCTTTATCAATATAGCACCAATTATTGCTGGTACAAATGGAATTTCTCCAATTTTTTTGACAACCGTAGGAGTAACTGGTGGTATTGGAATAGATCTTAAAAATTGGGTCAAACAGAAAGATGAAGCAGGTAGCACGCGAAGAGATGAAAATGGAGACATTATTATTAAAGAAGCCTATTCTGTTGCTACTGGGACCGTTTTGACGGTTAACACGAAAGAAAAGAAACTTTATAAAGGAGAAACTGTTTTAACGGACATCTCTGAAGCATTAACACCTCAAAAAGTAGAATTTATTAGAGCCGGTGGATCCTATGCAATTGTATTCGGTAAAAAATTGCAGGCGTTTGCTGCGAAGGTATTAAACATAGATTTTGTATCAGTTTATGCGAATTCAAAAGAGGTATCTATTGATGGGCAAGGCCTTACAGCTGTAGAGAAATTATTCAATAAAAATGCAGTAGGTATTGCACCTGGCAAGATCTTACATGCAGGTTCTTATGTTCGTGTAGAGGTAAATATTATAGGATCGCAAGATACTACAGGTTTGATGACTTCTCAAGAATTGGAAATGATGGCGGCTACAGTTATTTCTCCAATTGTTGATGGTGCTTATCAATCAGGTTGTCATACTGCCTCCGTGTGGGACGATAAATCTAAGGCCAACATTCCTAGATTGATGAAATTTATGAATGACTTTGGTTTAATTACTGCTCGTGATCCAAACCATACTTACAAACCAATGACGGATGTGATTCACAAGGTTTTAAATGACCTTACGGTGGATGATTGGGCAATAATTATCGGTGGAGATTCACATACAAGAATGTCCAAAGGTGTTGCCTTTGGTGCAGACTCAGGAACTGTTGCTTTGGCACTTGCTACTGGTGAAGCGTCAATGCCAATTCCAGAATCTGTAAAGGTCACGTTCAAAGGGAAAATGGAGAGTTATATGGACTTCCGTGATGTTGTGCATGCAACGCAATCTCAAATGTTAAAGAATTTTGGAGGAGACAACGTATTTCAAGGTAGAATTATTGAAGTTCATTTAGGAACACTTACTGCTGATGAAGCATTTACATTTACGGATTGGACTGCAGAGATGAAGGCAAAAGCTTCGATTTGTATTTCTGAAGATGAAACTTTGATTGAATCTTTGGAGATTGCAAAAGGAAGAATCCTGATCATGATAGAGAAGGGAATGGACAATCAAAAACAAGTTCTTCAGGGTTTAATTGATATTGCTAATAGAAGAATTACAGAAATTAAATCTGGAAAAAAACCAGCTTTAACTCCAGATGCGAATGCGAAGTATGCCGCAGAAGTTGTGATTGATCTTGATTTGGTTGAAGAGCCAATGATTGCAGATCCAGATGTGAACAATGATGATGTTTCTAAGCGCTATACCCATGATACAATAAGACCCTTGTCTTTTTATGGAGGAACAAAAAAGGTGGATTTAGGTTTTATTGGCTCTTGTATGGTTCACAAGGGAGATATGAAAATTCTTGCTCAAATGCTTAAAAATGTAGAAGCGGAACAAGGTAAGGTTGAGTTTAAGGCACCGCTAGTAGTGGCGCCGCCTACTTATAATATTGTAGATGAATTAAAAGTAGAGGGTGACTGGGACGTATTGGTAAAATATGCTGGTTTTGAGTTTGATGACAATGCTCCCAAAGACGCAGCGCGCACAGGCTATAAAAATATTTTGTATTTAGAGCGCCCTGGTTGTAATTTATGTATGGGAAATCAAGAAAAAGCTGCGGCAGGAGATACTGTAATGGCGACATCTACGCGTCTTTTCCAAGGAAGAGTTGTGAAAGATAGTCAAGAGAAAAAAGGAGAATCATTGCTTTCGTCAACACCTGTTGTTGTCCTCTCTACAATTTTAGGAAGAACTCCTACAATGGACGAATATAAAACTGCAGTAAAAGGAATTAACTTGACAAAGTTTGCTCCTTCTCAAAAACAGTTAGTTAAATAAAAGAACATAACAGCACTCAATTTATTTTGTTTCACGTTAGAACTTATGGACCTTATAAAAAAGCCTAATTCCTAGAATTAGGCTTTTTTTAGACAACTAATTAATCTGAAAGCGCACTACTAAGAGGACTCCTATAAAGTAACTTCGTCGCAAGAAATTCCTTTTTTCAAGTTTAATATTTTATTTTTTTCTGTTAATAATTCTATATTTTGTATATTGAAATATTAAGGAACACTAATAAAATAAAGAAAAATCCTATGGCCTTTGATATTGAGATGATCAAAAAAGTATATGCTAAAGTTGTAAAACGCGTAGATGCAGCGCGTGAAATAACGGGAAAACCTTTGACTTTAGCAGAAAAGATATTATACAGTCACCTTTGGGGTGACAATCCTACAAAAGCCTTTGTTAGAGGTACTGACTATGTTAATTTTGCTCCAGATAGAATTGCTTTACAAGATGCCACTGCACAAATGGCTTTATTGCAATTTATGCAAGCTGGAAAAACAAAAGTTGCAGTTCCTACGACAACACACTGTGACCACTTAATTCAAGCTAAAAATGGCGCAAGTTCAGATTTACAGTCTGCTTTAAATACAAGTAACGAAGTTTTTAATTTCTTAGAATCTGTCTCTAATAAATATGGCTTAGGATTCTGGAAGCCAGGAGCAGGAATTATTCATCAAGTAGTATTAGAGAATTATGCATTTCCTGGTGGAATGATGATTGGTACGGATTCACATACTGTGAACGCGGGTGGTTTAGGAATGGTTGCTATTGGTGTTGGCGGAGCAGATGCTGTAGATGTGATGGCAGGAATGGCTTGGGAATTAAAATTCCCCAAACTAATTGGTGTAAAGTTAACCGGAAAATTATCGGGTTGGACAGCACCTAAAGATGTAATTTTAAAAGTAGCAGGTATTGTTTCTGCAAAAGGAGGAACAGGAGCGATTGTAGAATATTTTGGAGAAGGAGCCAACGCCATGTCTTGCACTGGTAAAGGTACTATTTGTAATATGGGTGCGGAAATAGGAGCAACGACTTCAACCTTTGGATATGATGAATCTATGGAGCGTTATTTGCGTGCAACCGATAGAAGTGATGTTGCAGACGCAGCGAATGAGGTAAAAGATTATTTAACTGGAGATATAGAAGTATACGCAAATCCTTCAGCTTATTTTGATGAAGTTATTGAAATTGATTTATCAAAATTAGGGCCATTATTAAATGGGCCCTTCACTCCAGATTTATCTACAAAAGTAGGGACTGATATGGGAAAAGCAGCAACAAAAAACGATTGGCCATTGCAAGTTGAATGGGGATTGATAGGTTCTTGTACAAACTCTTCGTACGAAGATTTATCAAGAGCAGCCTCTATTGCGCAACAAGCAATTGATAAAGGTTTAAAAACAAAAGCACATTTAGGAATCAATCCAGGTTCTGAAAAAGTAAGATATACTGCGGATAGGGATGGGATTTTAGCAGTTTTTGAAAAATTAGATGCAAAGATTTTTACCAATGCTTGTGGTCCATGTATCGGACAATGGGCAAGATATGATGATCCTAAAAATGCACCTAAAAATAGTATCATTCACTCGTTTAACAGAAATTTTGCAAAACGTGCAGATGGAAATCCAAATACCCACGCATTTGTTGCTTCTCCAGAGATGGTTGCTGCAGTCACTATTGCTGGTCGTTTAGATTTTAATCCAATGAAGGATGCATTAATCAATCAAGACGGGGAAGAAGTAATGCTGGATGAGCCAACAGGATGGGAATTACCGCCTAAAGGTTTCGAGGTAAAAGACGATGGATATTTAGCACCAGATGCAGACGGAAGCCATGTGAATGTTGTGGTGAATACCGATTCTGAAAGACTGGAATTATTAACACCATTTACTCCTTTGGGAAATGATTTAAGTGGTATAAAGTTATTAATCAAAGCACATGGAAAATGTACTACGGATCATATTTCTATGGCAGGACCATGGTTGCGCTTCCGTGGACATTTAGATAATATTTCTAACAACTGTTTGATTGGAGCTGTCAATGCTTTCGGAATGAAAACAAATTTTGTAAAAAATCAAATTACTGGAGACTTTGGAGGCGTGCCAGATACGGCAAGAGTTTACAAAGCTGCAGGAATCAAAACAATAGTAATAGGAGATCATAATTATGGAGAAGGTTCTTCCAGAGAGCATGCTGCCATGGAGCCAAGACACTTAGGAGTTGCCGCAGTATTGGTAAAATCTTTTGCGCGTATTCATGAAACAAACTTGAAAAAACAAGGGATGTTGGGCTTGACGTTTGACAATGAATCAGATTACGACTTAATTCAAGAGGATGACACGTTTAACTTTGTCGATTTAGAAGAATTTACTCCAGGTAAGCCTTTGACGATAGAAGTGGTGCATGCGGACGGTTCTAATGATGTTGTGGTTGCTAATCATACTTATAATGCTGGCCAAATTGAATGGTATAATGAGGGCTCAGCTTTAAACTTAATCAAGAAAGAAAACGCCTAAGAGATTAGGGTTATATATAAAACTCTTGAGGAAATTCGAGAGTTTTTTTGTTTTACACAAAGAGGTTATGGATATATTTAGGCAATTTTTTAATCAGATTCCTAAAATATCTCTTCCTATGGTTGACCTTGTTATTTCTTTAAACTCTTATACGTCAATAGATATTTCTGCAAGCAATAGCACTGTATTAGATTTCAATTTTGCAGATTCAGTAGCATAGAAGAAATACATCAATTTACATCTAATCGAGCAAAATAATCAGGTTGCATATGGAGTATATTTTGAAAGAAGAAATTTATATGATCGCAGTACTTATTTTGAAAATGTAACAAAACATAACAAAAGAAATATTTATTTAGGAGTTGACCTTTAGTTTGCTTTAGGTATAAAGGTATTGGCTGTCTTAAAGGGAGAGGTGCATAGTTTTAAGGGCAATGAAAATTATGGCGATTTAGGCCCTAACTATCATTTTTAAATTATTAGGAAGTTTTGAAAATTACCCGGGAGCATCTTCAGAAAACGATATTCCGTTTTATAGAAAGAATTGTCTCGATCTTAACTTATTATTGAAACTAGATTTAAAAGGATATTCTTCTTTTTATTTTTTTTGAGGGAATACTTATTCTTTTAAGACTTCGTTGATGCTTTTTAGGATGATATTACATCCTTTTTCAAGATCTTGGTCACTTATGTTAAGCGGAGGTGAAACTCTCATTGCACGACCCTCAAACAATAAAAAGAAAAGAATCAATCCATTTTTTAAACATTGGTAAATAATTTGTGCGGCAATATCTGGAGTTTCAACAATAACAGCCAACATTAAACCTTTTCCTCTAATTTCTTTGATAGCATTATGTACCAAATGTTTTCTAATGATTTGCTCTTTACGGATGCTTTCTGCCAATAAATTCTGATTTAAAATTTCTGTAACCGTCGCGTTTCCTGCCGCCGCAATAACTGGGTGTCCTGCAAAAGTAGAAATATGACCCAATTTAGGATTGTCTTTTAATAGGCCCATCATTCCAAACGAAGAAATAAAAGCACCAATTGGCATTCCGCCACCTAATCCTTTACCTGTAATGATAATGTCTGGAATTACATTGTAGTTTTCAAACCCCCAGAAAGTACCAGTTCTTCCAATTCCTGTTTGTATTTCATCTAGAATTAATAATGCGCAAACTTCATCACACTTCTTTTTTACTTTAGTTAAAAAATCGTTTTGAGGTTCTATAAAACCAGCACCTCCTTGAATGGTTTCTAAAATAACCGCTGCAGTTTTATGTGTAATCTTTTCTAAATCTACTTCATTATTAAATTCGATAAATTTTGTACCTGGAACCAAGGGTCTAAATGCTTGATTTTGTCTTTCTACTCCAGAAACACTCATAGCGCCCATGGTGTTGCCATGGTATGAATTTTTAGCAGCAATAATTTCTGACCTGCTAGTAACTCTTTTAGCTAATTTTAAAGCACCTTCTGTAGCTTCTGTTCCTGAGTTGGTAATGTAGACTGAATTTAAATTTTCAGGAGAATTTTCTGCTAGTATCTTACAAAGTGCCACTTGTGGTTTTTGAATAAACTCACCATATACCATTACATGAGAATATGCATCTAACTGATTTTTAATAGCGGTTGTAACCTTAGAATTATTATGACCTAAACTATTTGCAGAAACACCAGCAACAAAATCTAAATGAGCTTTGCCATCTGTATCATAAATATAACTTCCTTTTGCATGAGAGATTTCTATTGCTAATGGGTGAGGAGAAGTTTGTGCTTGGTATTTAAAAAAATCCTTTTTCATTTAATCTTTGTTATAGGAAGTCGCTGTCCTGTTTTTTTTAAGATTATTTATTTTAGGGTCGTTTATTAACAAAGGTTTTAAAATCTCTTTGTCACTTTTTTGAGGAGGCTTTTTATTATTGTCTTTTCTAAAAATAGATTCCTTTGTTTTTGGTTGTTCATTTTCTCTCCAAACGAACCCTTTTAAGATTCTATCTTCTTCGGGGAAAAGCGAAGGTGGATACGTTTTACCTTCCGATGTCTTTAAATATTTTATGGTTGTAATCTGTCCTTTTTTAAGTGTGAACTCAATATTACTGGAAATTTCTTTTGTAATCGTTTCTATACTATCTGTTTCTTCATTTCTATTGTAGTATACAGATTCTGCATTTCCTTTTACTAAAAGGTTGTTTAGTTTGTTTTTTAAAAATTTACCAAACATATTTCTTCCTTTTATTTGATTAAAATCATTGATAGATAAAGAATCTTTAGAAACGATAAACGCATTGTTTAGGACCTTTAAAGAATCTAATTTTTCTGTTGCTACGTCTGACAATAAATGGATAGTGTCTCCGGTAATTTGATTGCCATCAGACCATAAAACGGGATTCCTAAACATTTTAGTAATTCCGCTTGCTTGGTCTGTATGAATCGAATCGCATTTACCTTGTAAATCTGATTTAAAAATTTTGACGTTATGATACGTTCTTACAATTCTCTTTTCTGGAATTCCTGTGACTAATAAAGTATCTCCATGAATAAATGTAGAATCTTGTTCTACAATAGAAATAGCAACAGCTCTTTTAATAATAAAAAGCGAATCGTTGTTCTCAAATATCTCTGCATAATTTCCTCTAGTAACAAAGTTTTTTACGGTATCAATTACCTGTATATTATTAGTGGCAGAGGCAAATCCTTTTTTCTTATCATAGTACAAACTATCGCCTTCTACCGTTCTTTCTTTTAGATACAGCTTTGCGTTTTTCACAAAATAAGAAATATCTGTTTTTGTATTGTAAAAGCCACGTTCACAATATATTTTATTTTCGTTTTCTGTATTTGTAATTGTGGAGGGACCGTATAAGTATGTTAAACCAGAATCTGTGTAATAATCTAAATGATTAGAAATTAAATTATGTTCAGGATTTACAACGGTAACTCTTGTGGTTGCTGTAAATTTCTTTGTTTCTAAATAATAGTTTCCGTTTTTACTTTTTAAGGTATTGGTTTTATCCTTTATGGTAGCATAACTTTGGTAGTACAATTTCTGGTTTAACCGATCAAATTGTAAGGTATCTGAAGTTAATATCATTTCAGGATCCTTTAAAACCACATTTCCCCAAGACAAGGCTTGTTTAAAATTCGCATCATAATCTAGATAATCACTTGTTTGTATGATGGTATCTCCTTGATTTACAACCACATCTTCTAGGGCTTTAAAGAAGTTTTCTTTTTGATAAAACAAGGCTTGTTTGCAGGTAAGAACAGCACCTGCATGTATCATTTTAACGTTACCAATTAGAATAGTTGCACCAGGATATTTTTCTTCATCTACATATTGTTGTTCTGCAGAATAAATCATTTTTTTAGATTGTGAAAAACCCAAAAAATTGATTAGAAGGAAAGTGAATATAATTAGTTTGTTCAAAAGGTATATTTTAAACAAAAATACAGAAAAGATTACCTCTTAACTATTAAAGAAAAGTAAAAAATAAATTAATTACATTGTATTATAATAAAAAAGCATCTTTTAGGATTCTAAAAGATGCTTTTTATATAATTATATAAAATTTAATTATCTAACAATTGTTTGTTTTCTATCTGGTCCAACAGAGACAATCTTTACAGGAACGCCCGTTTCTTTTTCTATAAAAGCAACGTAATCCATTAGATTCTTTGGCAACTGCTCTGCAGAAGTCATTTTTGTTAAGTCTTCATCCCATCCTTTAAACTCAGAATAGTTTACAGAAACATTTTCTGGTTCTATGTTATAAGGAAAATGTGAAATTTCTTTCCCTTTATAATTATAAGAAGTACATATTTTTAAGGTATCAAAACCAGAAAGTACATCTCCTTTCATCATCATTAATTGGGTAACACCATTTACATCTACAGCATATTTTAGTGCTACTAAATCTAACCAACCACACCTTCTTGGTCTTCCTGTTGTTGCTCCAAACTCTTGACCAATTCTAGCCATTTCTTCTCCGTCTTTGTCAAATAACTCTGTAGGAAAAGGACCAGAACCAACACGTGTAGTATAGGCTTTAAAAATTCCGTATACATCTTTAATTCTATTTGGTGCAACACCTAAACCAGTACAAGCACCAGCGGCAGTTGTATTTGATGAAGTTACAAAAGGGTATGTTCCAAAGTCGATATCTAATAAAGAACCTTGTGCGCCTTCTGCTAAAATTGTTTTATTACTTTTAATAGCTTGGTTTAAAAATTCTTCACTATCAATAAATTGTAATGTTCTTAGTTTTTCTATTCCTTTATCAAATTCTGCTTCTAACTCTTCTAGGTCATACTCAATTTTAATGTTAAAATAATCTAACATTCCTAAATGTTTTGCAGTTAAAGCGTGGTATTTTTCTTTCCAATTTTCTAATTCTAAATCTCCAACACGCATTCCGTTTCTCCCGGTCTTGTCCATATAAGTTGGGCCAATTCCTTTTAAAGTAGAACCGATTTTCGCTTTTCCTTTAGAGGTTTCAGAAGCTGCATCTAATAGTCTATGGGTTGGTAAAATTAAATGTGCTTTTCTAGAAATTAATAATTTAGAAGTATAATCAACTTCATGTTTGTCTAAATTTTCTAATTCTTTTTTAAAGATTACTGGATCTATCACTACACCGTTTCCAACAACGTTTAACGCTGTTTTATGAAAAATCCCTGAAGGAATTGTATGTAAAACGTGCTTGTGTCCGTCAAAAATTAAGGTGTGTCCTGCATTTGGTCCACCCTGAAAGCGTGCAATAATATCATAGTTACCAGTTAATACGTCTACAATTTTACCTTTTCCTTCGTCTCCCCATTGCAATCCAAGTAATAAATCTACAGCCATTAGTTGTTTAATTTGTTTCCCAAAATTTGGGAGTGTTGTTTGTGTTGTTTGTTAATTATGATTCTTTCTTTTTTGTTCCGTAGAAATAAAGAGAATGGTTTTGAATATCGATATTAAAGATATCTTCAATTGTTTTCTTGATAATTTGAATTCGGGGATCGCAAAATTCTTTCACTTCGCCAGTATCTGTAAAGATTACGTGATCATGGTTTTTATCAAAGTAACTTTTTTCATAGCGAGCCATCGACTGCCCATCAAATTGATGTTTTCTAACAAGGTTACAATTCAATAAAATTTCTATAGTGTTGTATAATGTAGCTCTACTAACTCTGTAGTTCTTGTTTTTCATCTTAATATATAGAGACTCTATATCAAAATGTTCATCTGCATCATATATCTCTTGAAGAATTGCATATCGCTCAGGTGTTTTTCTGTGCTTATTTTCTTCTAAGTAAGAGGTAAATACTTTTTTTACTACGTCTTGATTTTCAAGAGAGTTACTCATTATCTTATGTTTTACAAAAAACAAATTTACAGTTATTTCTTAATAAATTAGGTGTTTTTCGGTAGGATGTTTATAAACTATTAACACGATCTACTTTTTTTACGCCATCTACTTTCTGAATACTTTTCATTAATTTATTTAATTGGGTGCTATTCTTAACACTTAGGCTTATTTTGCCATCAAAGACGCCCTCATTACCAGCAAAGTTTATACTGTTAATAAATACTCCCATATTACTAGAAATAATTCTACTTAGGTCATTAATGATGCCTTGATTGTCAACACCACTAATATGTAAAATCACTTTAAAATCTTGTTTTGTAGAGTCTATCCATTTTGCTTGCATAATTCTGTATGCATAATTAGATTGTAAAGAAATGGCATTCGGACAATTTTTTTTATGAATCTTGATGCCTTCATTAATGGTTAAAAAACCAAAAACAGTATCTCCAGGAATAGGAGCACAGCATTTAGATAATATATAATCTAATTTTTCTTCTTCTTTACCAAATACCAATGCATCATAGCTGTTAGAAACTTCATCTGTTTCTATCATTTCTTTGCTGCTAGGGGCCCTTCTTAGTTTAGTTTTAAAGAAATTTAAAATAGTACTGTTTCTTTGTGCAACAAAGGCTTTTAATTTTTTGTTATCTATGGCGCCATTTCCAATTCTAAAAAACAAATCAAAACTAGTTCTAATCTTAAAGAAACCAACAAGCTCATTAATTGTTTTCTCGTTGTAGGGTATTTTTAAATGACGCAATTTTCTTGCTAAAATTGCTTTTCCTTCTTCTGCAATCTCTTTTTCTTCGTCTTTTAAAGCAGCTCTAATTTTTGTTTTTGCTCTAGCAGTAATTACAAAATCTAACCATCTGGCATTTGGTTTGTTGTTTGCCGTGGTTATTACTTCTATTTGATCTCCACTTTTTAAAGTATGACTTAAAGGCACTAGTTTTCCGTTTACTTTAGCACCTCTGCATTTTAATCCCACATCTGTATGCACTGTAAATGCAAAATCTAAGGCAGAAGCATCTTTTGGCAATGATTTTAATTCGCCTTTAGGTGTAAATACATAAATCTCTTTAGAATACAAGTTTAACTTGAACTCTTCGACAAAATCTACGGCATTTAAACTCTGATTCTCTAAAGACTCTTTTAAACGATTTAACCAAGATTCTAAACCATTTTCGGGGTTGTTGTTTTCACCTTGCTTATATTTAAAATGAGCAGCATAGCCTCTTTCTGCAATTTCGTTCATTCTACTAGAACGAATCTGCACTTCTACCCATTGGGCATCAGGGCCCACAACGGTAATATGCAAGGCTTCATAGCCCGTAGTTTTTGGTTGCGAAATCCAATCTCTTAATCTTGTTGGGTTTGGTTTAAAATAATCTGTTACGATCGTATAAATTTTCCATGCATCAAATTTATCGTCATCTGAAGTAGGTGCATAAATAATTCGAATGGCATACTTATCATACACTTCCTCAAAGGTTACGTTTTGCTTCCGCATTTTTCTACGAATAGAGTAGATAGATTTAAAACGTCCTTTTATATCATAGGTAAAATTCTCTTGGTCTAAGCCTGTCTTTAATGTCTCTGCAAAGGTTTTTAAGTATTTTTGTTGTTCTTCTTTACTTTCTTTTATTTTAATAATAATATCATTATAAACTTCAGGTTCTGTATATTTTAAGCCTAAATCTTCTAGTTCTGTTTTAATATTATACAAGCCTAAACGGTGCGCTAAAGGGGCGTAAATGTATAGTGTTTCTGAAGCTATTTTTACTTGTTTGTGCGCAGGCATTGCATCCATAGTTTGCATATTGTGCAATCTGTCTGCAATTTTTATAAGAATAACGCGCACATCATCATTTAATGTTAAGAGCATTTTTCTAAAATTCTCTGCTTGTATAGAAGCGTCTTGTTCTTTATTTAAGCGAGAAATTTTTGTGAGACCGTTTACAATTCTAGCAACTGTTTCTCCAAACAACTGCTCCATATCATCTAAGGTATACTCAGTATCCTCTACAACATCGTGCAACAAAGCTGCAGCAATAGAAGTTGCACCCAAGCCAATTTCCATAGCTACAATTTTAGCTACTGCTATTGGATGAAAAATATAAGGTTCACCAGTTTTTCTGCGCTGGTTAGAATGAGCATCTACAGCAATTTCAAAAGCTTTTCTTATGAGTTTCTTATCTGTTACAGACAAAATTTCATACGTACCTTTTAGCAAATCTTTATACCTGCTTGCAATTTCCTTATTTTCTTCTTCTATGGTCGCTGTATATGGCATAAATTACTTTGAAGATTTGGGGTTTAAAATCTAAAGTGAATTTAGGAATAAATTTTTAACAGACAACTATTTATTTTAGGAAGTTTTCAGGTATTTTTAGCAGTAAAAAGGCCAAAGTGCAAACAAAATTATTTGAAATGCCAATGGTTTTAATTAAGGTGTTTTCTGTAAATTATTTTTACTATTGTAGTATTTTTTTTTATAAATAGTTACTCCTTCTTTGATTGTTTCAAGAACTATAATATCTTTGATGTCATTTAATTCAGACTTTAATGGGTTTGCGTTTAGAAGCACTAAATCAGCAATTTTACCAACTTCTAGTGTTCCTTTTCTATCCTCTTCAAAGTGTTGATATGCAGACCACTCTGTAATACATTTTAAGGCTTCATAGGGTGTCAGTCTTTCATTTTTTCCTATAATTTTCCCTGATCTTGATACTCTATTTGTAGCTGTCCATATAACCCGCATTAAATTTGGCAAAGCTACCGGAGCATCTGTATGAATGGTTATTTTTAACCCTTTATTTAAGGCAGTTCTAGTTGGACTTATTTTATTTCCCAAACTGTCTCCGATTATTTCTTTATGCCAGTCTCCCCAATAAAAAGTATGCAACGGAAATAAAGACGCAATGATATTTAAATCTTTAAATTCATCTAACTGATCCTCTCGAACATATTGTCCATGAATCAATACATCTCGTCTGTTTTTATTTCCATATTTAGCAGTCACCTTTTTTAAGGTTCTAATCATCTGATCCATCGCAGCATCTCCATTAGCATGCGTATGTATTTGCCAATTATTCTTAAAGGCACTTTCATAAATTTTTTCAACATCGGCATCTAATGGAATTGCTGGGTAACCTAAATAACCATCTTCTGCGCCATCTGGCGGAATAAGATATGGTTGTGTTCTCCATGCTGTTCTTCCTTGCGGTGATCCATCTAATGTAAGTTTTACGCCGGCAATTCTATAATGATTTTTATAAGTAGGACTATACCAATCTGTTTTCAATAAAGAATCTGCAACAGAATAATCAATATAGCTTACTACATCTAATTTTAAGAAATTAGTAGTAGCTGCATACTCTAAAAAAAGATGTGAACTTGGCATTGCCCTTCCTTCTTGCACCGTTGTATACCCATAAGATAAAGCCATGTCTTGCCCAGCGGTAAGAAATACTTTTATAGCTTCTTCACTTTTAGGGCCAAGCACCATTGGCATAAAAGGAATTGCGGCTAATTCTTCTAAGACGCCATTAGGTTCTTCTGTACCTGGTATTCTTCGAATGATACCACCTTCTGGGTTTGGAGATTTAGCAGTAAGGTTTAGTAGTTCTAGACCTTTACTATTAACAACACAAAAATGCCCTGAAATATGAATAATCATAACAGGATGCTCTGTGGATACCTTATCTAAATCTTTTTTTGTAGGAAACCGCTTTTCTTCTAAAACAGAATCATCAAAACCCATTCCGAAAATCCAACCTGTTAATTGAATGTTTTCAGGGGTAGACCAATCTTTTAGTATTTGAATTAGTGCATCCATATTGTTTGCACCAGCATCTGGAGGTGGCAATATCTGGGCACCAATAGACTGACTTGGAAACCCGGTAAAATGAGCATGTGCATCTATAAACCCAGGAAGTAATGTCTTTCCTTTGAGATTAATTTTATTTGAAGAAGGAAACAGTTTTTTAGCTTTTGAAAGGCGCCCAGTATATATAATAGTATCACTATTTGTTACTAGAGCTTCAATATAATTAGGGGTATCACCACTCATGGTTATAATATCACCACCGTAATATAAATGTTGACTTTCTAAGATATTACTTGGTACATCAGCACAAGCATAAAATAGTATGGTTATAAGTAAAAAGGCTACTAGCTGTTTCATTTTTTTAATGGTAAGGTATTATTTTTAATATTTCATTATTTTATTAAGAGCTTATTTTTCTATTGTTTATATCGTTGTTTTATACAAACCAATGGGTCTTGTTAGCGTATTCCGATAAAATTTGGGGTAGACTTTAAATGTACTGTTTTTTTTGAGAAATAGAAATAATAAAGCATTTTAACCAAAAAAAAACCAAGCATTTGCTCGGTTTTAAAATAGTTATATCACAGAACTTTAGTTCTTTTAGAGAGGTTATTTACATTTTTTACTAGCATACATGGCAGCGCCAATAATACCTGCGTTATTTTTGAATTCGGCAACTTTAACCTTTACATCTGATGTTAAATATTGTTTGAAAGTATTAAATTTCTTGCTAATTCCGCCACCTAAAACAATCAGGCTAGGGGAGTATACAATTTTTAGATAGGCCAACAGTGCATTGAATCTTTTTGCCCAATCTTCTAATGATAAATTTTCTTTTTTTCTTGCCGAATCGGCTGTGTAAAACTCAATAATTTCACCGTTGGTGTGTAACATTCTGCCAACCTCTAAATTAGGTATTAATTTTCCATTAAAAAAGAGACCAGAACCAATTCCTGTGCCAATTGTAACCACAATTACTAACCCTTTTTCTTTTTTAGCGGCGCCCAAACTTACCTCGGCTAAACCCGCTAAATCTGCATCATTACTTACAAAAAATGGTAATTTACATACTTTTTTAAAAAGTTTGTCTACGCGCACGCCTAACCAAGTCGAACTTAGGTTTCCAGAATGAATACATTTGCCATTTACTATGGTAGTAGGAAAACTACAACCTACGGCTTTTTTCCAATTAAAGTGTTTAACCATTTCTTTTACAACATCGGCAACAGCTTCTGGTGTTGCTGGTTGCGGTGTAGGAATTCTGAATCTTTCGGTTAATAATTCGCCTGTTTTTGTATTTACGACTGCACCTTTAATGCCAGTACCACCAATGTCTATTCCTAATATTTTCATATTTATATTTTAAATGCTCTTTGTCTTTTTGCTTCAAATAAAACAATTGCAGCGGCCACAGAAACGTTCATAGAATCTATTTGACCTTGCATAGGTATATTTATATTTTGTGTTGCTTCTTCTCTAAAACCGGTTGTTAAACCAGTGGCTTCCGTACCAACCATGATGGCAGTAGCTGCAGTATAATTTTCTTTATGATATTCGTTAGAGTTTTGTAAGGTGGTCGCGTACATCTTTATTTTCTTTTCTTTAAGAAATGCTGCAATTTCCTCTGAAGTACCTATCGCAATTTGATTCGTAAATACACAACCTACACTAGATCTTATGATATTAGCATTGTACAAATCGCTTTTAGGATTTGCAATAAAAACGGCTGCTACATTTGCAGCATCTGCAGTTCTTAAAAGGGCACCCATATTTCCTGGTTTTTCTATACCTTCTGCCACTAAAACTAATGGGGTCTTTGTTTCAAATTTGATATTTTCTAGTGAGAAATCTTTTGCTTTTGTAACGGCAATAATACCTTCGGTAGAATCTCTGTAAGCTAATTTTTGATATACTTCTTTAGATATAAGAATTCTGTTAACGTTGGCATTAAAGAGGTGTAATATTTCTTGTTCAGAAATTAGTTCTTCAAAATATAATATAGTGTCAAATTCATAATTAGCCACAATTGCCAGAGAAATTTCTCTTTTTCCTTCAATAATAAAAAGTCCCTTTTTTTTGCGTTCGCGAGATTTTTCTTGCAGTTTTAAGAGTTCTTTTATATACGAATTTTGAATACTTGTAATTTCTTTCATTGTTGCAAATATACCTAATTATAGGTATTCTATAATGAGGGCTTTACATCAATTTTTAGAACAACAAAAAAGGCTTGCTAATCTAAAATTTTAGAAGCAAGCCTTTACTAAATTATAAATAAGTTTTACTTTGTTTTATATTTATCAGAATACCGTCTCCAAAGTTTTGTTTGGTGCGTTTCTAAACTTATTTTTCTACCTTGAATAAATGCATCTGTTAAAATATTACCACGCATTTCTAAAGCGTCTCCTTCAGAAATAAATAGGGTAGCATCTTTACCAATTGCTAAAGAGCCTGTAAAAGCATCAATTCCTAAAACCTTCGCTGTATTTAAAGTAATTAACTGTAAAGCAACTTCTTTATCTAAACCAAAGGCAGCAAATGTACCTGCGTAAAAAGGTAGGTTTCTAGTGTTCATTCTTTCCATTTGGCCTTCCATACCCAAACTAACTAAAACACCTTTGTCTATTAATGTTTTTGCAATGGTATACGTAGCATCATAAGAATCATCTTCACTGTCCGGATTTCTATGCGGTCTGTCTAAAACAACAGGAATGTTATTTTTCACCAATAAACTAGCTACTTTGTCTGCATGCGCTCCGTGCACAATTACCAAGTTCTTAATTCCTAATTCTTTAGAAATTGTAACAGCATCTGTTATTTCTTTTTGACCGTTTACATGAAGAAAAAGCTTTTTAGAACCGTTAAATAAGCCGGCTGTGGATTGATATGGTAAATGTGTTTTTGTTTGCATGCCTGCTAAATAATTTTTAGCATTCATAAAATAGGTTTTTATGGTTCCAATTTTATCAGCATATTTAGCATCTGGTTTTAAAGCAGGATCTTCTCCCAGCCACCATCTACCAGAAGTAAAGCTAGATGGCCAATTCATATGAATGGCATCATCTGCCTGTAGGCTTGCATCTTCCCAGTTCCAAGCATCTAATTGCACAATAGAAGAAGTACCAGAAACAGTGCCTCCTCTTGGAGTTACCTGTGCCATTAAAACGCCGTTTGGTCTCATAGACTCTACTACTTTACTTTCTGCATTGTAGGCTATTAAACTTCTAATATGCGGATTCATAACACCAATTTCATCTTGATCATCTGTAGCTTTTACAGCATCTATCTCTACCAATCCTAGCGTAGCATTGGCAGCAATAAAACCAGGATACACATGTTTTCCTTTAGCATTTATTACGGTTCCTTGTCTTGCAATTTTTGTCATTTTGCTGCCAACAAAAGTAATGGTACCGTTCGCAAACATAATTAAAGAATTTTTAATTACGGTTCCATCTCCTAAGTGTGCCGTAGCTCCTTCAATAGAGAAAGCTGTAGTTTGTGCTTTGGCTGGTGTTTGTTGTGCGATGCTATTTCCTACTAAAAAGAAAAACAGCAAACTATATATTATTTTTTTCATCATTTTTAGTTTTTAAGTGCTTCTAAAGTATCACAGTGAAAGTTTCTATCTCCTCTTTTCATAGGAGCTTTTGTCTTACCACCTTTCATTTTTTCCTTTAACATCATGGTTATTAACTGGCTTTTTTCTTCTTTAATTGCGGCACGCTTTTTCAAATCTTCCACAATGTCAAATAAAACCTTACCATCCACAATAGTCTTTTCCGCTTTTGCATAAATAGACATCGGATGCTGGCTCCATAGAACAACATCTGCATCTTTCCCTTCTTTAATACTACCTACCTTGTTATCTATATGTAACAATTTAGCCGGATTAATGGTTACCGTTTTCCAAGCTTCTAATTCAGACATTCCACCATATTTCATTGTTTTCGCTGCTTCTTGATTAAGACGTCTAGACATTTCTCTATCATCTGAATTAATTGCTACCGTAACGCCAGCATTGTGCATAATTGCAGCGTTAAAAGGAATGGCGTCATTTACTTCATATTTGTATGCCCACCAATCTGAGAACGTAGAACCACCAACACCGTGTTTAGCCATTTTATCTGCCACTTTATAGCCTTCTAGGATATGTGTAAAGGTGTTTATTCTAAAATTGAACCTATCTGCAACTTTCATTAACATGTTAATTTCTGATTGTACATAAGAGTGGCAAGAAATAAAACGTTCTCCGTTTAAAATTTCCACTAAAGTCTCCATTTCATCATCTTTTCTATATGGCTTTCCACTTTTCTTTAACACTTCATATTCTTGTGCTCTTGTAAAATAATCTACAAACATTTGTTCTACACCCATTCTTGTTTGCGGAAAACGAGTTCCGTTAGGACTTCTAGATTGTTTTACATTTTCACCCAAAGCAAATTTTATAAATTTTGGAGAATCATCATAAATCATATTCGCTGCATTCTCTCCCCATTTTAATTTAATGATTGCAGAACGTCCGCCAATAGGATTGGCAGAGCCATGCAATATTTGTACAGAAGTAGTTCCACCAGAAAGGTTTCTGTAAATATTAATATCGTTAGGGTCTACAACATCTTCTATGGTAACTTCTGCAGAAGAATTTTGTGCACCTTCATTTATAGCGGAAGCTGCAATATGTGAATGCTCATCTACAATACCCGCAGTTAAATGCTTTCCTGTCCCGTCTATCTCTATTGCTCTTCTAACTTTTAAATTGTTTCCAATTGCAGCAATTTTACCATCTTTTAGTAAAACGTCTGTGTTTTTTAAAATACCAGCAGCTTCACTCGTCCAAACAGTAACATTTTTTATTAAGATAGTTTCTGTTTTTGGCATGGTGTAATTTCCAAAACCAATGTTAGGGTAACTTACAGGAAGCACAACGATAGCATCTTCTTCCTTTTTTTTCTTGCTATCTTTTTTCTTGCTGTCTTTTTTTACTACTTTACTGGCGGACCACCTGGTTTCATTTCCTAGCGTATCATAAGCGGTTCCTTCCATTACGTTAGACGCATTTATAACCTTACCTATCATTCTGGTATATACGTTGTCTTCATTTAGCGTAATAGAAATCCATTCGTTTGTAAAAGAAAATTTAGCACTTACTTTTTTATCGCCCATTTTCAAAGCCGCCGTTTGTTTTGAACCTTTACCAGTAATGGTTACATCGTAATTTTTAGCATTAACAGATAATGTATAGTTACCTGTAATGTCTTTTATAGTCATATCATTTATTACGTTTTTAGCACCTTGCACCCAGTTTTCATAAATGGTAGTTTTTGTATCAAAAACGTCTCCAGAAGTAACTATAAAGTTGGCGTAACTGCCAGCATTTAAATTTCCGATAGTCGTATTTCCAATAATATTAGCAGGAATGGTTGTTAAAGATGCCAAGGCTCTCTTTTTATCAAAACCATATTTTATAGCTTTCTGTAAATTAGTATGAAAGGTTTTTACAGATTTTAAAGAACGTGCCGTCAATGCAAAATTAACGCCGTTTTCTGACAGTACTTTTAAGTTAGACGGTTCTTGATTCCATTTACGCATATCTCTTAAAGAAATTTGTTGGGCTAAAAGCGGATTCGAAACATCAAACGCTTTACTAAAATTAATAGGAATGATAAAGTTAGCATTAGTGTTTTTTATATCGCTTATTCGTTCGAACTCATCTCCAGAACCTACAATAGTGTACTGAATTCCGAATTCATCACCAACCTTATCTGCTCTTAAAGCATCTAATAAATTACCAGTTTCAAAAATTTGCGGCAGATTTTTATTGTTATTTAAAGCCTGTAAAGCCAAATCTGTATTCTTCATGTTGCCGCCTGCGTACCAAGTAGCATCGTTATAAGTTTGTCTTAGTAAAGCCATTGCACCCATTCTAGAGCTGGGATAGGCTTGTTTAGATAATTCACTTTTAGAAAAAGATAAGTATTGTGCAGATTTTGTATCTAAAATTCTGTAGGCGTTTGAAGCGTTCGGGTTCAAAGCAATTAGTAATCCATTTCCACGAATAATTCCATCTTGCATGTGTGTATTTACAACTCCGAAACCGGCATTTAAAAGTTCTTTTGCTTTTTTAGTATCAAAAGAAAAATCTTTTATTGGATTTATGTCGGGTCTAATATGATCATTCCAATAATAACCCTCTCGTGAAGCATCATACTGTGCATTTCTATAACTACGAGTGGCAGATTTGGGTTTTTTAATTCCGAAATCTGAGTACAAATCTATAAAAGAAGGATATACTGTTTTCCCTGAAAGATCGACAGTTTTTGTGCCTTTAGGAATTTTTATATTTTTACCAACTTGCTTTACTTTACCATCTTTTATTAGCAAAGTTCCTTTTTTAAGCACCTTCTCGGGTGTTACATAAATGGTAGCATTGGTAAATGCTACTAAAGTGTTTTCTGTTGTTTTTACTCCTGAATCTGTTGGGAAATAATCTTGCGAATGCAAGGAAATTGTCAACAAAAACAAGCAAAATAAAAGTAGTTTTCTCATAGGTTGATATTGGGTATTTGGATTAGTGAATATAAATCTACTTAGAACCAATTTGTAAACGGTTAAAAGAAGTCATTTTAACATAATTTTAAGACATCTAAATGTCTTCTAAGCTTTCAAAATAATGAATAAATAAATTGACTACATAGCTGTAAGATGCAATACCTTTTTCTTGTTTATTAGCTTTTAAATACGCATTGTAACCCTTTTTCACAAGCGGCTCAAAAGGATTTTTATAGCTTTTCCAAAACTGATAACTGTCGTTAAAATCTTTTCTAACACCTATATGAACTGTTTTCCAAAGTTCTTTTGATAGTTCGCGGTCGCGCTTTCTAAGTTCTGAAATACAATATCCAAACGCCATTCGATAACTAGCATATTTAAAAAAAACGTCATCATTATAATTTGTAGCTAAAAAACCAACAAAATTAGCTTCATTTTCTGCCGCGAACCCTATTTGATGTGCCATTTCATGACAAATTGTTGTTGGGTAACCTGTTTTTGGAATTCGGCTATTTATCTGGGCTTCACCAGTCAACGGATTCAGATATCCGCCGGTTCCAATATAGGTTTGTAGTAAACTCATCAAAGAACTTTTAATAGATTTGTATTGGTATTTTAACTGTGGGAAGTCTTTTTCTAAATGAGTATAACCATCAATTGCTAATCGATACATTTTATTTTTAGAATACTTGTTCTCGACTTTTATAGTATCGTTTTTAGTAATTTTTAATTGATAATAATTCAGTTTTTGAATAATGGTCTCCGTTACTTTTTGAAGCTGTAGAGTGCTATATTTTTCTTGTTGATATGCTAGATTTTCGGCTAAGGGTTCTCTATAATAGTTCAATCCCCAGAAAAGATAAAAACAAAAATAGACCAGAGATAAAATTGCCGTAAAGTGAATGATTTTTGGAAGAACACTCCGAAATCTTACTTTTACTAGCCTGTAAATAAAACGAATAAAAAGAAATAACAGGAAAGTAATTAGCAGATCTCCCACAGAAAAAGGAATCCAACCAAAAATAATTCGTAAAAAAGCAGCGATATTTGGGTAGATTCCGTTTGAATAATAATTCTCTATAAAGGTAGGGTTATTAGTTGCTAATTGCACCAAAACAAGTTGTATGGGAAGAAAAATGGTACCTAAAAGATGTTTTTTATTTAGTTTCATTCCGATAAAAATAACATATTAAAATAGAAGTTGACTGGTTATTAACAAGATAATAACAATTTAGTTTACAAAAATTGTTTACAAATTTAAGTGCCGTTTTAACAAAGGGTAACCAAGTAAAAAGTACATTTGTAATCATGGAGAAAACGAAGGAAATCGGAGGTAAAAAAATAGACAAGAGCAGGATTATTAGCCTTGAGAAAGGAAAAATTCCACCACAGGCAGTAGAATTAGAGGAAGCTGTCTTGGGTGCAATGATGATTGATAAAAAAGGAATTGATGATGTAATTGATGTCTTAAGTGCCGATGCTTTCTATGACCAAAAGCACAACGAGGTTTATGCTGCTATTTATGAATTATTTCAGAATTCTGAACCAATTGACCTTTTAACGGTCTCTAATCTTTTAAGAAAAAACGGAAAGTTAGACTTTGTAGGTGGCGATTTGTATTTGATTCGTTTAACTCAAAAAGTAGCTTCTTCAGCCCATATTGAGTTTCATGCTAGAATTATACTCCAAAAATATATTCAGCGTAAATTAATCTCTATTTCAAGCGAAATTATAGAAAATGCATATGACGAGAGTACAGATGTTTTCGAGCTATTAGATGACGCAGAAGCAAAACTTTTTGAGGTTACCCAAGGAAATTTGAAAAAGAGTTCTGAGCAAGCAGGGTCTCTTGTAAAACAAGCATTAGCAAAGATTCAAGAAATAGGTAATTCTGAGGGAATGTCTGGCTTACAAACTGGTTTCACAAAATTGGATGCACTAACCTCTGGTTGGCAGCCATCCGATTTAGTAATTATTGCTGCTCGTCCTGGTATGGGTAAAACAGCCTTTGTAATTTCGATGGCAAAAAATATGGCAATCGATTTTGGACATGGTGTAGCCGTCTTTTCATTAGAGATGTCTTCTGTGCAGTTAATAACCCGTATGATTTCATCTGAAACGGGCTTGACTTCAGAAAAATTAAGAAAAGGAAATTTAGAACCACATGAATGGGAGCAATTAAATGTAAAGGTTAAGAAATTATCTGATGCACCTATTTTTATTGACGATACACCATCTCTTTCTGTGTTCGATTTACGGGCAAAAGCAAGACGTTTAGTTTCGCAACATGGTGTGAAAATTATTGTAATTGATTATTTACAATTAATGACTGCTGGAGGAAAAGCGGGAGGAAATCGTGAACAAGAAATCTCTATGATTTCTAGGAATTTAAAAGCATTGGCAAAAGAATTAGAGGTTCCTGTAATTGCACTTTCTCAATTATCTCGTGCGGTAGAAACACGTGGAGGTAGCAAAAGACCTTTACTTTCAGATTTACGTGAATCTGGTGCAATTGAGCAAGATGCAGATATTGTGTCGTTTATTTTTAGACCAGAATACTACGGAATGACAGAATGGGATGATGATGAACATACGCCATGTGAAGGACAAGGAGAGTTTATTGTTGCAAAACATAGAAATGGTGGTTTGGATAATATTCGTTTAAAGTTTACAGGACATTTAGCAAAATTCTCGGATTTAGAAGAAGGCTTTAGTTCAGAATTTCAATCTTCTATGAATGCAGATTTTCCGGATGATGTTTTTCCAGATCAAAGAATCGAGCCGAAAGATGCTTTTGGTGATGATGGTGTTCCTTTTTAAATAGGAATCAATTTATAAAATTATAGAAATACACAATTGCCTCAAAGTAATTGTGTATTTTAGTTTTTAGATATGAAAAAACTCCTTCCAGCACTAATATTTCTCCTTATTTCAAACTCAATTTGGGCATCTTTTATATATGTTCCAATGAGCAATGAAAATCAGAAAAATCATTTAAAAGCATATGGCATTGTTTATTTTGCTTTAGAAGTAGAAATAAAATCAAAATGGTTGTTAAATTATGATGGAGGTGCATTTCTAATAGAAAATAATAAATTAATACAAAAGGAATGTAAAATTCGTGGTGTTTCGTACCAAATAATTTCAGACGCGAAAGCGCAATTAATATTGCAAGAAATTGCTGCACCCTCTTCAAATCAAGATGCAGTAACGCTAGAGAAAGCACCAAAAATAGCAGTCTATTCTCCAAAAGATAAAATGCCTTGGGATGATGCTGTAACAATGGTGTTAACGTACGCAGAAATTCCGTTTGATGTTATTTATGACAAAGAAGTTTTAGAGGATAAACTACTTATATATGAATGGTTGCATTTGCATCATGAAGATTTTACAGGACAATATGGTCGATTTTATGGTTCTTTTAGAACGACACCTTGGTATGTAGAAAGCAAACTAAGGTCTGAAAAATTAGCAACAGAATTGGGGTTCAATAAAGTATCACAAGAAAAATTAGCGGTTGCTAAAAAGATTAGAGATTATGTAATTGGAGGTGGTTTTATGTTCGCTATGTGTTCTGCAACAGATAGTTTTGACATTGCTTTATCTGCAGAAGGTGTTGATATTGCAGAAGCAATGTTCGATGGAGATGCGACAACTATAAACTATCAATCGCAGATAAATTTTAATAGAACATTCGCTTTTAAAAATTATCAATTAATTAGAACCCCTACTACGTATGAGTTTTCAACGATAGATATGACAAGAAAACGAAAAATCCCTAAAACTTCAGATTACTTTTCTTTAGTAGAGTTTTCTGCAAAATGGGATCCTGTACCTACTATGTTAACTCAAAATCATACTACTTTAGTAAAAGGTTTTATGGGGCAAACAACCGCTTTTGATAGAAGTACAATAAAAAGTAATGTTTTGGTTTTAGGAGAAAATCAAGTAAATAGAGAAGCGCGTTACATTCATGGCACTAAAGGAAAAGGAATGTTTACTTTTTATGGTGGTCATGACCCGGAAGATTATACTCACAGAATTGGTGATCCAAAAACAGAATTAGATTTGCATCCAACCTCGCCCGGGTATCGTTTAATACTAAATAATGTCCTTTTTCCAGCTGCCAAGAAAAAGAAACAGAAAACATAGTAACAACTCTGTTAATAAAAGATAAATAAATATAGTAGAAAACAAATACAAAAGCATTCACTTTTGTATTTTTGCCTTTATAAAATTAAAATAACAAAATGCCAACAACACAAAAATTACAAGATTTTACGCAACAAGTTCGTAGAGACATTTTAAGAATGGTGCACAAAGTAAATTCTGGACATCCAGGAGGTTCTTTAGGATGTGCTGAGTTTATTACTTGTTTATATCAGGAAGTAATGGAATATTCTACTGAGTTTTCTATGGATGGCAATAACGAAGATGTATTCTTTTATCAAACGGACATATATCTCCTGTTTTTTACAGTGTTTTGGCTCATAGTGGCTTTTTTCCTGTAGCAGAATTAGCAACGTTTAGATTGTTAGATTCTAGATTACAAGGACACCCAACAACGCATGAAGGTTTGCCTGGAGTAAGAATTGCTTCTGGTTCTTTAGGACAAGGAATGTCTGTAGGTTTGGGAACAGCACAGGCTAAAAAATTAAATGGAGACAAAAAAATAGTATATACTCTGCATGGTGATGGAGAATTGCAAGAAGGGCAGAACTGGGAAGCAATTATGTATGCATCAGCAAAAAATGTTGATAATTTAATTGCAACAATAGATTTAAACGGAAAGCAGATTGACGGTTCTACAGATGATGTGCTACCAATGGGAAGTATTAGAGCAAAATTTGAAGCTTTTGGTTGGGATGTTTTAGATGTAGAAAAAGGAAATGACATTGATTCCGTATTAGCAGGATTGGCGAAAGCAAAATCATTAACAGGAAAAGGAAAGCCTGTTTGTATTTTATTACACACAGAAATGGGTAATGGAGTAGACTTTATGATGCATACTCACGCATGGCACGGAAAGGCGCCAAGTGATGTTCAGTTAGAAAGCGCTTTAGCTCAAAATCCTGTAACTTTAGGAGATTACTAAAAAGTGTTTCAAAATTTATATATTTATAGAAGCTTTTCAATTTAATTGAAAAGCTTTTTTTATGCTTTTATTTTGAGTTAAATTGTAAGAATACTTTTATATTTACCATTAAAGAAATAAAGGTTTAATTTCTTTATTTTTTCAGTCTCTAAATAATTTAATATTTCAATAATTGCATGAAAATAGGTATTGTATGTTATCCAACATTTGGCGGAAGTGGAGTAGTAGCAACAGAGTTAGGAATGGCTTTGGCAGATAAGGGACATGAAGTTCATTTTATTACATATAACCAGCCAGTTCGTTTAGACTTTTTATCGCATAACCTTCATTTTCATCAAGTTGTAATTGAAGAGTATCCACTTTTTGAATATCAGCCTTATGAATTAGCACTTTCTACAAAAATGGTAGAAGTAGTTAGAAAATATAGCTTAGAAGTACTGCATGTGCATTATGCCATACCGCATGCGTATGCAGCATATATGGCAAAACAAATGTTAAAAGAGAAGGGTTTAGATGTAAGAGTAGTAACTACATTGCATGGTACAGATATTACTTTAGTTGGCAGTCACCCAACCTATAAGTCCGCTGTAGAATTTAGTATAAATAACTCTGATGTTGTAACCGTAGTTTCTAATAATTTAAAAGAAACTACCAATAAGTTATTTAATATTACAAAAGATATTAAAGTAATCTATAATTTTATTGACGCAAAAAAATACGACAATGCTCAAAAAGAAGAGTGTAAAAGAATAGCACTGGCACAACCGCATGAGAGAATTTTTACACACGTAAGTAACTTTAGACCTGTAAAAAGGGTAGAAGATGTAGTTAAAATTTTTAGTGAAGTAAGAAAAGAGATTCCTGCTAAATTATTAATGATTGGTGAAGGACCAGAGAGAGCAAAAGCAGAAAGCTTGGTAAAAGAATTAAACATAATTGATGATGTTTTCTTTTTAGGAAACAGCACAGAGGTGGCTAAGATATTATGTTATACAGATGTTTTTCTATTACCATCTCAAACAGAAAGTTTTGGTTTGGCGGCATTAGAGGCAATGGCAGCAGGGAGTGCAGTAATTTCTACAAATACAGGAGGTTTGCCAGAGGTAAATATTCATGGAAAAACAGGCTTCTTAAGTAATTTAGGGGATGTTGCAGACATGGCGAAAAATGCAATTTTGATTGCAAAAGAAGCTGCTACTTTAGAAGTATTTAAGGAAAATGCAAAAAAACATACCAAACAATTTACATTAGAAAGTATATTGCCTGTCTATGAAGAAATTTATAGATCTTGTTATAAAAGTAAAGCATAACAAAAAAGCGCAAACATTTGTTTGCGCTTTTTTATTTAATAGTTATAATTTTTAAAGTAAATCTTAAATAGAAATCATTTTCACATTTTGCAGAAAAAATAAGAATGTTTTCTAAAAATTTGACACAATATATAATTTAGGTCACTTATTTTTTTATCTTTCAGATTCTAAATAAATAAAATAATTTAATGAAGAAATTAGCACTACACTGGAAAATTTTAATAGGAATGGCATTAGGTATTGCTTTTGGTTTTATCATGAATACTGTTGATGGAGGAAAAGATTTTGTTACAGATTGGATTAAACCATTTGGAACCATATTTATCAACCTTTTAAAATTAATTGCAGTTCCATTAATATTAGCCTCATTAATTAAAGGAATTTCAGATTTAAAAGACATTTCTAAAATTAAGAAAATGGGTGCAAAAACCATTATGATATATGTGGGAACTACTTTAGTCGCCATTTTTATTGGTTTGGCAATTGTAAATATTGTGAAACCAGGTGAAGGGATGTCTGCAGATACCATTGAAAAAATTAAAGTTAAGTACGAAACAAATGCAGGGGTAACAGATAAATTAGTGAAAGCATCTGCTCAGAAAGATGCAGGGCCATTGCAGGCTTTAGTAGATATTTTCCCAAGTAATATTTTTCAGTCTTTTGTAGATGCAAGTATGCTTCAGATTATCTTTTTTGCTATGTTTGTTGGTATTTCTCTATTATTAATTCCAGAGAAAAAGGCAAAACCATTAGTAGACTTTTTTGATTCTTTGAATGAAATGGTTATGAAAATGGTAGATTTAATTATGCTTTTTGCTCCGTATGCTGTTTTTGCATTGTTAGCAAACGTAATTATTGCTTTTGATGATACTGAGATCCTATTAAAACTATTAGTCTATGCACTTTGTGTAGTTGGTGGATTGATACTAATGATTTGTTTTTATTTAATTCTGGTAAGTGTCTACACAAAAAAGTCTCCTTTGTGGTTTTTAAAACAAATTAGTCCAGCACAATTGTTGGCCTTTTCTACTAGTTCTAGTGCGGCAACATTGCCAGTAACTATGGAAAGAGTAGAAGAACATTTAGGAGTGGATAAAGAAGTTTCTGGATTTGTTTTACCTGTAGGTGCAACAATTAATATGGACGGTACTAGTTTATACCAAGCAATTGCAGCAGTATTTATAATGCAGGTAATTTGGCCAGAAGGCTTAACTTTTTCGAATCAATTAGTAATTGTGTTAACTGCATTATTAGCTTCTATCGGTTCTGCAGCGGTGCCAAGTGCAGGGATGGTAATGTTAGTAATTGTTTTAGAGTCTGTTGGTTTTCCTGAAGAATTATTGCCAATTGGTTTGGCGTTGATCTTTGCCGTAGATAGACCGTTAGACATGATGAGAACTACTGTAAATGTTACTGGAGATGCTACGGTGTCTATGTTGGTTGCTAAATCTTTAGGGAAATTAAAAGACAAGCCAGAAGAGAAAAATTGGGATGATAATTATGACAAGGTAAGGTAGTTAGACTCGCTATTAATAAATTATAGATAACATGTCTTTAAAAATTGACAAACCACTAGTTTCCGTAGATTGGTTGAATGCTCATTTAGATTTAGAACAACTGATAATTCTAGATTGTACAATTCCTAAAGTAAGTTTAAATACGCTAGTTTCTGAAGAAAAGACACAGATTAAAGGTGCTGTTTATTTTGATATAAAAAACAATTTTTCTGATAATAAATCAGCGTTTCCAAATACTATTTTATCGCCGGAGGTGTTTGAGGAAAAGGCCCAAAAAATAGGGATACAGCAAGACACTATAGTAGTTTGTTATGATGCTCTAGGAACCTACTCTTCTCCAAGAGCTTGGTGGATGTTTCAGTTAATGGGTTTTAATAATGTAGTAGTATTAGATGGTGGTTTGCCTGCATGGAAAGCCAGCGGATTTCCTACTGAAAGCATGAGGGTCAATAAATTGCAAAGAGGGAACTTTAAAATTATATATCAACCAAGAAAATTAAAATTTACAGCGGATGTTTTTGAATCTATAAATAATAAAGAAGTATTAATTGTAGATGCACGTTCAAATAGTAGGTTTAATGGTACAGCACCAGAACCGCGAAAAGATCTTAAGAGTGGCCATATACCCAGTTCTGTTAATCTACCTTTTATAGATATTCAAGACAATGGTAAAATGAAAACTGAAACTGAATTGATAACTATTTTTAATACCTTTAAAAACAAAAAAGAAATCATTTTCACCTGTGGTTCGGGTATTACAGCAGCTATCCTTGCTTTAGGGGCAGCCATTGTGGAATTAGATAACGTTGCCGTTTATGATGGCTCTTGGACAGAGTGGGCGAGCACAAAACATTTACCAATTTCTTTATAAATTATGAATTTAGATTGGACAAAAAAAGACTTTGAAGCCTATGTGCTGCTATATGCAGCCCATTGCAACCATATAGAAGATATTGCAGAGCAAAACTATATTAGAACTAAAGTAGATGAAAAGATATTTCATAGAATTCATACTGAAGTAGTAGTAGATTCAGATCAAGTAAATTTGAATAAAATTCAGCTTTTTATTTCTGAAAACCATTTTTCTCAGCAAGAAAAAGAAACACTTTTAAGAAGTATTAAACAAGTAATTTTTGCAGACGGCTCTGTAGATTTTTTGGAAAAAGAAACTTTTTCTATTTTAAAAAAAATGATTAATTAGTTATATTAAAATAATGCAGTTGCTATTCTACATTAGGGGCAGCGTCAATTTCTTCAATCATTTTTATAGCTGCTGCTCTTGGTGGATATTTTTTTGAAACTAAAAAACCAACAAGCATCGCTACTGCAAAAGAAGGTGCAAGCACATCAATTGCTACAAAATAAGGACCAATAACTGGCATTTCTTTAAAGACAAAATTAAAGAGTATTACTGCTAAAAATCCTGAGATCATAGAAGCAATGGCTCCTTTTTCAGAATATCCTTTCCAAAAAAGAGATAGAATAATTACTGGACAAAAAGTCGCAGCAATGCCAGACCAACCAAATAAAATAACCCAAAACATTTGCCTGTCTGGTGATACATAATTCATAATCATTGCAATTATTAATGCCGTAAATGCCATGATAATCGTAGATATTCTAGAGATTTTTGTCAAGCTTTCATCTTTTATATTAGGTCTAAATATTTTTTGATAGAAATCTCTTGTAATTGCGCTTGAAGCCAATATTAACAAAGAGTCTATAGTAGACATTATTGCCGATAAAACTATGGCTACAAAAATAGCAACTAAAATGGTAGGTAAAAATTCTTCAGTAACCATGCTTAATACATTTTCCCCACTATTGCCTAAAATAGCTTCTGGATCTTGCCCTTCTTTTGTGAAATAGATACGCGCAAGAATACCAATAGTTACTGCTGCAGCGTCTGTTAATAGTGTAAAAGCGGTTGCTACCCATTTACCTTTGTCTATTTCTTTTTCATTTTTGATAGACATAAAGCGCACATATACCTGCGGGGAACCTAGAAAACCTAAACCAATCATTGAAAATCCTAGAATGGTAAAAAGATTCATAAAACCGTCTGTACTTCTACCCATTATTTGGGTTAGTGTTGGGTCGATTGCATTTAAGCCTGCCGTTACACCAGCGCCATGATCCATGGAGAACCATACAACTACGGGCAATAAAACAAGACCAATAAACATAAGTAATCCTTGAAATAAATCAGACCAAACAGCTGCTACAAACCCACCAACAAAAATGTAAGCAAGCACAATAAAAAACCCAATAAGGGCTCCAATCTTGTAATCAATTCCTAACATCGATTTAAAAGCAACTCCAGTAACGTCTATTTGAGAAGCTACATATATAACTATAAATACAACAAGGATACTAGCTGCTATAATTCGAAGGGTATGTGTAGTTGTCTTAAAGTGGCTCTGTAAATAATCTGGAATTGTAATGGCACCATATGCATCTGATCTTTTTTTAAAGCGCTTTGCCATAAATTGCCAGGAAATAAAAACGCCTAATAATTCTCCAACGACAACCCAATATGCAGAATATCCTGCCATTGCACCCATTCCTGTAAGGCCTATAAGTAACCATCCAGACTCTCCTGTAGCTCTTGCCGAAAAAGCCACTGCCCAAAAGCCCATTTTTTTCCCTCCAACATAATAATCGCTCATGCTTTTAATACGTTTGGAAGCAAAAATTCCTATTAGAAATAAAATACCAACATATACTGCTAATACAGCAATTTTAATTATAAAATTTTCGTCTTGCATACTACTTCTAATTTTTTAAATATGAGGTGGTTAGAGTTCTGAAAACAAGCAATAAATGCTGTTTACAGAATTTTAAAAGTAACCAAAATAATATGAATAAGGTTGGTTTTTGGTTTAATCTTGGTTAAAAATAGTGAAAAAGGAATTAAAAGAGCATATTAATCACTATATTTGAAATGTTGCTTATTTAATAAATGATGAGCAGTAGCTTATTAAAATTATAAGGATTTCCCTTGATTTTATTTTTTAAATAAACAAAAAAAAGCCAGATATTACATTGGAATCTAAAGAAAAAAATAGCACAATTCTTCAAGGCTTGAACGATTTAATTTCTGCACTTTCAGAAAGTGAGAGGACGACATACAATCACATAATACATTCTTTGCAATTAGAACCAAATGCTTTTGAAAAATACGCACATTGGTCTAATGACTGTTATACTAGAAACTGCATAGCAGACACTGAAAAATTTGAATTAATTTTAATTTGTTGGTGCGCAGGGCATCAAACCTTAATTCATGATCATGGTGGAGAAGAGTGTTGGGTAAAAGTTATTGAAGGCGAATTTAAAGAAACTGTTTATAAGCAAGATAAAATGGGCGCTTTAAAACTCACAAAGACTAAGTTTTCTAAAAAGAATGACATTACTTATATGAAAGACTTTATGGGTTTTCATCGCTTAGAAAACAGCGCTAATAAAAGAAGTATGTCGCTACATTTATATGCCAAGCCAATCAGAAGCTGCAATGTATTTAATGAGGTTTCAAAAACGTTTGTGCTCAAAGAGTTAGATTATGACACAACAGCATAAGTACTATTAAAAATTAAAAGAAAAGAAAATTATATGTCTAATATAAAGAATGATTTAGCTCTATTTAACGAGCTAGTTGAAGTTTTAATTTCGGAAGAAGCAGAAAATCCGGTAGCAGAAAGAATAGCGGCAAGCAAATTATTTAATACAATTGACCTTTCATTAAATGATGGGGCAATGATAGACGTTGATTTTAAAACATTGCTGCGAGAGGTACTCGTTGCTACGCCAAAAACAGCTACAAATTTGTTTTTTAATCAACTTTTTGGAGGAAGACAAAGCAAAGCAATTTTAGGAGATTTATTAGCTGTTATGTTAAATAATAGCATGTATACTTATAAGGTTGCAGGCCCACAAGTAGGTATAGAACAAGAAATTATTAGACAATCTTGTAATTTAATTGGGTATGGTGCCAATAGTAATGGTACGTTTCCAACAGGCGGTTCTATGAGTAATTATATGGGGTTAATTATGGGGCGAGATGCAAAAGATCCTTTTTGTAGATTAAACGGAATGTCAAAACCATTAATTATTTATACTTCTGAAGAATGTCATTATTCAAATGCAAAAAATGCAAGTTTTGCAGGAATAGGAAAGAATAATATTCGATATATAAAAGCAGATTCTGTAGGAAGAATGCTTCCAAATTGTTTAGAAGAACAAATCAAAGAAGATATTAAAAATGGAGGCGTTCCAACGTATGTAAACGCAACTGCAGGAACAACGGTTTTAGGTGCTTTTGATCCAATAGATAAAATTGCAGATATTACAGAACGTTATAATATATGGCTTCATGTAGATGGTGCATATTGTGGAAGTGTGATTTTTAGCGAGAAATACAAATATTTGGTAAAAGGAGTAGAAAGGTCTAATTCCTTTAGCTACAATGCGCACAAAATGTTAGGCACGCCATTAACTTGCTCTATTATCTTAGTAAATGATAAGAAACATTTACACAATTCTTTTAGTAGTGATGCAGATTATTTGTATCAAACAGATGGAGATGATTTTAACTTAGGGAAAACATCTTTTCAATGTGGAAGAAGAAATGATGCTTTAAAATTTTGGACACTTTGGAAGTCTATTGGAACAAAAGGTTTAGAACAAATTGTAGATCAGCAATTTAATCTAGCAAATGTTGCTTTAGATTATATTAGAAGTAATTCTGACTATACTTTGTACAGTTTTGATGATGCTATTTCTGTTTGTTTCAACTATAAAAATATAGACCCAACAGCACTTTGTACTGCCCTATACGAGCACCAAGAAACAGTTGTAGGTTTTGGTTCTTTTGAAGAAGACACCTTTGTGAGATTGGTAACAATAAACGCAAATAACGAAAAAGTAGATATTTTAAATTTCTTTAAAGTTTTAGAGGCTTTTGTTGAAAAAACACCAAGCTTAACAAAGTTAGAAGCTGCAAGCGTTTAGCAGTTGTTATAAGTTTTAAGTATTAAAAATAAATATTATCCAAAAAACGTCACTTTTTAGTGATGTTTTTTTTTGAAACATTTTACCTTTGCAATATGAGCGATTTTAATGAGTTTTTTGAAGCCTTTGAACAAAGCGTTACTAATAACGATTTTGTGAAATTAACCATTAGCAAACCTATGAAAAAAAGTGAGGGTTTACAAAATGTTTATGTTCGTTTTTTTTTAATTGACGGCAAACAAGTTTTCGAATTTAAATACCGTCATACTTCAGAAAATATATTTAAAAAATTATCCTTAGTTGCTGCAAAAGTTGAAATAGAAAAATTGCTTTTAAATACCTTTAGAACGGCAACATTATTTACATTAAGTTATGATTTGTTGGTAATGGTTTCTAAAACGAAGAAAGTTTCTTGCAGAGATACCCCACCAAGTTTTAGAAATAAGTTACCCGAGGTTTCGCAAGAATCTCAAGAGCCAAAAGAGTTAGATGAACCAAAAGAGTAGTACTAATTAATTAGTTCATTTTCTTCTGATTTTCTTTAATAATGCCAGGTTACTAATTGTAATTTAAAACATTGAATGCCATTCAGAGAAAGTATAAACTAAGAATTACAAAAAAAAACGTAAAAACGTAAAACCGTAAAGGTTGTAACCAGTTTAATTTGGCATTTTACTATTTTTTGGAAATTTATTACTGAGTTAGCTTCTACAAGATGTAATTAAAAATTGTTTATGTATATCAATATCTTTTTATGTGATGCTATCTATACCTTCTAATTGTTTTTTTTTGCAGAGTTGGCATAGAAATTTCACTAATTATTGTTTTAACTGACAAAGTTGCTGATTCCTTTTTTTTACTTTGATTGAACTCTAAAGAAGGGTTTAAAAATAGCATTTCGCCTTTATGACGGGGTTAGCGTATTTTTTTTGTAAATTAAATACTTATATATAGTAGCTTGGTATTGTAGTTTCTACTTTTTTAAGTCTTTTGGCTTGATTTTGGTGAACATATATAAAATAAGATAAAATAAAATGTTTGCAGCATAAGAATTATGTGAATTGCATTTTTAAAATTAAATAATATCGTATGATTCAAGTTACAGTAAACAGCACAGTAAAAGTACATTATACAGGTAAATTAGCCGATGGAGAAGTTTTTGATACTTCTGACGGAAAAGAGCCTATAGAATTTACTTTAGGACAAGGACAGCTAATACCTGGTTTTGAGAAAGGGTTAATCGACATGAAATTAAATGAAAAGAAGACGATTAACATGACCAAAGATGATGCATATGGTGAAGTTAATGAAACTTTAATACAAGAAGTAAAGAAGACAGATTTACCTCAAGATATGGAACCTAAAGTTGGTATGGGATTGGTTTCTAAATCTCCTGACGGACAAGAAATTAATTTGATGGTTGTTGAAGTAAAAGAAGAAACTATTGTTATTGATGGAAATCATCCTTTAGCAGGAAGAGACCTTATTTTTGATCTTGAAGTAGTAGAGATTATAGCTTCAGAAGTTAAAGCTTAAGATCTTTTTTTAGGTATAAAAAGAGCCTTTGCTAATTCATTTTAGTAAAGGCTCTTTTTTATATAATTTTTTTTAATTCACTAAAGTCGTTTATCACAAAATCTGCATTTTCTAAAGTCTGTCCTTCAGAAAGCTTATTAGCGTAACCAAAAACAAAAATGTTTGCATCATTTGCAGCCATAATCCCGTTGTCTGAATCTTCAATAACAACACAGTTTTCTTTAGATATATTTCCTAAAATAGCTGCTTTATTAAAAATTTCTGGGTTTGGTTTTGATTCCTTTAAATCTGCACCACTAATTTTTGCAGTAAAATATATATTTAAATTAAACCTATTAAAAACACGATCTATGTTAATCATAGCGGAGGAAGAAGCTAGAATTAATACAATTCCTTTTTTATAAAAATATTTAATAATTTCTTCAACACCAGCAACTAGATGCAAATTAGGGTCGTTTTCAAAGAAATTAACGTAGCGTTTTCTTTTATCTAAAACCAATTCTTCAGGATTATTTTTTAAACCAAAATGAGCAACTAGTCTCTGAAATGCATTTATAGTAGATGAACCTGTAAAGGATTTATAGAGAGTATCTGAAACTTCAACATTTAAAGCATTAAACGTTTCATAATAAGCTTTTTTATGAATCTCTTCAGAATCTATAATTACGCCATCCATATCAAAAATGACACATTTTATTGAGTTTGTGATTTTCATTTAGTCTAAAAATTTCGCCTTTAAATTGTTAGTTGGTATCATACAGCTCTCTTTTTTTCCAAACCATTTATAACGGTTTTTTGCAATAAAATCATACACTTTGTTTCTAAAACCTATTGGGAAAATCCATAATAGTTTTGTGACTTGCCAGAGTTGTCCAAAATCATTCATTATTTTCAAAGCTGCATTAGATTTTACTTCATACGAAACACCTGGTTCATATAAAATAATAGAATCTATTTGAGCAATATCTACCTCTAAATAATCAATTATTTCTTTTCCTTTTTTAGATTGAATGGCTGCAAACAAGAAGGTGTTTTTTTTATCTTGTTTTATTACTATTGTAACAGCACTATTGCACAAATTACAAATGCCATCAAACAAAATTATTTTCTTATTTTTAGGAATATCAATCATTTTAATACTTCAGGTTTTGTGAATTACAAAGATACTTTAACTTTTTCTAAGTTTCTTGTAACATAATTTATTATGAGACGTCTTATGTATGTATTTGAGTTATTTATGCTACTGCTTTTAACATAAAATTAGTAACGGTACCATACGATATTTAATACTTTTATACCCAAATAAAAAGCGAATGATTAAAATAGAAAAACTTCATAAATCGTATCCAATAGGTAAAGATTCTTTACATGTTTTAAAAGGAATAGACTTGCACATAAAAGAAGGCGAATTTGTCTCTATAATGGGTTCTTCAGGTTCTGGAAAATCGACGTTATTAAATATTGTTGGTTTGTTAGATGGGCATGATGAAGGTAATTATTATTTAAATGGTCAATTTATTAAAGATTTGAATGAAAAGAAGGCGGCTATTTTAAGAAATAAATTTCTAGGATTTGTTTTTCAGTCCTTTAACTTAATAGGGTATAAAACAGCTTTAGAAAATGTTGCATTGCCATTGTATTATAAAGGAATGGCTAGAAAAGAACGTTTAAAAGTAGCTTTAGATTATTTAGATAAAGTGGGTTTAAAAGATTGGGCAAATCATTTGCCAAATGAACTTTCTGGTGGACAAAAACAACGTGTTGCTATTGCAAGAGCTTTGGTTACCAAGCCTAAAGTAGTTTTAGCAGATGAGCCAACAGGAGCGTTAGATTCTGTTACCTCAGATTCTGTAATGGATTTGTTAAAGGACATTAATGATGAAGGAATGACCGTTTTTGTAATTACCCACGAGGAAGAGGTAGCGGCACAAACCAAACGAATTGTGCGTTTGAAAGACGGTTTAATTACAAGCGATGAGTTAACCCAAGCAGCAAAAGCAGTTTAGTATGTTTGATTTAGATCGTTGGAGAGAAATATTTCAGAGTATTAATAAAAACAGGTTGCGTTCGGTGATGTCTGGTTTTACAGTAGCTTTTGCAATTTTACTTTTTACTTTATTGTTTGGAGTTGCTAGCGGATTAGGTAATTTCTTTAAAACCGCTTTTGCAGACGATGCACAAAACATGATGTTTGTTCGTGTTTGGAAAACAACAAAACCTTATAAAGGATTGCAATCTGGAAGAAAAGTTCAGCTTAGAAATGCTGATTACAAGTATGTAACTGATGAATATGCGGATAAAATTCAGTACCAATCTGCAAGAATTTATAAGAATTTCTCTATAAAATATAAAAATGAGGCAAATACTTACAGTTTTAGAGCTGTCCATCCCGATCACCAGTTTTTAGAAAAAACGATTATGGATGAAGGTCGTTATTTGAACGAGAGAGATTTAAGAGGTAACTCTAAAGTTGTTGTTATTGGTCGATTAATTAAAAAGGATTTATTTGGTGAGAAACCAGCATTGGGGAAAAGAGTAAATATAAATGGAAGCTCTTTTTTAATTGTTGGAATTTTTTCTGATGAAGGTGGTGATAATGAAGAAAGAATAGCATATATACCTGTTTCTACAGCACAAATGATGTATGGTAATAATGATTATATAAGTCAGATAAACTTAGGTTATAATCCAAAATTAAGCACGGATGCAGCAATTTCCTTTGGTAAAAAAGTGGAGCGTGATATGCGTAAAAAACTTAATATTCATCCAGACGATCAAAGTGCACTTTCTGTAAGAAACATGGCAGAGGCAAATAAATTTTTTGGAATCATAATGCTTGCGTTGTATTTAATTATAGCATTTATTGGTTCTGGAACTCTAATAGCAGGTATTATTGGTATTTCTAACATTATGATTTTTGTTATCAAAGAAAGAACAAAAGAATTTGGAATTCGTAAAGCTTTAGGAGCACAGCCTAGTTCAATTGTTGGTATGGTGGTGCAAGAATCAGTGTTAATTACAACATTAGCGGGTTATTTAGGACTTTCTTTAGGAACCTATATTTTAAGTTTAATTGGAGAT
>FUWD013429784.1_pt2 | contig 39119 bp, 37 predicted proteins | sample 1063281 | NCBI WGS metagenome assembly FUWD01 (sample SAMEA79048168, study PRJEB19326) | metagenome | biome: marine | reverse complement strand
AAGCACCGACCAGGGCGCTAAACATAATTGTTCTTGTATTTCCTTTAGATTGAAAAACATTTACCATGCCCTCAATCATTGCCAAGGTTCCCGCCAACGGATTCCAGCCTTCTACAATTAACCAAGAAAACCAAATACCAAACAAAAGTGCTATGTAAACTTGTTTTGTTTTCAAAGCTAAAATAATAGCAACAATTGGCGGTATTACTGAAAGAAACCCATATTCCATAAAAAGAAATTTTAATTTGGTTAAAGGTAATAATTAAAAGAACAACTTATAATAGACATAGCAACAACCGCTATAATTTCTAATTATAAAATAAAAAAAGCCAAAACAGATTGTTTTGGCTTTTTAATTTAAAATTTAAATCTAATTAATTAGAAACTATAATCTTATTTATTGACTTCTTCTTTCCTTGTTGAACACTTAATAAATAAATACCCGATGAGATGTTTCTTAAATTTATTTCTTTTGTGAAGGTCGCGTTGTTAGACACTTCAGAAACTTGTAAAATCTCTCTTCCTTGCAAGTCAAACAAACTTATAAATACTTTTTCAGCATCTGGATTTGTAATTTTAACATTAAAAATATTTTTAACAGGATTCGGCCAAAAAGAAACCCCTTGAAGTGTATTACTATCTAAACTTAATGTCGCCTCTGTTATTTTTATTATACTACCTGACAACCATCCTTTAACTCCGTTTATTATATCAACTTTAAACTCATCACTAAAAGAAGCCGTTTGTGTATTAACATATTTTAAAAGCCCTCCTTTTATCTGTTTTTGTTGAAAAGTATCTCCAACTTTCAAGGTAACCCCAAAAAGGACCAAACTACCCTTATTAGGAACGCTTAGTAATGTATATACATGTGGGTTGCCTCCTCCGACTGAAGTGGTGTTCATATCTGCATTCGTAATTGTATAACTTGTGTTTTTATCAACAACTATATCTGAATGCTGAAACGAAGGTATGTTTGTATTTGTTTGTAAATCACAAACGGTAATACTCGCACTATTTATCTGTCCACCATCTCCGTCATACGCATCGAAAAGCACTAATTTCCATTCACCAAAAGCATCTTTACCATAAAAAGGTAGACTCATGCTTCTTTCTGGTGCAACGGATCCTGAAACCGCAGGAGCAACACTACTACACACTAGCTCGTCTGCTGCATCATCAATTGTAATGTCTTGGAGATCCGCAACACCATCTCCTGAACAAGGGCTTGTGAATAAAACAACATTATCGTTTATACTTTCTGGTGCCTCTAGTGAAATTGTTAAATCTCCCGGCCAAGTATGGCTAATATCTGTATTTACTATAATTTTATCAATAATTATATTGTCTAAGATGTTCATCGAAACAATAGCAGTTTCGCCTGCTGTTATTTCCATGCTTGCCTCTGAAAAGTCAGTTGCCTCAAAAGCTATAGAACAATTACTCATTCCTGTTTGGAAACTATATGTAGGAGAATAGTCTCCAGAAGCACAAGAGTTCTCGGGCTTTATTCTCCAATAGTAAACAGTATTATTTTGCATTCCTTTTATTGTAAATTTTGCATCGTAGCTAGTTTCAGTAAATAGAATTGACTCGAATGAAGGATTGTCTGAGACATCCACTATATATGATTCTGCGTTATTGTTTTTTTGCCAAGAAAGATCCATTTTTACAGCGGTAACTCCTGAAAGACCCATTGTAGGGTATGTAGGTAGAATTATCTCTCCTAAAAACGTAGGATGAATTACTCTTAGTTGAATCGGTGTTTTTGTAGTCTCATTTCCATTAGTTCCAGTCACATTTATAATATACAGTCCCGCTGCAACATTATCTAAATTACTAAAAGTCGTTGTAAGAGGGCCATCTGCACCTAAAGATGTATTAGATAGGTTTACATTTGCGTTTGCAGGAAGGTCTTCTATAGAGAAGGTAGTAGTTCCCCCAACTGTTTCTACGTAACTAAAATCAAATGATACCGTGTCTGTACAAACTGTTTTAGCACTGTCACTCGTCAACAAGGCAATTCCTGAAGAAACACCTGTAGCAATTAATGATATTTTTTGCGACCCTCCCTCAAGGGCTCCTTTATGACTAATTGTAATAGTATACTCGCCTAATGCGTTTTCTATTTCTATTCTTTCATATGGGTCTACTACATTATCTCCTTTTTCATTTGTGTTCACAGATGTCAGTCTCCAAGGTAGAAAGGTCTCTGAATCATCTCCTGCTCCTTTTGTAATTCTAATATCTATATCGTTTACTAAAACCGGTGTTGGATCATTTACAGTTCCCGAGTTTACAGGCCCTGGTAAATCTGTCCAAGAAATAGAGGCTAATAAAGGTGCTATCCCGTCTGATTTAACCACTACCGTGTAGGTGCTTCCATTTATTAACTCAATTTCTGAGATTATAGACTGAAAGTCTTTTTTTGTAACTGTCTCTGCCGCTTTTTTAGCGTTCATTAAACCCCATCCAGAGGCTGCATCTGGTCCTACACTAGCAACATCGTCTGCAGTATGTAAAGCCAAGCCTTTTAAGGTGGATGCTCTCATAAAGTTGCCATACGTTTCCTTATAATATTGTTGTAATAACAATAAAGAACCTGCGACATTAGGAGAAGCCATTGAAGTTCCTGTTATAGAATTATATGCACTATCAGTGGTGTCGTAAGTAGAATATAAACCAGTTCCATTACCCATAAGATCTGGTTTTACCCTGAAATCATCTGTAGGCCCTTCAGAACTGCTTGTATTTATATCCACAGAACTTAAGGTTCCGTCTTCATTTATATCCGCATCAGTTCCGTTTGCGATTACTATATTATTTTTTGAAGTAGAGTGTCCTGTTAATTTATCGTAGGTACTTTCCCCCGATAACGGGTCTAAATTTACAGTATCATCGTTACCCTCGTTTCCTGCGGCAACAACCATTAAATAATAAGGTGCATTGTATAAAATATTATCCCAATTTCTAGAATCATTAATATATCCTCCAAAATAGAAAGCTGGAAGTGACGGTTCCCCATCAGCATCCCTTGAAGCAAAACCATAAGAGTGATTTGATATTAACATTCCGTTTGCGGCAGCCTCTGCTACTTCAGATTCGTCATTATTCCAATCATAACCAACAGCACTTGCTTTCGGCGCCATTCCTTTCGCTGCAGATTCAAAGCCAGATGCAATAACGGTTCCTGTAACGTGAGCGCCGTGAAAACTTAGAAGGCTAGTACCGTCTCCAACAGAATACCGATCTTCACCCCCGTCTCCGTCATATTCTTGGTGGGTGGCTCTTGCTATTCCTTCGTCCCAAATATATGCAGTCATCCCTTGGCCTTCAACATTTAACCCTAAACCACCATTGTTATGTAAAAAATTAGCTCTTGTTGATTTTGCTGCGGCTACATTAAATGTTCTGTAGTACAATGGTTTTCCCTCCTCAGAAACACGCATCAACTCAAAAGAAGAGCCGTTATCGTCTGTATAACTAGTTTTCCAGCCCTCTTTAGAGGCAAGTAATAATGCTTTGTTTTTTTGTTTAGAATAAGCTTCTGAATATTTTTCTTTTAAAATGTTTAGCTCTTTTAAATTATTGTTTTTTATTATTTGTTCCTTGTCTTGCTTGTTTTGAGCAAGCATTGAAACAGATATTAATAGAAATAAAATAGTAAAATACTTAAAGCCGCGTTTTTTCATGCTGTTTGTTTAGTGTTTTTTGTGTATTTAGTTCCCAAAGATACTACTTTTAACAACTGATTTAAAAACTTTAACCTTTTAAAACACTAATTTTCTACATTTTACCTAAAAGAATAAAATTTAGCAGGGAAGTAAAGCTTACTACTAAAGAAGGCTAGGGTGTTTGTGGTAAAAAATAGCACTAAAAAGCTGTATTATTAATTGGTTTAGTTTTAAAAAACTCAGACACGTTGATATTGTAAAAACCATTGGAAGGTGCTTTTCTATAATCCTCTACCTGAAAACCCCCAATAATATAAAGCTTTTCGTTAATAAAATGCATTTCAGAGCCCTTTAGGTTTAAGTCAATTTTATATTCTTTTAACGCCCTTGTTTGGGGTTTAAAGGTGAGTATTTTACCGTCTTCCTGTAAATAAATAAATTCTTTATCTTTAGTTATTGCGGGTTTTCTCATTCCTCTAAAAAGGGTGCCTTCCTTTTTCCATTGCCCTGTTTTTAAATCAAAAGACTCAACCTCTGTAAGGTTTCTCTTATTGTAGCCCCCAAATAAATATAGTTTATCTTCAAAAACAATACCCGTAACCTCCTTCCCTTTAGACATTTTGGTTAGCAAATACCAAAATCCAGAATCCAAATCAAAAAAATGGATTTTGTTAGAATATTTCATGCGCCCATTTTCATGTTTCTTTAAAGAACCACCAAAAACCAACACTTTATTCTCATAAATTGTAGCTCCAAAATTTGAAGCCTGGTGAGGGTTTGATTCATCGAGCTTAATTGATAAATCTTTTAATGAAACAAACTCTATTTGAGAAGATAACAACTCTCTAGATTTTTTTTCAGACAACATTTTACCGCCAATTAAAAGAATTTTGTCTTTATGAATTAAGGCTTTATGATATGCTCTTTTAATCACCTTTTCCTTCTCAACAATCCATTTTTTATTAGAAACACGATAGGTCTGAACAGCTCCTAAATAGCTGTTAAAACTAATTGGTTTTGGTTTTTGTAGAAACTGCATTATTTCTATTTCATTGCTAAACTGAACCTGACTTAATCCCTCCTTATTCTTTTCATATTCACTAGAGGCGTCCCCTCCAAAAACATAAATTTTCCCGTCATTTATAACAGACGCAAAAGCATATACTGCTTTTGGCAAGTCTACAAGTTTTTTAAAACTAATGGTTTTTTTAAGGCTATTCTTTGTGTAAATCTCTATACCTAATAAAGTTTCTTGTTTTTCTTTTAAAAAAACAACTTTTGACGTAATCCCTTTTTCAAAAACAACTTTTTTTGTTTCGTAATTAAGATGTGTTACAGAAAAAGAAACACTTTTTAATTTATTTAAATTGAAAGAAAACTCCCCTTTTTTATTCGAATAAATGGTTTCGTGTATAAAAAAAATATGTGCTTTCTCTATTGCCGTGTTTGTGTCAAAATCTAAAACTTTTAATGTGATTTTTTGAGAAAAACAAGCGGTTGAATACACTAAAAAACAAAAGATGTACGAATATTTCATAAGATATTTTTTTAGCTATATATCAAAAACGATGCCTTAAAAAGAGCTGTTATGCCTCGTTTTCGTTTTCTTCAATTTCTTTTGTTAGATCTAAGTCCAACAGCACCGGGTTTACAATACCGGTTGTTACTACTGTAATTATTGTCATGGTTCCACCAAAAACAACAGCAGCTACAGGTCCTATTAACTTCGCCGCTAAACCACTTTCAAAAGCACCCAACTCATTCGAAGAGCCAACAAACATTGAGTTTACAGAAGAAACCCTGCCGCGCATATCATCTGGTGTTTTTAATTGTAAAATTGTTTGTCTAATTACCATGGAAATTCCGTCTGCAGCACCACTTAAAAATAAAGCTAACACACTCACCCAAAAAAGAGAAGACAGCCCAAAAGCAATAATACTTAATCCAAAGATAAAAACAGAAATTAGCATTTTTTTACCTGTATTTTTATTTATGGGTATATAGGTGGTTAAAAACATAGTTACAATACTTCCCATAGAAATAGAAGCGTTTAGAATGCCAAAACCTTCTGGCCCAACCTTTAAAACGTCTTGAGCAAAAACGGATAAAATAGCAACAGTCCCTCCAAATAAAACAGCAATCATATCTAGAGTTAGTACCCCTAAAATTGCCTTGTTTTGAAAAACAAAACGAACCCCTGCTTTTAAACTCTCCTTCATTGGCTCACCAATTTTTTTATTTAAAATCGGTTTCTTTTTAATAAAAAATGTACAAATTAAAGACAATATAACTAAGATAAAAACAAGACATAATGTTTTATCTACACCGATAATACCGATTAAGAAACCCGCAGCAAGCGCACCAGAAACAGATGCGGTCTTCCAGGTACTTGTGCTCCAGGTTGCCGCGTTATGATAGATTTTTTTAGGAACCAACAAAGCTACTAAAGAAAAAATTGTGGGTCCGAAAAACGCGCGTAAGAACCCGCCAAAAAACACCAACCCGTAAATTGAATATAAAACCGAATTAACAGACCAGTTTGCAATAATGCTTTCTGAAGTTAATAGAAACAAGCCTAAACTAATTAAAGAAAAGGCAGCGGTGCAAATAGCTAGTAAGTTTCTTTTTTCTCTTTGATCTACAACATGACCTGCAAATAAAGCCATTGAAAAAGCCGGAATAATTTCCATTAAACCAATAATCCCTAAAGAAAGTGGATCTTTGGTAATCGAATACACTTGCCATTCTATGACAATAAACTGCATAGACCAACCAAAAACTAAAAGAAACCGTACGAATAAAAAGATATTAAATTCTTTTATTCTAAGTGCCGCATAGGGATCTTGTTTACTCATGTGTTACTTCAATTTCATATCCATTAAAATAGCAAAAGTTTGATTAATATCTTTTTCTTTTACAACAATTGTCATTTCATTTGTAGTAGAAATAATTTCTTGTAAAGAAATGTCTGCCCAGGCTAATTGTTTTAATATAAAATAATAAATACCCGATTGTTCTTGGTTTTCTTTTGGAAGTTTTATTGTTAAAGAAGCGAGCTCTAAAACGTTCGCGATTAAATTCTCTTTTTCGAAAATTTCATTTACAAAAGGTTGTAGGTTTTTACTAATAACAATATTTGTTTCAAAAATACCTTGAGAAACTGTCAAAAAATAATCTGAACTTTCTGAAGATTTGGTTAAAATCTTTGCAATTTCTTTTAAAAGTGACGGGGTGTTTTTAAAAGTAAAATCACATAAGTCTGACCGTACAATTACATCTCCTAAATCTAATGCTAATTTTTTAATGTTTTTTCTAATACGCAACTCACTTGCTGGAGACAACCTATTAATTGCCATCATTACCGCACCGACCTTGACATCTTTCTTTAAAACCTCAGACACTTCTGGTAAAATAATTCTTGCCAACGAAGAAACGTTTATTAATTTCTCGTTTAACGCTTCTTCTATAAAAGGTGTTTTTCTAATAGTCGCTTCTACAGCTTCTTGTATTGTTTTCATTGTATTTGTTTAATAAAACATAATAATGTTCAAAATTAAACAATTAATCCAATGTATTCGTCAACTTTTCAAATTCTTTTTTAGCGTTTGTGTGATTGTATAGTACGTTATAAACAGCATTAATGATTGGTGTGTCTGCGCCATTTTCTTCCTTCATTTTAAAAGCGCTATTTATTGCATAATATCCTTCTGCAATCATACTCATCTCCATTTGAGCAGATTTTACAGTATACCCCTTTCCAATCATATTACCAAACTGTCTGTTTCTACTAAAAATAGAATAACCCGTAACCAATAAGTCTCCTAAATAAGCAGAGTTATTAATGTTCCTTTTCATTTTGTGTACTTTTTTAATAAAGCGTTTCATTTCTCTAATTGCATTACTCATTAAAACTGCTTGAAAATTATCACCATAACCTAAACCGTGTGCAATTCCAGCTGCAACCGCATATATGTTTTTTAACATAGCAGCATATTCTGTGCCAATAATATCGTCAGAAATCTTAGTTCTTATGTACCAACTTTTTAAAGAGTTGCTCATAAATTCTGCATGTTTTTCATTCTGACTGGCAATTGTTAAATAAGACAACCGCTCCATTGCAACCTCTTCTGCGTGGCAAGGTCCAGTTATTACGCCAATATTTTCGAAAGGAACAGCGTGCTCTTTATGAAAGTGTTCGCCAACAATTAAGCCTGTTTCTGGCACAATTCCTTTAATTGCAGAAAAAATTATTTTATTTTCTAGTGGTTTTGTTAAGTTTTTAAGTTCACTCATTAAAAAAGCAGACGGAATTGCGAAAATAAGCACGTCATAGTTAGAAACAATACGATTAATATCGTTTGACAAATCTAACTGGTCTGCATATACATCTGCAGCTCTTAGGTATTTTGGGTTGTGGTTGTTTTCCTTTATGTGTTCTATTGCAGAACCGCTTCTCATATACCAACCAACCATGTCTGAGTTTTCTGATAACATCTTTACAATTGCAGTTGCCCAACTTCCCCCACCTAAAACCGCTATTTTTTTCTGATCATTCATCATTGCTTCGTTTAAGCTTCAAAAGTAATAAAATTAGTGTCTAATGATATATCCTAATCCGAATTATTATATTTGTAATAAATTATCTACTAAAAATGAACGTACAAATTATAAATAAATCGAAACACGCAACACCTAATTACGAAACTGATGGCGCTGCAGGAATGGATTTAAGAGCAAACATAGAAAGTAGTATTGTTTTACAACCTTTAGAAAGAGCTGTTGTAAAAACCGGCTTATTTATAGCCTTACCTATTGGTTTTGAAGCACAGGTAAGACCAAGAAGTGGTTTAGCTGCCAAAAAAGGAATTAGTGTTTTAAATTCTCCAGGAACTGTAGATGCAGATTACAGGGGAGAAATTGGTGTAATTCTTGTAAACCTTTCTAAAGAAGCGTTTGTTGTAAATGACGGAGAAAGAATAGCACAATTAATTATTGCAAAACACGAACGCGTAAGCTGGCAAGAAGTTACTGTTTTATCTGAAACAGAACGTGGCGCCGGTGGTTTTGGAAGCACAGGTGTCTAAAAATTATAGTTTTTTATAAATTTGACTCATCTTTCTAACAGCTACGTGCAGAAAATGAAAAGGTAAAAGAACGTGAGAGTGATAGTTATACCCTAGTTTTTTATAAAATTGAAACGTCTTTAATTGAGCGTCCATGGCATCTAGCCAAATAATTTCATAACCTTTTCTCTTTGCCTTTGCGTCCAACCAAGCGAGTAATGTTTTACCTATTCCGCTTCCTTGTGCTTTTGGATGAAGATAAATTCTGTGCAGTTTTAATTGATTTTCTTCTGAAAAACCAGTTAATTTTTCATCCCAAATAAATCTAAAGTTACCAACAATCTCGTTATTAAAAACAATAAAATAATCTTCAGAATTTCCTTTTGAAAGTTCCTTTAAAATATTCTTTTCACAATATTGTGTGTTTACATACCAATCTCCTTGATCGGTCCAAAAACGACTGTAAGCGAGCGGATAAATCTCTTTCATTAAGGTGAAAAGAGTCTTGGCGTCTGCGCTTAAAACCGGTTTTAATTGCAAGCTTTCTGTTATATCAATCATCGGTTAAATATAAAAAACTGCTATAGATTGATTAATTCTACAGCAGTCTGTTAAAAATATCTAGAACTTTAAAACCTATTCTTGGTTTTCAATAGCATCTTTTATTTTTCCTTCAAGCTCTTCAGCTAGTTCAGGGTTGTCTTTAATTAAACCCTTTACCGCGTCTCTACCTTGTCCTAATTTTGTTTCTCCGTAACTAAACCAAGAGCCGCTTTTCTTAACAATACCCAGCTCTACACCAATGTCTAAAATCTCACCAACTTTAGAGATCCCTAACCCATACATAATGTCAAATTCTGCAATTTGAAACGGTGGCGCCACTTTATTTTTTACAACTTTAACCTTTGTACTGTTACCAATAACCTTGTCTCCGTCTTTAATTTGTGTTCTTCTTCTAATATCTAAACGCACAGAAGCATAAAACTTTAATGCATTACCACCTGTAGTAGTTTCTGGGTTACCAAACATTACTCCAATCTTTTCTCTTAACTGGTTAATAAAAATAACAGTACATTTTGTTTTAGAAATAGTACCTGTTAATTTACGCAATGCTTGAGACATTAAACGTGCATGAAGCCCCATTTTAGAGTCTCCCATTTCTCCTTCAATCTCTGCTTTTGGAGTTAATGCTGCAACAGAATCGATTACAACAATATCTATTGCCCCTGAACGAATTAAATTTTCTGCAATCTCTAATGCTTGCTCACCATGATCTGGTTGAGAAATAATTAAATTATCTATATCTACACCTAGATTTTCTGCATAAAACTTATCAAAAGCATGCTCTGCATCAATAAATGCTGCAATTCCTCCGGCTTTTTGAGCCTCTGCAATTGCATGAAGTGTTAAGGTAGTTTTACCAGAAGATTCTGGACCATATATTTCAATAACCCTTCCTCTTGGATACCCACCAACGCCTAAGGCCAAATCTAACCCTAAAGAACCAGATGAAATTGCATCTATGTCTTCAGTTACTACATCACCTAACTTCATTACAGCTCCCTTTCCGTATGTTTTGTCTAACTTATCTAGTGTAAGTTGAAGAGCTTTTAACTTTGCTGTTTTTTCTTTATCTGCCGCCATTAATATTGCTTGTTTTATTTTTAAATAAGATCGACAAGTTACAAAAATCTAAGATTAATTTCCTAAAAAATAACACTGAAATTTATACTATTTTTACAGAAAGTTTACAAAAAATGAATTCTTTAGTATATTTAAAAAACAATAATTGCACGGTCGTAATAGAAAAAGGGGAGCTTATTAGTTTTAAAAAGGATAGTGTAGAATACATTCATCAAAAAGGAAGCAAGGGTTGGCGTAATTCTGATATTGAAATGTTTCCTGTTATTGGACCTACTTCTAAAAATAAATATACAGTACACACTAAAAAAGGTGATGCTATTCAAGACCAACACGGTTTATTAAGAGAACTTGAATATGTTTTAGTTTCTTCAACCGAAAAAACAGGTCACTTTATTAAAGAATACCAAAAAAACACGAAAATAAGGAACAGTAAATTTCCAGAAAAATCTATAGAAAAAGACCTTTTTTGGCCTTTTGATTTTACATTTGAAAAAAAGTTTCATCTAGAAAATAATACTTTAAAAATCGATTTTATAATTACATCTAACAAAGGAATGCCTTATATGTTGGGGTACCATCCTGCTTTCTTGTTGTCTAATTCTGGAAAAGAAACATTAATTGTTAATGATAAAAAAATCACACTTTCTGAAATTCAAGATGCGGGACACAATGCATATCCTGTTTTGAATACTGAAAAGATTGTATTAGAAAACATAAATAAAAACCATTTAGAAATTTCTACTACAGGTTTTAATAACTTTATGTTGTGGACACAGGTTGAAAACATGCTTTGTATAGAGCCCATTACACAATATACTTCCTATACAGATCAAAAATTTTCTGAAGACAATATGCGTTTGTCTGAAGGAAAAAATAATTTTTCTTTTAAAATTAAAACTTTATAGTTTGATAGAAAAGCACCGTCATTTTATAATACATAAACCTTGGGGAATGATTTCTCAATTTGTAAACCCCGCTAAAAGAAAAAAAACCTTGTTAGGTGATTTGTATAATTTTCCTGAGGGCACTATGGCTATTGGTCGTTTAGATGTGGCTTCTGAAGGATTGCTTTTACTAACAACAGATGGTAAAGTTTCTGCAGAAATTAGAAGCAATAAATATGAAAAAGAATACTATGTGCAGGTAGATGGGTTGGTTACAGAAAATAAAATTGAACAATTAAGAAAAGGAGTACAGATTGGTGTTAAAGGAGGGAAATATATAACAAAGCCAGGAAAAGCTTTTTGTATTGAAGACCCTAATTTTCCACTAAGAAGTCAAAAAATTAGAGATGAAAGACATGGCCCAACAAGTTGGGTTTCTATTATTATAAAGGAAGGTAAATTTAGACAGGTTCGTAAAATGACAGCTGCTGTTAATTTACCAACACTGCGTTTAATTAGGGTTAGAGTTGGAAATATAAAGTTAGGGGAATTAAAGGTTAGCGATGTAAAAGAGGTTTCTACTTTAATATAGTATTAAAGTTATAAACTATCCATTCTAATGTGTGGAATTCCGTCTTCTAAATACTCTTCACCTATTTGAGTAAATCGATGTGTTTCATAGAATTTTTTTAAATATTTTTGAGCAGATACAGTGATTTTTGTAACTTTAAAGTGCTTTTTTATTGCTGTTATCGAAGCTTTCATTAATTCATGTCCAAACCCATATTTTCTTTCAGAAGCTACTACTAATACTCTTCCAATACTAGCGTTATCAAAATAATCACCTGGTTTAAAAATACGTGTGTATGCTACAATTTTATTGTTTTTATATCCAATAATATGTAATGATTTTTGGTCTTTAAAATCGATGTCTTGATACACACAATCTTGCTCTACTACAAAGACCTCAGATCTTAACTGTAATATTTCATACAGTTCTGTAGTGTTTAATTCTGTAAAATATTTTGCTGTAAAATTCATACTATATTAACAAGAAATTTTATCAACTCTAGTTCCGTGTCTTCCTCCTTCAAACTCTGTATTAAGAAAAACATCTACAAAACCAATAGCTTGTTGTAAAGAAACAAAACGTGCAGGAATTGTAAGAATATTTGCATTGTTATGTTGTCTTGTAAGCGCAACTAATTCATTATTCCAACAAAGTGCAGCCCTTATGCCTTGATGTTTATTTGCGGTCATTTGTGCACCATTCCCACTTCCACATAAAATAATACCTAAAACGGCTTTACCGTTTTCTACAGCATTTGCTGTTGGATGAATAGCGTCTGGATAATCCATAGAATTATTTGTATCTGTTCCGAAATTTAAAACTAGATGTCCTTTAGTTTCTAAATGTTTTATGATTTCAAACTTGTATTCTGTTCCTGCGTGATCATTACCAATTGCAATTGTCATAATAAGTTGATTTTAGTTGAGTTGAATACACAAAAATACAGAAACTAACGGTTATCAACAGTTATAAAAATCAAAAAAAATTTTTTTTAATAACTGTTTAATTATTAACTTTTTAGCATTTTAAGAGAATGTTAAGAAGTTGTAATGAAAAAGGAATAAGTTTATTTGGATATTTTAATTTTTATTACAATACAACGAGCCTTATCATATACACAACTTTTTTTATGAGTATTTGATAAAAGTTTATAAACATTAATTTAATGCTTTATTTACAATTATAAACTTTTAGTTATTGATAAAAATAAGTTCATAGCTATTTATAACTATTGTTAACAACTGCATTTTAATATTGATTTATAAGGTTTTAAATACTTAATAAAATGTAGATCTTTTTTAATAACTCATATATTAAAATAAAAAACAAAAAAATTATAGTAGCTATTCACACACTATTATAAACACCATTGTTTTTTTAAATTTAATAAAAGAAATAAATAGTATTATATAGAATGTTCATAAGTGTAAAAAAAACTTTTATTAAAAACTAACATATTACAAATTGTATTGCTTTTTCTATAATTGTTACACTTACATTTCCAACTCCAATTAATTCTCCGTCTGCCTGTATAAAAGGTTTTGTTTTTTTTAGACTGACTTCAATCTCTTTTGTCTTATAAGTAACTACCTTTTTATGGTTTACAATTTCACCAGAATATAGTTTCGGAAGATTTATAATAAGATCTAATAAGGTAAAATTTTTAACAATTGTAACATTTAATAAACCACTAGATGTATTTATTTTTTCAGTAAACTGCATACCACCGCCAGAATATTTACAAATTCCAAAAACAGCCATTAAACAATTTGTTTCTATAACTTTATTATTAATTTTAATCTTAAAGTTAGATTTTTTATAAAATAACATTCCATAAAATCCTGCTATTAAATAAGAAATACTTCCAAATTTTTTTAAAGATTCTAATTTACTTACAACATAACCATCATAACCTATACCAGCCACATTATTAAAGTAAGTAACAGTGTTTAATGATTTTAAAACACCAATATCTTGTGCAATTATATTCTTTTTATAAATAATTTCTATAACCTCTTTAATATTAGTTGGTATATTATATGTTTTAATCCAATCGTTACCAGTTCCTAAAGGAATTACACTAATAGTTATATCAGAAGTTTTTACATACCTTTGCGTCATTATTCCGTTAACTACATGATGTAGTGTTCCATCTCCACCAACAGAAATAATGTTTCTAAAACCAATTTTAATAGCGTTTTGTACTAATGTTATTTCATGTTTAGAAAACTGAGTAAAAGCAAAAGAATAGTCTAAATTCTTGTTTTTTAGTAATTGTTGAATTTCTTTCCATAGTTTAGAAAAATTCCGATTTCCAGAAGTAGGGTTTGCAATTATAAACCAAGAATTAGTATTGGTAGTATCAATATAAGACATAAAAAGTAAGATTAATAATATGCCAAATTACAAAATAGATTGATAACAGTATTTTAATACAAAATCTATTGAATAGTTGTAATTTGCAAAATAGGTTAGTTTAATAAAAACTTTAAATTAACAAATAAATAATAAAGTACAAATGACAAAAAAAAAGAAAAAAATATATAAGAAGAAAGGTAACGTTGTAAAAGATATTACTAAAAATATATTTAGAATATTAAATGAAGACAGCTCAAAATCTTATAATTATAAACAGGTTGCGGCAAAATTAAAAATTTCTGATTCTGATGGTAAAAATCAAATAATTCAGAAGTTGGCTGAATTAACTGCTACCAAAAAAGTTTTAGAAGTAGAAAGAGGTAAATTTAAAATTAATGCAGATAGAAAATACTCTATAGGTACTTTAGATATTACTTCTAACGGGAATGGTTATTTTATATCAGATGATTATGAAGATGATATCTTTATACCTAATAATAATTTAGGAAAAGGTTTACATCAAGATACTGTAAAAGCATACGTTTATAAAATTAGAAGTGGTAAGAAAATGGAAGCAGATGTTGTGGAAATTTTAGAACGTGCAAAAACTGAGTTTGTTGGTGTTTTACAAAAAAATAAAAATTTTGGTTTTGTAGTACCGGATAATAATAAAATGTACGCAGATATTTTTATTTCAGAAAATAAAATGAATGGTGCAGAGCATGGTGATAAAGTACAAGCTAAAATTATAGATTGGCCGAAAAACTCTAAAAACCCATTTGGAAAAATTACAACAGTTCTAGGAAAACCAGGAGATCATAATACAGAAATGCATTCTATTTTATTAGAATATGATTTGCCTTATGAGTTTGAATTAGAAGTAGAAAAAGAAGCAGAAAATTTATCTATAGATATTACTAAAGAAGAAATTTCTAAACGTAGAGACATGCGTAAAGATTTAACTTTTACGATAGATCCTAAAGATGCAAAAGACTTTGATGATGCATTGTCGTTTACAAAATTAGAAAATGGTAATTATGAAGTAGGTATTCATATTGCAGATGTTTCACATTATCTAGAACCTAAAACTATTTTAGACGATGAAGCATATAAAAGAGCAACGTCTGTTTATTTAGTAGATAGAGTAGTACCAATGTTACCAGAGATGTTAAGTAATGGTGTTTGTTCTTTAAGACCACATGAAGAAAAATTAACTTTTTCTGCAGTTTTTGAAATTAATAAAAAAGCAGAAATTATTAAAGAATGGTTTGGTAGAACGGTAACATATTCAGATCAACGTTTTGCTTACGAAGAAGCACAATCTATTATTGAAAACTGTGTAAAATCCGATACAATAGAACCTTATAAAATGCCTGAAGCTATTTCTATTACAGATAAGGCATATGAAGTAACTAAAGAAGTTGTAGAAGCTACCTTAAAGTTAGATGAATTAGCAAAAATTCTTCGTAAAAAAAGAATGAAACAAGGTGCAATTTCTTTTGATAGGGTAGAGGTTAAATTTAATTTAGACGAAGAAGCAAATCCAGTAGGTGTTTTCTTTAAAGAATCTAAAGATGCTAATAAATTAATTGAAGAATTTATGTTATTAGCAAATAGAAAGGTTGCAGAATATATTGGTTTTTCTAAAGGAAAAGCAACAAACAGAACTTTTATTTACAGAGTACATGATGAACCAAATGACGAAAAACTAGCTTCTTTACAAAATATGGTTCGTAAATTTGGTTATAAAATAAATACAGATACTAAAGAAACTACCTCAGAATCTTTAAATCAACTTTTAAGTGATGTGCATGGTAAGGCAGAATCTAACATGATTGAAACCTTAACCATAAGAACAATGTCAAAAGCGGTGTATACAACTCAGAATATTGGTCATTATGGCTTAGCTTTTGATTATTACAGTCATTTTACATCACCTATTAGACGTTATCCAGATGTAATGACACATAGATTATTACAGCATTATTTAGATGGTGGAGACACGCCAAAAGCAGATAAATTTGAAGAAAAATGTAAACACTCCTCAAATAGAGAAGAATTAGCCTCTAAAGCAGAAAGGTCTTCCATTAAATATATGCAAGTAAAGTATATGCAAGATCATAAAGACGAAGTTTTTGATGGGGTAATAACCGGAACTACAGAGTGGGGAATTTATGTAGAAATTTCTTCTAATAAATGTGAAGGTATGGTAAGGATTAGAGATATAAAAAGCGATTTTTATGTTTTTGATGACAAACAACACGCTATTATTGGACAATCATCAAAAAAAATGTATCAATTAGGTGATGAGGTTAAGATTCAAGTAAAAAAAGCAGATTTAGAGCGTAAACATTTAGATTTTAACCTTATAGAAGATTAATTTTTATTAAATTTATCACACAAAAAACTTAAAAATGAATAAAATTATTTTTATTTGTGCCTTATTTATTAGTTTAACAACAACCGCACAAACTACCGTAACCAAAAGTTTAGGTGATTTTAATATCATTAAAGTTTATAACGGTATTGAAGTAGAGTTAATTAAATCTACAGAACAGAGGATAGAAATTAGTGGAGATAAATCAGAAAAAGTTAAAATTAAAAATGTAAATAATACATTAAAACTATCATTACCTTTTTCTTTAAAACCTAAAGAAAATATTGCAGAAGGAGAGGTTAAAATTAAACTTTATTATAGTAAAAACATTAATATTATTGATGCGAATCAAGGGACAACAATTACTGCGAAAGATTTTAATCAAGATAACGTTGAGTTAAACGCACAAGAAAGGGCATTTATTAATATTACAACTATAACTAAACATTTAACAATTAGAGCCTCCTCAGGCGGTATTATTAAAGTTTCTGGAACGGCTAAAAATCAAGAAGTAGATGTAGATTTATATGGAATTTATCATGGTTTTAATTTAACCTCTATAGGGAACTCTACTATTAAAGCAGGAACAGGCGCAAGGGCAGAAGTAACAGCTGGAGAAGCGCTAAATGCTAAAGTTAGTTTTGGTGGTGCCATTTTTTATAAAGGAAACCCTAAGGTTGTAAAGGATAAAAAGGTAATAGGGGGTATTATAGAAAAAAGAAATGAATAGAAGAATTAGCAAGGTTCAAAATAAAAGTTTTTTGTATATTTGTAACGAATAAAATTAAAAAAGATGCATAGTTTCTCTATATTTTTTGGAATGGTAAGTGGTGTACAAATAGCTGTTATTGTTGTAGTGGCTTTGCTTTTTTTTGGAGGTAAAAAGATACCTGAATTAATGAAGGGCTTAGGTGGTGGAATTAAAGAGTTTAAAAATGCTGCTAAAGAGGAAGATCCAGAAGAAAAAATAGAAGAAAAAAAGTAAAATTTACTTTTAAATAAAATAAGTAAAAAGCTTAATCTATGTTTAGATTGAGCTTTTTTTATATTTAGAGACGTTAAAAAAATAAGTTCTGATGTGTAAAAACAAAAAAAGCATACTAAGTAGTATGCTTTTTTTGTTTAATACTAAATGCTTTATTTTGTTTCTTTATTATTTTTATTTTTCATTGCTTCACCAATTTGGTTGCTTGCTGTAAAACTGGCTACCATGTCATTCAACATAGTACTACCCGCTTGCGGCGAGTTAGGTAATAAAATTAAATTACTATTTGTCTCACTACCAATAGACTGTAAAGTATCATAATGCTGAGTCACAACAATTAAAGCAGATGCTTCTTGGCTGTTAATACCCACTCTGTTTAATACATCTACAGACTCCTCTAAACCACGAGCAATTTCGCGTCTTTGATCAGCAATACCCTGTCCTTGTAGACGCTTGCTTTCTGCCTCTGCTTTCGCACGCTCTACAATTAAAATACGCTGAGCGTCTCCTTCGTATTGTGCAGCAACTTTTTCTCTTTCAGAAGCATTAATTCTGTTCATTGCTATTTTTACCTGAGGGTCTGGATCAATATCTGTTACTAGGGTTCTAATAATATCAAATCCATAATTAATCATAGCGTCGTTTAGTTCTGCTTTTACAGCCAGCGCAATGTCGTCTTTTTTTACGAAAACGTCATCTAATTTCATTTTAGGCACCTCTGCTCTTACAACATCAAATACATAAGAAGTTATTTGGTCATGCGGATAGTCTAGTTTATAAAATGCGTCATATACTTTATCGGCAAGTACTTTGTACTGTACAGATACCTTTAATTTTACAAATACATCATCTAAAGTTTTTGTTTCAATAATAACATCTAATTGTTGAATTTTCAAACTTAACCTTCCTGCAACTTTATCTATTACGGGTATTTTAAAATGTAAACCAGAAGGCCTAATAGTGTTAAATTTTCCGAAACGCTCTAAAATTGCTGCAGTTTGTTGTTTAACGGTAAATAACGAAGCAAAAAGAACAAGACCGAGTAAGACGATAATAATCAATGGAAGTGTAGGCATAGCTGTTTTTTTTAGAAATTAATAATATGTATAAGTAAAGGTACTAAATTTTAGGATCAATTATAGGACGCAGATTTATATAAATGTTACATTTAAAGCAAAAAAAAACTCAATATTATTGAGTTTTTATTTATTTAAATAAAGAAAAAATTATAATTTATTAATTGCGTTTTCAATTCTTTTAACTGTTTCTTGTTTTCCAATCATTGCTATAATATCAAATAAATGTGGTCCAGCTAATTTACCAACCAAGCTTAAACGAAGTGGTTGCATTACTTTACCAAACCCAACTTCTTTATTCGTAATCCATTCTTTAATTTCTTTCTCTGTATTTTCTGATGAAAAATCTTCAATATTAGAAATGAATAATGCAACCGCGGTCATTAATTCAGGGGTTCCTTCTTTCCAGTTTTTCTTTGACGCCTTCACATCAAACTCTGTTGGAGCTTCAAAAAAGAAACTAGATAATTCCCAAAAATCGTTTACAAAAACAGCTCTTTCTTTAATAGAAGAAACCACTTTTAAAACATATTCGTGATCTCTTGAAACACCTTTTTCTTTTAGAATAGTAATGTATAAATCTGTTAATTCAACATTGTCTTTGGTTTGCATGTATTGCTGATTGAACCAACTTGCTTTATCTGGATTAAACTTTGCACCAGATTTGCTAACACGACTTAAATCAAAATCCTTTATCAACTCTTGTAAAGAAAAAATTTCTTGTTCGGTTCCTGGGTTCCACCCCAAGAAAGCTAGCATATTTATAAAACCATCTGCAAAATAACCATCTTCTTTATAGCCCCTAGAAACATCTCCAGAAGCCTCATTCTTGTATTCTAACGGAAATACAGGAAACCCTAACTTATCACCATCTCTTTTGCTTAATTTTCCTTTTCCTACGGGTTTTAAAATTAGCGGTAAATGTGCAAATTTTGGAGCACTCCACCCAAACGCTCTATATAGTAAAATATGCAAAGGCATTGATGGCAGCCATTCTTCACCGCGAATTACGTGACTAATTTCCATTAAATGGTCATCTACAATGTTTGCTAAGTGGTAAGTTGGCATACCGTCTCCTTTAAATAGAATTTTATCATCTAAAGTGTTGGTGTCTATTGTAATTTTTCCGCGAATTTCATCGTGCATTCGTAAAATTTCATCTTGAGGTGTTTTAAAACGAATTACATAATTATCACCGGCATTAATTCTGTTTTGAACTTCTTCATTCGTTAAAACTAAAGAGTTTGTTAAACGCCCTTTTTCTCTATTATGCCAATTATAAACAAAGGTTTTTCCCTCCGCTTCGTGTCCTTTTCTATGCGCATCTAATTGCTCTGAAGTGTCAAACGCGTAATACGCCCATCCTGTTTTAATTAAAACAGCAGCATATTCTTTGTACATATTTTTTCGTTCAGACTGTCTGTATGGCCCAAACTTTTCGTTTTTTCCCGGACCCTCATCAAACGGAATATTACACCATTCTAAAGCGTCTGTAATATAGTTTTCTGCATTTGCAACATAACGAGACTGGTCTGTATCTTCTATTCTTAAGATAAAAGTACCATTGTGTTTTTTAGCAAAAAGATAATTGTATAAAGCAGTTCTTACACCACCAATATGTAAAGGTCCCGTAGGGCTTGGGGCAAAACGAACACGAACATTAGATTCCATTTTTTAGTTTTTTTTAATAAGCAAAGATAGTTTTAAAAAGAGAGAATTGAAATTACAGATGGATAAAAAGACGCTAGAAATAAGCACTAGTTCGTTTTTATATAAACAACAATCTTTTTTAACAGTTAATTTCTTTGTGAGTCTTTTGAAAAGCTTTATTTTTATTAGTCTCTTATGAATGGAATTAAAACGATTACAGATAAATTACAGCAGTTTACGCGGAAATATTACGTAAACGAACTAATTAGAGGGGGGCTTTTATTTTTTTCTTTAGGTTTTTTGTATTTATTATGCACGCTGTTTTTGGAGCATTTTTTGTGGTTAAAACCCATGGCAAGAACATTTCTTTTTCTGGTATTTGTCTTGGTTGAAATATTCCTATTATCGCGTTTTATTATTGTACCTGTTTTTAGATTAATTGGTTTACAAAAAGGATTAACACCTGAAGAGTGTTCAAATATTATAGGTAAGTTTTTTCCTGAGGTAAAAGATAAATTATTAAATACTTTACAATTGAAAGAACAGGGCGGCCAATCTGACCTATTACTTGCAAGTATCAATCAAAAATCAGAAGAGTTGTTTTCGATTCCGTTTGTAAAAGCAGTAAATTTTAGTACAAATTTAAAATACCTTAAATATGCAATCTTACCTGTTTTAATTTTTTTAATTACGTTATTATCAGGTAATAATAATTTACTTACAGAGAGTCTAGATCGGGTTATTCATCACAGAACAGCATACGCGCCGCCAGCTCCTTTTTATTTTAGACTAACAAATAAAAGCCTTCAGGTTATTCAAGGCAGCGATATTACGGTTCATATTGAAACCCTTGGATCTGTTTTGCCTGCAGAAGTAAAAATAAAGTTTGAAAAACAGGAGTATTTTTTACAAAACAATGGTTTGGGTAATTTTTCTTTTACCTTTTCAGATGTTCAAAGGGCAACACCATTTTTTCTTGAGGCAAACAAGGTTCAAAGTACAATGCACCAGTTAACCATAATTAACACCCCAACAATTAATAATATTATTTTAAAATTAGAATACCCTCCTTATGTTGGTAAAAAGAATGAAACGATTCCAAATTCTGGAAACTTAGTTGTTCCAGAAGGGACCAAAATTACATGGAATGTTTTGGGCAACCAAACTCAAGCGGTTGCATTTATTGAAGGTACAGAGAGGGTTTTATTTACCAAGTTTAGCGAGAATAATTTTGAATTTACAAAACAAATAAAGAATTCATTTACGTATCAAGTTACTTCATCTAATGAAAAACTAAAAGATTATGAGCGCCTGCGGTTTTCTATAAATGTGGTTAAAGACAATTTCCCGGAAATTATAATGCAATCGAATAAGAACAACACCTCTAAAAGTCCCAAACAATTTATTGGACAGGTTTCAGATGATTATGGCTTAAGTAAGTTACAAATGGTGTATTACGAAGCGCATAATCCGCAGGTTCAAAAAGTATGCGCAATAGGAATCTCTAAAGCAGACATTCAAACTTTTTTTTATTTGTTTCCCGATAGCTTGTCTGTTAACAAAGGAACCAACTACGAGCTTTTTTTTGAGGTCTATGACAATGACATGGTAAATGGAAACAAAAAAGCAAAAAGTGCTGTTTTTAAGTATAGAGAAAGAACAAAGGAAGAGGTAAGTCGAGAGTTATTAGATGACCAAAGAAATACAATTAACAATATAGACCGCGATATGCTTAAACAGCAAAGGGAACAGCGCGGTATTGAAAACCTTCAAGAGAGCTTGCAAAAGAATAAAAAATTTAAGTGGGAGGACAAAAAAAAGGTGGATGACTTTTTAAAAAGACAAAAACAATATAAAGAAATGATGCGTCTTCAAACTAAAAAACTGCAAGACAACCTCAAAGAAAATAAAGAAGAAGACAAAACCCTTAAAGAAAAAAAAGAAGAACTTCGGAAAAGAATTGATGAGTTAAAGAAAAACAACAAACAACAGAAACTTTTAGACGAGATTGCTAAGGTTGCGGAGAAGTTAAATAAAGAAGAATTAGGTAAAAAAATAAAACAATTAGCGGAACAAAACAAGCAACAAGAGCGCAGTTTAGAAAGAACCCTAGAATTGGTGAAGCGGTTTTATATAGAACAAAAAACAATGCAAATTGTGAATAAATTAAATGACTTGGCAGAGGAGCAGAGCTTGTTAGAAAAGAAGGATGTTGCTAGTTTAGAAGATCAAAAAGAAATAAAAAAAGGCTTTGAGGAAGTAAAAATGGAGTTAAATGAATTGGCAAAGGACAACAAGAGGTTAAAAGATCCGATGGAACTACCAGATGTAGAAGAGGAGACGAAGAGTGTTGACCAAGAATTAAAGAAAGTAGAAGACGGCTTAAAAAGCAAAGACAGGAGTTTGGTCAAGAAAAACCAAAAGAAGAGCGCGGTAAAAATGCAAAAAATGAGCGCTAAAATGCAAAAAGCGATGTTAGAAATGGAGGGTGAATCTATTGAAGAAAACATGGATGATATGCGGAAGATTTTAGAAAATTTGATGACTTTTTCATTTAAACAAGAGGCCCTTATGAATAAGTTTGACGCTATTTCCACAGCGCACCCAGATTTTGGTAAAGACTTAAAAAAGCAAAATAATATAAGATCTTATTTTGAGCACATAGACGATAGTTTATACGTGCTCTCTATGCGGTTACCTAAAATATCTTCAAAAATTCAAAACGATTTATCAACGATCCATTATAACTTAGAACAATCTTTGGAAAACTTCTCTGAGGGAAGGTTTGATAATGGAATTTCTAATCAGCGTTATGTGATGACTTCTGCAAATAATTTATCAGATTATTTAAGCACAATGTTAAACAACATGAAAAACGCATCTATGAAAATGGGGGCGGGTAAAAAAGGAAAAGGCTTTAGTCTTCCAGACATCATTAAAAAGCAAGGAGAGCTGTCTGAGAAAATGAAAAAAGGAAGAGAAAAAGCGAAAGAACTTGGTCGTAAGCCTGGTAAGAGCTCAAAAGACAAAAAAGGTGATGGAAAAAAAGGAGAGAAACCAGGTAAAAAAGATGAGACTGGAAAAAATATTAACGAACCAAATGGTGCGGGTTTTGGAGAAAAAGAAACGGAGCAAAATGATGATTTAGATGGCGAGCTGTATGAGATATATAAACAACAGTTTCAATTAAGGCAGCAGTTGCAAACCGCTATAAAAGATTCAGAGAAAGGAAATAAAAAAAACACTGGGCAGATTAAAAAGGTTTTAAAATCAATGGAACAATTAGAAAACGAAATTTTAGAAAATGGTTTTAGCGCACCCACGATTCAAAAAATGCAACAGTTAAACTATGATTTACTAAAATTAGACAAAGCGGTTTTAGAGCAAGGAAAAGAGAATAAACGTAAAGCAACAGTTAATAGAAATACTACAAATAAAAACAATAAGAAGTTGTTAGATTTTAAAAAGCAGTTCTATAATCAAATAGAGATATTAAATAGACAATCGTTACCTTTGCATCAAAATTACAAATTAAAGGTTCGGGATTATTTTTTAGAACCAAATAAGATAGATAATGATTAGTTTTAATTACGAAACCAATTTTAAATTAGAAAAAGAGGATTGTTTAGAAAAATGGATTCAAAAAATTATTTTAAATCACAACCGTGAAGAGGGTGAAATAAACTATATTTTTTGTGACGATGCTTATTTATTAAAATTAAATATAGAGTTTTTACAACACGACACACTAACAGATATTATAAGTTTTGATAATTCTTTAGGAAGGCTTGTTGGTGGAGATATATTTATATCTACAGAAAGAGTTGCAGATAATGCTAATGATTTTAAAGTATCTTTTTTAGAAGAACTACAAAGAGTAATGATTCATGGGGTTTTGCATTATATTGGTTTTTCTGATAAAACACCAGAGAGTCAAAAAGAGATGACTACTCAAGAAAACAATGCCTTAGAAGAGTTAACTATCTTAAGGTCAATTAATTAAATACAGGGTTTCACGTGGAACCATAAAGAATGAGTTTATTTTCAACAACATTTGATGTTATCGTAATAGGGGGTGGTCACGCAGGTAGTGAAGCTGCAGCCGCAAGTGCAAACATGGGCGCTCATACATTGTTAATCACAATGAATTTGCAGAATATTGCACAAATGAGTTGTAATCCTGCAATGGGTGGAATTGCAAAAGGACAAATTGTAAGAGAGATAGATGCTTTAGGTGGTTATAGTGGAGTTGTTACGGATAAAACCGCCATACAATTCAAGATGCTTAATAAGTCTAAAGGCCCAGCAATGTGGAGCCCTAGGGTGCAATCTGACAGAATGCAATTTGCGGAGTGTTGGAGAACGATGTTAGAGGAAACAAAAAACGTCGATTTTTATCAAGACTCTGTTTGTGGCTTGTTGTTTGATGGGTCTAAAATTATAGGTGTAAAAACAGCGTTAGGTTTAGAAATAAAAGCAAAAACAGTCATAATTACAGCAGGTACTTTTTTAAATGGGTTAATTCATATTGGTGATAAAAGTTTTGGTGGTGGAAGAGCTGGTGAAGGAGCCTCTACAGGGATTACAGAAGAATTGGTTAAAAAAGGTTTTGAAGCTGGTAGAATGAAAACGGGAACCCCTCCACGGGTGGATGGGCGTTCTTTGGATTATTCAAAAATGACCGAGCAACCAGGGGACGAAATCACTGAGAAGTTTTCTTATTTACCAACCACAAGCTCTTTAAAAAAGCAACGCTCTTGTTATTTAACTTATACAAATCAAAAAGTACATGATTTGCTTCGTGAGGGTTTTGATAGGTCTCCAATGTTTAACGGAAGAATTAAGTCTACTGGGCCAAGATACTGTCCATCTGTGGAAGATAAAGTAGATCGATTTGCCACGAAAGACAGACATCAAATTTTTGTAGAACCAGAGGGTTGGACGACAGTTGAAATGTATGTGAACGGTTTTTCTACATCACTTCCAGAGGATATCCAAGACAAAGCAATACGTGCGGTAGATGGTTTTGAAAATGTAAAGTTTTTAAGATATGGGTACGCAATAGAATATGACTTTTTCCAACCGACTCAACTAAAACATTCTTTGGAAACAAAGTTGATTGAGAACTTATTTTTTGCAGGTCAGATTAATGGAACAACAGGTTACGAAGAGGCGGCCGCGCAAGGTTTAATGGCAGGCGTAAATGCTGCGCTAAAAACACAGGGAAAGGAACCTTTTATTTTAAAAAGAAACGAAGCATATATTGGAGTTTTAATTGACGATCTAATTACTAAAGGTACAGAGGAGCCATATAGAATGTTTACTTCCAGGGCAGAGTATAGAACTTTATTAAGGCAAGATAATGCAGATTTAAGACTAACTCCTTTAGGATATAAATTAGGTTTGGCGTCTCAAGAAAGAATGGACCGTGTTTTAGAAAAGGAACAAAAGACCGCTTTATTAATTAAGTTTTTAGAAGAGACAAGTGTAAAGCAAGAAGAGGTAAATCCTATTTTAGAAGCTAAGAATTTAGCACTGGTAAATCAGTCTATGAAGCTTTTCAAAATTGCATCAAGACCTCAATTGTCGCTTGCAGATTTTAGTGATATAAGAAAATTAAAAGATTTTTTAAAGGAGCATAATGTTGCTAAAGATGTAATCGAGCAAGCAGAAATTCACTTAAAGTATTCTGGCTATATAGAGAAAGAAAGAAACAATGCCGATAAATTAAATAGGTTAGAAAACGTCGTTATTCCCACTAGTTTTAAATACGAAAAAGTGAAGTCGTTATCCTTTGAAGCTACTGAAAAATTAAACAAAGTAAAACCAACATCTATTTCGCAAGCTAGCAGGATTAGTGGTGTTTCGCCAAGTGATATTTCTGTTTTGTTGGTTTATATGGGTAGATAAAAAAAGAAAACTTCAAATGTTCCTCGTGGAACACTCTTAAGATTAAAGTAATATGGACGATCAAAAAGAGCTTTATATAAATTTAACCACGCTCTTAAACTGCAAAGACAACACTGTTTCTGGAGAATATTTTGAAGTGATGGAGCATGAAGAATATGAGATGTTGGTAACGTCTCCTGTTCCTAAAAACTTAGAAAAATACTACAAAAGCGAAAGTTATATTTCGCACACAGATAGTAAAAAAACATTCTTTGATAAGATCTACCAAGCGGTAAAAAATCACACTTTAAAACAAAAACTTTTATTATTAAATTCTTTTAAATCAAGTTCAAAATCGGTGTTAGATTTTGGTGCAGGAACTGGCGATTTTTTAAAAATTTGTAAAAATAATAATTGGCAGGTTTTAGGAATTGAGCCAAGCGCAGCAGCAAGAGAAAACGCAGTTAAAAAAGGAGTTCATTTAAAAGAAAACCTTTTAGACGTTACCAATCAAAAATTTGATGTAATTACGCTTTGGCATGTTTTAGAGCATGTGGAAAATTTAAAAAGCACTATTAAGGTTTTAAAGAGTTTATTACAACCCGAAGGAAGGATTGTGGTTGCAGTACCAAATTATAAAAGTTACGATGCTGCGTTTTATAAAGAGCATTGGGCGGCGTATGATGTACCAAGACATCTTTGGCATTTTAGTCAAAAGTCAATACATAAATTATTTTTAGAAGCAGAAATGATTGTAGAGGAAACACTTCCAATGAAGTTTGATAGTTATTATGTATCTCTTTTAAGTGAAAAATATAAAACTGGAAAATCAAATCCCATAAAAGCTTTTTATAGAGGCTTTCTTTCAAATCGCAGTGCTAAATCCACAACAGAATATTCTTCTTTAATTTATGTGATTAAAAACGACTAAAACTTATTTTAAACACACAGGGCTTAAATATTTCTAATCAAGTTGTATAACTAGGCAGGTAACACATAAAAAGGCTTTAAAACGATTGTTTTAAAGCCTTTTTAAATAAGTATAATTGATTGTTTTTTTATTGGTATAGTTTTTAGCTATTTAATAAAAACACACCACCCACTGTTATAATAAAATAAACACCTAAAGACATCGCTCCGGCATAATCTTTAGCAAGGCGCTGTCCTATTAATAAAAAAATTAAAGCTATTGCAGAAAGCTCAACACCCAATAATGCAATTTCTTTTGCTTCAGAGGTATATAATTCATAAACACCAATACTCATTAAAATACCTGCAACTATTTCAACTATTAAAATAATTCCTAATAATAAAGGAACGGTGTTTTTTAAAGGGGAGTTTTTAAAATGTTCTTTAATAAAAGAAATGTTTCCGTTCCAATTTAAAAGCTTGTCTATACCAGATTGGATAAAAGTAATAATTAAAAAAATTAAAAGTAAAACTTCTGCGGGATAATTTGATAAAAATTTCATATTTTTTATTTTAAGTATTTGTAAATCAGCAGTTAACGTTATATTTGTTTATATACACAAGGGCAACTACCGATAGCTTAAGAGTAGTTACTTTTAATTTTATCTACAATTGTTTGAGCTAGCTTTTCTTTACTTTCAATGGTCCAGCCAGCAACGTGGGGAGAAAGAAGTACTTTATTTGAATTTATTAAATATTGAAAGGCTTTGGGTATTTTATCATTGGTAAAAAGGTCTTCAAAAGAGGTTTTTTCATATTCTAAAACGTCTAAACCAGCGCCTAAAATTTTCTTAGATTTTAAAGCATTAACTAAATCTTTTGTAACCACGGAGGTACCACGTGCGGTATTTAGTAGCCAAAAATTTTTCTTAAAACTTTCGATAAAATTAGTATTTACCATGTTTCTTGTGAGTTCTGTTTGTGGAGTGTGTAAACTTAAAACATCTACTTTTTGCTGTAATTCTCTAAGTGAAACTTGTTTACAACAATCATCAGAAACATTAGGTTTTAAATCATAACAAAGTACTTCAACGTCAAAACCACGAAGTTTTTTTGCGAATGATTTCCCCATATTTCCGTATCCAATTAAACCAATCGTTTTCCCATTCAATTCAACTCCACGATTTTCTTCGCGCAACCATTGGCCTTTTTTAATCTCGCTATTTGCTTTGTTTAACTTATTAAAGAGAGACAACAACATTCCTAAGCAGTGCTCTCCAACGGCATTTCTATTTCCTTCTGGAGCTGCAATTAGCGTAATTCCGTTATTTTTTGCATAGCTACAATCTATATTTTCTAGACCAGCTCCAACTCGACCTATAAACTTTAAGTTTTTTGCTTTTTCTAAAAAAGAGGCATCAATAGAAAAACGACTTCTAATAATTAAACCATCATATAAATGGATTTTAGCTATAACTTCAGCTTTTGAAGAGGTATAATCTTCATCATTAGTAAAACCCAGGCTATTTAATTGTTCTAATAAAATAGGGTGGTTGGTATCTAGGTGAAGAATTTTCATAGAAGATTTTTAAGTTTGTCGTCCCCGCAAAAGTAATAATAATGAACTGTAACTAACCGTCTTTACAGGAATGACAATTTTATATAGTACAAGTGAAGTTTAGTACTGCTCTTTATCACTAGGGAAATCTCCACTTTTCACGTCAGAAATATAACTTTCGAAAGCACCTGTCATGTCCTTGTATAAGTCTAAATAACGTCTTAGAAAGCGAGGATTAAACTCATGGGTCATCCCAATCATATCATGGGTAACTAAAACTTGCCCATCTACTCCGTTTCCGGCTCCAATTCCAATAACAGGAATCGAGATTGCTTTTGCAACTTCTTTTGCTAATTTAGCAGGCACTTTTTCTAATACCAATGCAAAACAACCAATTCTCTCTAACATTAAGGCATCTTCCATTAGTTTTTCTGCCTCTTCTTCTTCTTTTGCCCTAACAGTATAAGTTCCGAATTTATAAATGGACTGTGGGGTTAAACCCAAATGCCCCATTACCGGGATACCAGCATTTAAAATTCTTTTTATAGATTCTTTGACCTCTCTACCACCCTCTAGCTTTATTGAATGTCCTCCAGATTCTTTCATAATTCTAATAGCAGAGCGCAAGGCCTCTTTTGGGTCAGATTGGTAGCTACCAAATGGCAAATCGACCACAACCAAACACCGCTCTATAGCTCTAACAACAGAACTTGCGTGATAAATCATTTGATCTAAGGTAATAGGTAGTGTAGTTTCATGCCCCGCCATAACATTTGAGGCTGAATCGCCCACGAGTAAAACATCAACTCCAGATCTGTCTAAAATTTTTGCCATTGTAAAATCATAGGCGGTTAACATAGAGATTTTCTCTTTATTAGCTTTCATCTCTACAAGAGATTTTACGGTAACGCGTTTATACTCTTTTTTAGCTACAGACATGTTTTATCGGTTTTTGATAGGGTAAAAGTAAGAAATATCAATAGATATTTAACAAATTATAAATTATAACGCTATTCTTTAATTAATTAATTTTTTGGCTTATACTAGAACAAAGAAGCGCTAAGCTTTTAATGCAATAAATTAAGATTACATTTGATACTTGATATAATATATGATAGAAGAAAAACACGGACTAACCCCTTATAAATGGATTGATAACTATGCGGATTACCTGTATAACTTCACCATTTCTCGGGTTAACAATAGTGATTTAGCAAAAGATCTTGTACAAGAAACCTTTTTAGCCGGACTTAAATCTGCAAAGAATTTTCAAGGAAAAGCAACAGAAAGAACTTGGTTGGTGTCTATTTTAAAAAGAAAAATTATAGATCATTATAGAAAAATTAATTCTAAAAAAGGGCAAGCAGAAGTACGAATGGATTTTTATGATGATGGAGAAAATAAAGGAAGCTGGCTTGAAGAGCATGTGCCACAAAACTGGGATAATGCTTCTGAAAAACAAATAGAGAACGAAGAGTTGAGGAATCAATTAGAAGTATGTATTAATAAATTACCAGAAAAATATGCTATGGTTTTTAGAATGAAAACTGTGCAGGAATTTGAAACAGAAGAAATATGTAAGGAGTTAGGTATTACTTCGTCAAATTTATGGGTAATGATACATAGGGCTAGAACACAGTTGAGAAAATGTATGGAAGATAATTGGTTTAACAATTAAGATATGTTTAGAAATTTAAAAATAACATGTGACCAAGCCACGACTATTTGTGATAAAAATCAATATAGAGAGGCTTCTACAAAAGACAAAATAAGGTTATGTCTTCACCTTATTGTGTGTAGAATTTGCGTTAAATATTCCAAACAGAATACAACATTGTCTAATTTATATAAAGGACACTCTCAGTATTGTAAAGATGTAAAACACTGCCTGACCACTAAAGACAAAGAAGATTTAAAAGCTTTATTAGAAAAAAACAAAGAATAAAAACACCTCAATTAGAATGCATTTTCTACCAGAAAAAATAGACAATTACGTTGTAGCTCATTCACAAGAAGAGCCAAACATTTTACAAGAGCTAACAAAAGAAACTTGGCAAAAAGTGTTAAACCCAAGAATGCTAAGCGGTGCTTTTCAAGGCCGAATATTGTCTATGATTACTAAAATAATTCAGCCCAAAAACATTTTAGAGATTGGCACATATACCGGATATTCTGCGCTGTGTTTAGCAGAGGGTTTGTCTTCTGAAGGAAAAATAATTACAATAGATAAAAATGAAGAACTAGAAACACTTCAAAATAAATACTTCGAAAAATCTGGCTTTAGAAGTAAAATAACACAGTTTGTGGGCAATGCAATTGAAATTATTCCTACAATTGATGAAAAATTTGACTTGGTTTTTATCGACGCAGACAAATCTAATTATATTAATTATTTTCATTTAATTATTGATAAGATGAACTCTGGCGGAATTATTCTATCTGATAATGTTTTATGGAGCGGTAAAGTTGTTGAGGCATTAAACCCGAAAGATACCGATACAAAAGTACTTTTAGCGTATAATAAAATGATGAATGAAGACACAAGGATAGAAACGATCTTGTTACCAATTAGAGATGGTTTAACAATAAGTAGAGTACTTTAGAAAACTTATAATTGTCTTTTTATTGGACCGGTAAGATCTTCAATATCGTCTTTAACACCGCTAATTTCCTTGTTAATATCTTTGGCAATATCCGTATCAATTCCTGTAGTATCAGAACTGTCTTTTATTTCCCTTTTAATATCATTAGTTGCGTCTTTTACTTGACGAATACCTTTACCTAACCCTCTAGCAATTTCAGGAATTTTATCTGCACCAAAAACCATCACTACAATTAACATGATAATCATAACCTCTGGACCACTAATAAATAAGAATACACTATTCATACTACAAATATACTGAGTTATTTTTATAAAAAGAATAAACTACTATTTGTTTAACATTACTTTCTTTTAAAATAATCAAACTTTTCAACTATTGTTATTTTTTCAGTAACATTCGCTTAATTTCATTCAATTTCATTAAGGCTTCAATAGGTGTTAAGGTGTCAATATTAGTAGCCAAAATTTCTTCTTTAATGTTTTCTAAAAGAGGGTCATCTAGTTGAAAAAAGCTAAGTTGCATTTCTTCGTGTTGCGTTTGTTTTAAAGCGTCTTTTACTTCTGCACTTTTATTATTTTTTTCTAATCGTGCTAGTATTTTGTTCGCTCTGTGAATTACTACATTTGGCATTCCGGCGAGTTTAGCAACATGAATTCCAAAACTATGGTTAGAGCCACCAGAAACCAATTTACGCAAGAAAATAATGTTGTCTTTTAACTCTTTTACAGACACGTTAAAGTTTTTAATACGCTCAAAAGTAGTTGTCATTTCGTTCAGTTCGTGATAATGTGTAGCAAACAATGTTTTTGCTTTAGAGGGGTGTTCGTGTAAGAATTCAGAAATAGCCCAGGCAATAGAAATACCGTCATAGGTAGAAGTTCCTCGCCCAATTTCATCTAAAAAAATTAAACTTCTTTCTGAAACATTATTCAAAATAGAAGCCGTTTCATTCATTTCTACCATAAAAGTAGATTCTCCCATAGAAATATTATCACTAGCACCTACTCGTGTAAATATTTTGTCTACAATTCCTATTTTTGCATTCTGTGCGGGCACATAACTCCCCATTTGCGCTAATAAAACAATGAGTGCCGTTTGTCTTAAAATAGCCGATTTACCAGACATGTTGGGTCCAGTAATCATAATTATCTGTTGCTGATTTCTATTCAATACTAAATCATTTGCAATATACGCTTGATCTATTGGGAGTTGTTTTTCAATTACTGGATGTCGCCCGTTTTTAATCTCTAAATCGGTGCTTTCATCCATAACGGGGCGCACATAATTATTATCTATTGCTAGAACGGAAAAAGACAGTAAACAGTCAATTTTTGCAATTATTTGAGCGTTTTCTTGCACTATTTGTACAAATTGAATAATATATTGTAATAATTTAGAAAATATTTCTTGCTCTAATTTTTGAATCTTTTCTTCAGCACCAAGAATTTTTGTTTCGTATTCTTTAAGCTCCTCAGTAATATAGCGCTCTGCATTTACGAGCGTTTGTTTCCGAATCCATTCTTCAGGAACCTTATCTTTATGTGAGTTTCTAACTTCAATAAAGTAGCCAAAAACATTATTGAATGAAATTTTTAAACTTGAGATTCCTGTGCGTTCCGTTTCGCGCGCTAGCATATCATCTAAATACTGTTTTCCAGAACTAGAAATGGCACGCAAATCATCTAATTCTTGATGCACTCCTGTGGCAATTGCATTTCCTTTATTAATGTTTACTGGCGCATGGTCAAATAAAGTTTCAGAGATTTTAGCAATTAAATCAGTTCCTGTGTGTAACTGATTTCCAAGAGCTTTTACAGTAGGGTTTTTGCTGTTTTCTGCAGCTGATTTTATAGGTAAAATAGCCTTTAAAGAATCTTTTAATAAGACAATTTCTCTAGGCGAAGCTTTTGCTGTGGCAACTTTAGAAATTAACCTTTCTAAGTCTGATATTTGTTTTATTTGATAGGTTACTGTTTCTGAAAACTCATCGGAGTCTATAAAAAACTTTACCATTTCGTGACGATTTTGAATGTCGTCTATATTTTTTAAAGGAAGCGCCAGCCATCGCTTTAGTAGTCTTCCACCCATGGGTGAAATTGTTTTATCGATAACATCTAAAAGTGTAACAGCATTTAAAGAATTAGAGCTGTATAGCTCTAGGTTTCTGACAGTAAAACGATCCATCCAAACATAATTATCTTCGGCAATTCTACTAATAACCTGTATGTGTTTTAGTTGATTGTGTTGCGTTTCTGATAGGTAATACATAACGGCACCGGCAGCTATAATTCCGTTTTTAACTTCATGAATTCCAAAACCCTTTAAGCTTTTTACTGCAAAATGATTTTGTAAAGTATCATTAGCGTACTCTTTTTGAAAAACCCAATCGTCTAAATAAAAGGTGTAATATCGGTTTTCAAAGAGTTCTAAAAACTGTTGCTTGTGTTGTTTCTGAACTAAAACTTCACTCGGGTTAAAGTTCTGTAACAATTTATCGATGTATTCCACATTTCCTTGCGACACCAAATATTCACCTGTAGAGATATCTAAAAACGAAATTCCGAGTTGTTTTTTATCAAAATGAACCGCTGCTAAAAAGTTGTTGGTTTTGCTTTGTAAAACTTCATCATTTAAAGAGACACCAGGCGTAATTAATTCTGTAACACCACGCTTTACAATGGTTTTGGTCATTTTAGGATCTTCTAATTGATCGCAAATAGCCACCCGCATACCAGCTTTCACTAACTTTGGTAAATAGGTGTTTAAGGAATGGTGTGGAAACCCTGCTAACGCTGTTTCTGTCTCACTTCCTGCACCACGTTTTGTTAATGTAATTCCTAAAACACCTGCTGCTTTTTTAGCGTCTTCACCAAAAGTTTCGTAAAAATCTCCCACACGAAAAAGCAACATTGCATCAGGGTATTTTGTTTTGATGGCATTGTATTGCTTCATTAAGGGAGTTACTTTTTTTGGTTTCTGTTTTATCAAGTGTTTAGAAAATTAAAGTTAGTTTTGCGAATATAAAAATTAGTAAGCAGTTTTCAGTAGCGGTTTATAGTGAACTTATCCACAAAGTATGCGAAAATTAAAGAATAACGAGTTAGGTAGAATTACAGTAGATGCTTTTAAGGCAGTTGAGAAAACACCAATTATTGTAGTTTTAGATAATATAAGAAGCTTAAATAATATTGGTTCTGTTTTTAGAACTAGTGATGCTTTTTTGATAGAAAAAATATATTTATGTGGTATTTGTGCAACTCCGCCAAATAAAGAAATTCATAAAACAGCTTTAGGCGCAACAGAGTCTGTCTCTTGGGAATATGTTGAGGATACGCTTAGTTTAGTTGAAACATTAAAAAGAGAAAATATTAAAGTACTAGCTATTGAACAAGCAGAAAATAGCACCAAACTGAACACCTTTTTTCCTAAAAAGAGCGAGAAGTACGCAATTGTAATGGGAAATGAAGTAAAAGGAGTGCAGCAGGAAGTTGTGAATGCTTCAGACCTGTGTATTGAAATTCCACAATTAGGTACGAAGCATTCCCTAAATATTTCTGTAACTACAGGGGTTGTTTTATGGGATTTATTTCAGAAACTACAATAAAAGGTATTTATTCATTTTTAAAGTTATACTTTGAAGCAGATAAAAGTTTTTAAGTTAAATATAGAAATCTCTAAAAATGGCAGATAAAATTAAAATTTTAATTGTTGATGATCATCAATTAATAATACAAGGCTTACTCTGTTCTTTAGAAGAAGTGGGCGATTTTGAGGTGGTTACAACTACGGATTGTGATGATGCTTTTCAGTTGATAAAGGCGAGTGAAAAAAGGGCTCCATTTCAAATTTTATTTACAGATTTAAGCTTTGATAACAATACAAAAGAAACTCAATTAAAGGATGGTGAAGCTTTGATAAAAGCAATTAGAACAAACGATATAGAAATTAAAGTAGGTGTAATTACAGGACATACAGAGACAAGTCGAGTGTACAATATAATTAACAACATAAAACCCGATGCGTGTTTATTGAAATGCGCTTGTGGCCCGGTAGAATTAGGGTTTGCTGTTCAAAAAATGATACAAAATGAATACTACTATACTCATGAAGTTCACCAAAAAATATTGCGTAGAAAGGTTGTTCAAATTAAAATAGACGATGTGTCGCTTCAGATTCTAAAGGAGTTGCCAAATCACTCAAAAATATCCAATTTAGAAGGCGTTATTGCAAAGAACGATGGAATTAAAATCAAACTAAGGTCTATCGAAACAAAATTAGCAAATTTAAGGACAGATTTAAACGCCATTAACAATACTGATTTAATATTAAAAGCAAAAGAACTTGGAGTTATAGATTAACTTTTACAATGCGGGAATACGCATTTTTAATTGCGGTTTACCGCATAATTTTCTCCTTTTTTCATTCTAAATTTGTTATATCTATACTTATATTGCTATAAAAAATAGATTGGGTGGGACCATTGTAAAATAAGTTCGAGGGCTTATTTTGCAAAAGTTAAAGAAAAAGAAAACAACCTTTCTATTAATTTAGGAAGGTTTTTTAAATTCCTAAAATCATTTTTGCAATCATAAAGTAGATTAATATTCCAAAAATATCATTAGAAGTAGTAATAAAAGGCCCCGTTGCAATTGCCGGGTCAATATCTCTTTTATTTAAAAACAAAGGGACAAAAGTACCAATTAGCCCCGCTATAATAATAACGGCCACTAAAGACACCGATATTGCTAGAGCTAGGTCTATTTTACCTTCATAAACCCACACAAAAAGAAACAAGAAAAGGGCTAAAATAACTCCGTTCAACGCCGCTAAAAGCATTTCTTTTAAAAGCCGACTATTAATACTTCCTTTTACATCATCATTTGCTAAACCTTGTACAATAATTGCAGAAGATTGTACACCAACATTACCAGCCATTGCCGCAATTAAAGGAGTGAAAAAGAATAAAGAAGCATACTTACTAAATACATCTTGGAAACCTTCCATAATTATAAAAGCACCAACACCACCAATTAAACCTAGGAATAACCATGGCAAACGCGCTTTTGTCAATTCAAAAATACTATCATCTGAATCTACATCTTGTGTTAAACCAGCAGCCATTTGATAATCTTTATCGGCTTCTTCTTTTAAAAGATCAACAATATCATCAATTGTAATTCTACCCAATAAAACATTATTATCATCTACCACAGGTATTGCTTCTAAATCATACTTTACCATGATTCTAGCAACGGTTTCATCATCTTCGTTAACGTTTACGGCATCTACTTTAGCTTTAGAGATATCTGCAATTTTCTGATCTGATTTGGCAACAATTAAATCTTTTAAAGACAATCTACCAACTAGTCTATCTTCCTTATCTACAACGTAAATAGAGTGCACTCTTGTAACCTCTTTAGCCTGCCCTCTTATTCTGCGCATACATCCGGCAACCGTCCAAGTTTCGTAAACTTTTACCAATTCCTTTGCCATTAAAGAACCGGCAGTATCGTCTCCATAAGATAATAATTCTTTAATATCTTCTGCTAACTCACTGTCTTCAAGTTCATTAATTACACGTTTTTGACGTTCTTCTGAAAGTTCACCAATAATATCGGCAGCATCATCAGAATCCATTTCTCCAACTTCATTTGCAATTTCTTTTGCTGAGAAATTTTCTAGAATTTTTTCTCGAGTATCTTCATCTAACTCTGTAAGAATTTCTGATGTTTTTTCGCTATCTAAAAGTTTTATAATATAAATAGCCTCGTCAAAACTAACCTCATCTAATACTTCTGCAATATCTGCAAAATGAACATCTTCAAAAATATTTTTTATTTTAGAATCGTTGTTTTTATCAATAAAACCAACTAGATTTTCGAGAAATTCATTTGTAATTTCAAATGCCATTTTCTATTAATTTTTGCGTTAGAGAAATAAAAGCTTGCACAGACAACTGTTCTGGACGTTTTGTAAAGATAGGGTCTTCTTTTAAAGTTTCAGAAAGATTGAAAGATTTTAAGCTAGAACGCAACATTTTTCTACGCTGGTTAAAAGCTGTTTTTACAACTCTAAAAAATATTTTTTCATCTACAGGAAGAGAATAATCCTTTTTCCTTACCAATCTTATAACACCAGAATCTACCTTTGGTGGTGGATTAAAAACAGTTGGAGGAACGGTAAAAAGATATTCTACATCGAAAAAAGCTTGTGTTAATACAGAAAGAATTCCGTAGACCTTACTTCCCTCTTTTTCTGCAATTCTCTTAGCTACTTCTTTTTGAAACATGCCTGCAAACTCTGGCACAAATGCTCTATTTTCTATTGCTTTAAAAACAATTTGAGTAGAAATATTATAAGGGAAATTACCAATAATTGCGACTTGTTTTTTTTGAAATATTTCTTTTATTTCCTTCTTTAAAAAATCTCCCTCTAAAACAGAAAAGTGTGCTGCTGAGGTATCTAATTTAATGTGTTCTAAAGGAAAAGTATCATGTAAATAAGCAACAGACTCTCTGTCTAATTCCATGACAGTAATTTTTGCTTTTTGTTGTAATAAATATTTTGTTAAAACGCCCATTCCTGGACCAATTTCTAAAACGTCATCATAGCCAACGCCAGTTAAAGCATCTGCAATGTCTTTTGCAATGCCTTCATCCGTTAAAAAATGCTGACCTAAATGTTTTTTTGCTTTTACAAACACAATCTTTGTTTTTATCCTCTTAAAAACAAAGGTACAGTTAAATTTTGCATAATTTTTGGGAGATATACAATATTAAGAACCTGGGGTTTGTTTTTAATTATGAGAAGGGTGAATTTATTTTAACTCTATTTATTTTTAGTGTTTTCAAACTTAAACACACTATAATTATAGACGCAACGATAGCACTAATAAAACCTCTAATTGTTTTATCTGGTTCTATTCTGTTTTTTTAAAAGCATGAAATTATTTTAATTATTTGCACTTACTGGGTAAAACTCATCTATAATTTTTAACTCAGTTTTAAAAGTTAGCATTTTATCTGCAAATCGTTTAAGTCCTTCTGATTGTAGCTTAGAAGCATTAAACTTGTAGTAGTTTTCGAGATCTTCTCTTGTATTTGCAGCATACTGAATAGAATATGTTTTGCCTCCCATTTCCTCTTCTACTAAAACTTCTGTAAGCTTTGCAGATGTAAATTTCCCAGTATTTAGAACTTCAGTAATATGAGTTTTAATCCAGTTTAGCCATTCATCATGCACTGTGGCATCGATATTTGTAGTTACGTTGTATATGTACATTTTTTAGTCTTTAGTTTTCTATTTAAAATTTAATGTTAGAACGATTAATCAGAAATTTTTATTAGGTCTCCTCTTAGTTTTCTGTATCTTTTTCGCGCATCTACTAAGTAAATACTAGAAGAATGTTCAAAAATTATTTTTTGGTAGTATTCTTGGGCTTTCTCTCTATTCTTTATTTTATTATGATATATTTCTGCCATCATAAAATAAATATCATCCGTTAAAAAGCCCTGATTATCTGCTGCTATAATTTTAGATAAACTTAGGAGAGCTTGTTTGTATTTATTTTGTTTTACAAGCAGTTTTGCCTGAAAAAACAATACGTCATCATAAATTACCTCTCCTGGTATTAAGCCGTTTACAAACACATCTTTTTGTGTGAATAGATTATTTAATTCATTTAATGCTGCATTATTTTTATTTTGAAACGCTAGTAGTTCTGCTTTAGCTAGTTGCTTTAAGCCAGAAGGGATAGAGTCTACAGGTTCATTATCTGATATTTTTAAATATAATGCGACTGCATCATTTGCAATTAATTGTGTTGTAGCGCTTTCAGTATTTTCACTGTGCTTTGCCCATCAAGTCTCCTTTAAA
>FUWD012823312.1_pt1 | contig 39238 bp, 34 predicted proteins | sample 1063281 | NCBI WGS metagenome assembly FUWD01 (sample SAMEA79048168, study PRJEB19326) | metagenome | biome: marine | reverse complement strand
GGCAGCGTCGCATGAGGGCTTTTCACATCGTCCAAAAAAACAGTCAAGAATCAGCATAAACTAAGGCGTCAATTGTGGCTAGGGGTCAGTTGATGATTTCCACAAAGTGGCGGAAGTCTTCAGCAGAAGGAAGGCTTATGGCGCCGGATGGACATCGCGCCACACATCGGGTACAGAGAACAACGCAATTGTAAGGGTTTGCAACCCTCATCTTCGGGCGGCTCTCACCGACAACGGAGCCCGGCTGAAACACTCCCGGCCGGCAGAGTTCCTGGCATTCACCGCATCCGTTGCAAAGATCCGGATCAATAGTTGGAAACCAGGCAATCTCTTCACGGGGCGCGGTGAGACGACGCTTCTGTTTTGGTGCAGGTATGCTCATAAGAACGGATCTCCTCTGTTACAATGAGAAAGAACGACGCCCTCTCGCATCCTGCACTTTGGGTGTGGAATGCGCAGGGTCGTCAACGATATTCTACTACCCTACCGTTCTCAGCTCGCTTTCTCGGGAGCGCCGCAGACGCAGCGGTCGAGGTTGCGGAGCTTGATTTCAACGGCTTCTGCTGCCTTTAGGAGCGGGTAGCCAGTGGGAGGGCCGGTGAGAAGCGGATGAGTACCGAACTGCATGGTAAGCAGTTCGTTGATGGTCATTTTGCTCTCGATAATGACACCTATCACATTGATAAGCTCGCCTGCGCTAACTCCTCCGGTAACTGCGCCACCAAGCACAAGGCCACTTTCGCGGTTGACAATGAGTTTGACGAACTGAGCTGCGGTGCCGGGCATGGTTTTAGGGTGCTTATCAATGCCTTCGAACCCGGCCGAGTCACATCGAATCCGCGCTCACGGGCAAGGTCTTCCGTGACGCCTGCAGCTGCGAAAGTGATGCCGCCAATTGCGGTGGAGAAGATGGCAATGGTGCCGCCGAAGGTCCGCAGCCTTGAGAGGCCGAAAAGGTTCATGCCGGCAATGCGCGCTTCAGATACGGCGGTGGAGGCGAGCATGAGGCCCTTGACAATACGGGTAATAAAAGAGAATTTCTCGGCACAGTCGCCCACGGCGAACACATCCTTGTCGGCAGTACGCATGTATTCGTCAACCTTGATAGCGCCGAGCTCATTGAGCTTCATGCCGGACTTTTCAGCAAGGACAACATTGGGAGCGTATCCCATTGCAAGAATGACCGCATCGGCCTGAAGGCTATCGCCGCTTTCGAGCATGACGCGCTGGACGGCACTGCCGTCACCCTCAAGGGCGAGAACTTTTTCATTGGTTCTGAGGGTAACTCCGCGCTCTTTGAGAATCCCTTCAGCCTTAAGAGAAAGATCGCTATCGAAAGCGAGGCTGAGCACATGGGGGAGAACTTCGACCAGGGTGATCTGCTTGCCTTTTTTGATGAGTTCGTCGGCCATTTCAACACCGATGAAACCACCACCGATAATGACGATTTTTTCGCATGACTGAAGCTTCTGATGCACATCGGCCAGATAGTTACGGTCCTTGGGAATGGTGAAAACATTCTGAAGGTCGCACCCTTTGAGCCATCCGGGAACACGGGGCTGCGAGCCGGTTGCAATGACAACCTTATCGAACGAAATTTCCAAACCATTTGCTGTACGGGCGGTTTTCGATTCACGGTCGAGTGAGACCACCTCGTCAATAACCAGCTCAACACCAGCACCCTCAATGTGCGCATTAGGGATAACATTCTGCTCCACACCCGTCAGGGTGCCAAAAATATAGGGAATACCGCAGGGCACAACAGCCTCCTGCTCCTTGCGCACAATCATAAAACTTTTATCGGCATAAAACGCCTTGCCGGTTGTTGCCGCAGCTATACCTGCAGCGCTTCCACCTATAACCAGTACATCTACACTCTTCTTCATTATTATTTTTTTTACCTGTTTATTCTATTGTTGAAATATTAAAATTCTGCCCTTACCCTGCATCTGCGATACTGCGTACTGCTTCTCTGAACACACTGCATGCCGTTTCCATTCCCTCGGGGTTTTTACCACCGGCGGTGGCGAATTCAGCTTTACCTCCGCCACCGCCCTGAACGGCAACTGCCGCCTGGCGAACAAGCTTTCCGGCATCAATACCAAGTTCCTTCACCGCCCTGTCGGAAGCGAAAGCAGCGAGGGAAACTTTTCCCCCAGCTGCGCTGCAGAGCAGCCCTGCCGAGAGCGGGAACTTCTGGCGAAGCGCCTGAACCGCAAGACGGAGACCTTCGGCGTTCGCACCCTCAACAACACTGGCAATAATGCGGCAACCCTGCACTTCTTCCGAAGCGGCCGCATCGCTCTGAAGCTTTGCAAGCAGGGCGTCGGCCTTGAGATCCGAAAGCTGTTTTTCCAGACCTCTGCGCTCCTCAAGAATGGCTGCCACTTTTTCGGCAGTCGGCTCCTCGGCTTTCAGCTTGAGCAGCTGGCGCACATCGTGCAGTTCACGGTACTCGTTCCACATCAGTTCTTCGGCCGCACGGCCTGTCAGGGCCTCTATACGCCTGACCCCCGCAGCCACGGAGGATTCACCCACAATCTTGAAGAGCCCTATCTGGCCAACATTGTCAACATGAGTGCCACCGCAGAGCTCAACGGAAATTCCGGGAATTTCAACAACACGGACATGGTCGGCATATTTGTCGCCGAAAAATGCGAGCGCCCCTTTGGCTATGGCATCGTCATACGGAACATCGGCCAGTTTTTTGGTTGATTCAGCCTGACGGATGCACTCATTCACGGCTGCCTCAACAGCTTCAATCTCTGCTGGGGTAAGTTTGGAGAAGTGGCTGAAGTCAAACCGGATGCGCTCAGGATTGACAAGCGAGCCTTTCTGCTGCACATGCTGCCCGAGAGTGTGGCGAAGCACAGCGTGGAGCAGATGCGTTGCTGTGTGGTTCCGTTCGGTTGCCTGACGAAGCTTCCGGTTGACCGAGGCGTGCACCGGGCCAGGCCCGATGGCAATGTCGGCGGGGTCAGCCTCGCTGTCGCGGACATTGTCGAAAGCACGGGTAACCACATGAACAAACGAGTCGCCGTCTTTCTGCGTGTCAGTCACTTCAAGCCTGTATTCGCCGGTCTCTATCCAACCCCTGTCGCCGGTCTGTCCACCACTCTCGGCATAAAACGGGGTCCGGTCGAGCACGAGAAGAAGGTTCTTTTTACTCTTGGAAATACCAATGATGGATGCGTCTGATTCCAGCCCATCGTATCCGGTGAACTCGGTGGCATGAAGGTCAGCGAACCACTCCCACGATCCTTCTGCGGCACCGCCCTGCTGTTTCTCACGGCGGTCAAGTCGAGCCCGAGTTTTCTGTTCCTGCATGCAGCGCTCAAACCCTTCACCGTCAACCTGCAGGCCGGCGGATGAGGCCATAAGGCGGGTGAGGTCGAAAGGAAATCCGTAGGTGTCGTACAGCTTAAAGGTGTCTTCCCCCCCGAGATTGGCGTACCCTCCGGCACGGGCCTTTCCGACCAGTCCGTTAAAAATTTCAATGCCGCGGTCGAGCGTCACAAGAAAACTTTCCTCTTCAGCTTTAACAATACGCGCCACAGCGTCCTGACGGTCGCGAAGCTCGGGGAAAAAATCTCCCATGGAGTCGGCAATGGTTCCAACAAGGCGATGAAGAATCGGCTGATTGCAGCCAAGGTCCTTCGCGTAGCGAAGGGCGCGGCGAAGGATGCGGCGAAGCACATAACCACGCCCCTCGTTGGAGGGCATAGCGCCGTCCGACAGGGCGAACGACAGGGTTCTGGCATGGTCGGCAATCACCCGCATGGCAATATCCTTCGGGTCGTCCATTGAGGCGCCGTACACAACCCCTGTCAGCTCTGTGATAGTGTCGAAAAGGGGGCGAAAAACATCGGTGTCGTAGTTGGAGGACTTTCCCTGCATGACGGCGCATACCCGTTCAAACCCCATACCAGTATCAACATGGCGCTGGGGAAGGGGCTCAAGGCGGCCGTCCGCCTGACGGTCGTACTGAATAAAGACAAGGTTCCAGAGTTCAATAGCCCGTGGGTCGTCCGCATTCACAAGGGTGCGACCGGAACCATCGGGAGTAAGGTCGATATGGATTTCGGAACAGGGGCCGCAGGGGCCAGTTTCGCCCATCTCCCAAAAATTATCCTTGTCACCGAAACGGAGAATATGGTCAGGCCGGATGGAGGTTTTTTCCTCCCATATCCTGAAACTCTCGTCATCATCGTTATAGACTGTGGCATACAGGCGCTCTTCAGGGAGTTTCCAGACAACAGTCAGCAGCTCCCACGCCCAGGTGATGGCCTCCTCCTTGTAATAATCACCGAACGACCAGTTGCCGAGCATCTCGAAAAAGGTGTGGTGATAGGTGTCGCGGCCCACATCTTCAAGATCGTTGTGTTTGCCGGAAGCACGGATGCATTTCTGTGTATCGGCAGCACGGGTGTAAGGCCTGGTCCCCTTGGCGAGAAAAACATCCTTGAACTGGTTCATCCCCGCATTGGTAAAAAGCAAGGTGGGATCATCGGCCGGAATGACCGGCGCGGAACGGACGAGGGTATGGGATTTGCCAACAAAAAAGTCAAGGAAGGACTGGCGGATATCACTGGATTTCATAACAAAAATAAAGTCTTGTTGGATAGCCACGGAAACAGTAAAAGCCGCGGCATTCGCGCGAAAGTTACCCATTTGCACCCGTGTTGCCAACTATATTCCTATTGTTTTTCACTCCCGCAGCCCTTCAGGGCCGCACTCCGTAAATCCCGACCCGGAGAATAGCAACGGGTCGGGAATGGACCCATCTTCGGAGAAAAAGATTTATATTAAAACATTATGACTGCACAAATGAACCGGACGAAAGACACCGAACCTGCAACACAAGACGGAGAGAACGAATGAGCTGGGGAGTTGAAGATGAAGGCCGCCGCAAGGGGGTAAAAAAACTGATGGAGCTTTCCGAAAAGATCATGCGGGAGAACCCTAATCATGTCAATGAGGTTTCCAAAAGCGACAGCGGATGCTGGATGGAACAGATGTACGGAATGCAGCGATGCGACTTCTGCGACCTTGCCAACGACTGCCCCATCCGCGAAGAGAGTGAGTGGCAGGAGTACCTGAAAACCAACAACATTGTTGTTGAGAAAAGCAGTGGGGAAGCCCCAATGTGAATTTGGTTTCCCCGAAATTATCCCCTATATTTATTGTTCGTCTGTAGATCAAAAAGTTCGTTTTGCCATACGGTCTGCACTGTTTTCCCGCCTTAGCGCATCTTATCATCATGACAACAACCCAGGTGGCCGCCCGCAAAAAGACGGGGCACTCAGGGTGGGATGTTGTTGTTTATTAACCTTGAAACGAAATGACAGGGACTATGACCGACACAACAACGACAAACAGAGGGGTCAATGTAACGCCTAAAACCAGTGTGACGGTGCTTTTTGCCGGCGACTCGGGCGACGGCATGCAGCTGACCGGTACCCAGTTCGCCAATACGGTGGCGGTGTACGGCTCCGACCTTAATACCTTCCCGAACTTTCCTTCCGAAATCCGCGCCCCGGCCGGAACCATTTCTGGAGTTTCAGGCTTCCAGATGCAGTTTGGAAGTCAGTCGGTTTATACGCCCGGCGCGAAATTCGATGTGCTTATTGCCATGAATGCCGCGGCGCTTAAAGCAAATCTCAGCAAACTTCACCACGGCGGCATCATCATTGCCGACACAGACGGATTTGACGACAAGAACCTCCGCCTGTCGGGATATGGTGAAGGCAACAATCCGCTCGAAGACGGCACTGTTGCAGACTATACACTCTTCAATGTACCGGTTGTGTCCCTGACCCGTAAGGCTCTTGCCGATACCGGACTCAGCGTCAAAAATATCGACCGCTGCAAGAACATGTTCATTCTGGGCATTCTCTACTGGCTCTACAGCCTGCCCATCGATACCACAATCAAAACCCTGCAGGTCAAGTTCAAGAACAAGGCCGACATAGCCGATGCCAACATCAAGGCGGTCACCGCGGGTTATAATTTCGGCGACGAAACTGAAATGTTTGCCCAGTTCGGCCGTTTCTCGGTTGCACCGGCAGGCAAACAGCCAGGCACCTACCGCCGGGTCACCGGTAACGAGGCTGCTGCAATAGGGCTTGCTGCGGCGTCCAAAAAAGCGGGACTGAAACTCTTTTTAGGCTCCTACCCCATTACCCCGGCAACGGAAATTCTCCAGACGCTGGCCAACCTGAAAAAATGGGGCGTCAAAACCTTCCAGGCTGAAGATGAAATTGCCGGCGTGCTCTCGAGCATTGGTGCCTCATACGGCGGCGCTATGGCTGCCACCAGCACTTCAGGCCCGGGTCTTGCGCTCAAAAGCGAAGCGCTCGGCCTTGCGGTCATTATGGAGATTCCGCTCGTCGTCATTAATGTGCAGCGCGGTGGTCCCTCAACCGGCCTGCCGACCAAGCCGGAACAGTCTGACCTCTTTATTTCAATGTTCGGCCGTCACGGCGAAGCCCCAATGCCCATCATCTCGGCACACTCGCCCGTCGACTGCTTCTATGCCGCCTATGAGGCTGCAAAGCTCTCCGTTGAACACATGACCCCGGTCATCTGCCTGACAGACGGCTACCTGGCATTCAGCTCTGAACCGATGCTGATTCCCTCACCCGCAGAGCTCAGCAAAATCAAACCGGTGTTCGCCAAACCCAGAGCAGCGGATGACGCTCCCTACCTTCCCTACAAGCGCAACGAAATGGGCGTACGGGAGTGGGCGATTCCCGGAACCAAAGGACTTGAGCACCGTATTGGTGGTCTTGAAAAGGCGAATGAAACCGGCAATGTGTCACACGACCCGGCAAACCACGCCCTGATGACAAAGCTCCGTGCCGAAAAGGTGGAGAAGATTGCCGACTGTATACCGCTCCAGACACTCGATAACGGAACCGAAAAGGGCGACATTCTGGTTCTTGGATGGGGTTCAACCTACGGCGCCATCAAAATTGCGGTCGACCGCGCAATCAAGGCCGGGCACAGCGTCTCGCATGCACATGTCCGTTACCTGAACCCGTTCCCGAAAAACCTCGGAACAATGCTTGGCAACTACAAAAAGATCCTCATTCCTGAAAACAACTGCGGCCAGCTGCTGATGATGATCAGGGACCGCTACCTTATTGAGCCGGTTGCGTTCAACAAGGTTGAGGGGCTGCCGTTCAACGAGATGGAAATTGAAGCAAAAATCACCGATATCGTAAAGGAGCTCTAAACCATGACCGACACACTGACCAAACTGACGGCAAAAGATTTCACCTCGAACCAGGAGCCGAAATGGTGTGCTGGCTGCGGTGACCATGCCGTACTGCAGCAACTGAAAAGCGCTATGGCCGACCTTGAGCTCAAAACCGAAGATGTTGTGGTTGTATCCGGTATCGGATGCTCCTCGCGCCTTCCTTATTATGTGGCTACTTATGGCGTCCACGGCATCCATGGCAGAGCGCTGCCGGTGGCAAGCGGCCTGAAAGCCTCCCGCCCCGAACTCAGCGTATGGGTAGCAACGGGAGACGGCGACGCTCTCTCAATCGGCGGAAACCATTACATCCACACAATCCGCAGAAACCCGGACCTGAATGTCCTTCTCCTGAACAACGAGATTTACGGCCTCACCAAGGGGCAGTACTCCCCGACTTCCAAAATCGGACAGCGCACCGTCACCTCGCCAAATGGCGTTGTGGACTACCCGATGAACACCATTGCGCTGACCCTTGGAGCTGGAGGAACCTTTGTTGCCAGAGTTATGGACCGCGACGGCAAGTTCATGCGCGAAATTTTCAAACGCGCTGCCGAGCACAGGGGAACCTCGCTGGTGGAAATCTACCAGAACTGCCCCATTTTCAATGATGGAGCGTTCACCCCGTTCACCGACCGTGAGCGCAAGGCAGACACAACCATCTATCTGGAGCACGGAAAACCCCTCATCTTCGGCAAAGAGAACGACAAGGGCATCAAGCTCGACGGCTTCACCCCCGTTGTGGTTGACCTCAATGACCCGAAGGTATCGCGAGATGACCTCTGGATTCATGATGAGAATGATTTCATCAAGGCAAACATGCTTTCGCGCTTCTTTGACGACCCGGATGCAGAGGGCGATTATCTTCCGCGTCCCTTCGGGATTTTTTATGTCGAGGACCGCTTCACCTACGAAGACGCACTTACCGCACAGGTGGAAAAGGCTCAGGAAGGTGGCGAGGGAACTCTTGAGGCACTGCTTGCAGGCAACAGCACCTGGACCATCAAGTAAGTCTGTTGCTGAAAAGACCCAAACAGAAAAGCCGACTCGTAAGAGCCGGCTTTTCTGTTATAAACATAAATTTAAATGCTTTAGCCCTCTTCGTTCCAGACCCCCATGGAGGAGAATTTCTCAATTCGGCTGTTGACCAGTTCGTCCTGGGGAATGGGAAGAAGAGCGGAGAGCTCTTCAATGAGAATTTCCTTAAGGGTTTCCGCCATCGCTTCAGGAGCCGTATGAGCACCGCCCATGGGCTCGGGCACAATCCTATCGATAATGCCCTGGCTGAGAAGGTCAGGGGCGGTCAGCTGCAAAGCCTCTGCGGCCTGCTCTTTGTAGTTCCAGCTTCTCCAGAGAATGGAGGAACAGCTTTCAGGAGAAATGACGGAGTACCAGCTGTTTTCAGCCATCAGAATGCGGTCGCCAACACCAAGACCTATGGCGCCGCCGCTGGCACCTTCGCCAATGATAACGCAGATGACCGGAACGGTCAGCTTCGCCATTTCATAAAGGTTGCGGGCAATAGCTTCTGCCTGGCCGCGCTCTTCAGCCTCAATGCCGGGAAAAGCGCCGGGAGTATCAATAAGGGTGATGATGGGCTTCTGGAACTTCTCGGCGAGCTTCATAAGACGCAGGGCCTTGCGGTACCCCTCGGGCTGGGCCATGCCGAAGTTACGGTAGAGGTTCGACTTGGTATCGCGCCCTTTCTGGTGGCCAATAACCATGACCGGCTGTGAAAATCCCGATGCACGGTCTTCAATGCGGGCAAAGCCGCCAACAATCGCCTTGTCGTCGCTGAAGTGGCGGTCACCGGCGAGCTCAACAAAGTCACAGGTGATCATATAAATATAATCAAGCGTATAGGGTCGTTCCTGATGGCGTGCAAGCTGCACCTTCTGCCAACGGGTGAGGTTCCTGTATATAGACTGGCGCAGAGCCTCAACTTTTTTCTCAAGAGTCCCGATCTCTTTCTGCAGAGCCTCGGTTTCCTGGGGAGCCTGCTCACGCGAACTGCTTCTCAGGCACTGACGCATCTCGCCGAGCTTCACTTCAAGCTCAACGAGCGGTTTTTCGAAATCCAGTACGACTTTCGTGGCCATAGGTGATAATCAGATGGATAAATCTTCCGGGCGGGCAGAAAAAGCCCCTAAGCCAAAGATAAAAATAAGTCCACCAGGCTGAAGCCTGAATGGACTTATTAAATGCATAAAGCATTAACAGAGAAACCTACCGCTCTTATCCGGCCACTTCGTCTTTAAGCGCTTTTCCTGGCTTGAACTTCACAACTTTCTTGGCAGGAATGGTGATGGTCTTTCCTGTCTGGGGGTTACGGCCCTGGCGAGCAGCTCTGTCGCCCGTGGTGAATGTACCGAAACCAACAAGAGTAACATCTTCCCCAGATTTCAGTGTTGAGATCACAACATTGATGAAAGAGTTAACGGCTCGTTCTGCGTCAACTTTAGTCAGCTTTGCCTGGGCGGCAATTTTCTCTACAAGTTCTGCTTTAGACATATGACATATTTTTTTATTGAGATGAAACTCCATTCTATAGAAAGGTACTAATGGAATTAATTTAAACAGTACTTCTTAAAGATGCAATGCTTTTTTCTCCATAAAACCTCACTGGACGGCGATTTGAATTGGTCGAGAGCTATGTTATATTTATTTTTTACATGATTATATCAAAAATAAGTCCATGACTTCCATAAGCAATGTCTCCAAAGGCGCCATCATACGCTTCAAGGGAGAGCCCCATATCGTAGAAAGTCTTGTCCATCGCACACCTGGCAACCTCAGGGCCTTTTACCAGGCAAACATGAGAAACCTGAAAAGCGGACGAAATGTTGAATTCCGCTTCAGCGCCACAGAATCTGTCGATACATCATCACCGAACGCAAAGAGTATCAGTACCTCTATATGGACGGGGCAGACTATGTTATGATGGACACTACCTCGTTCGACCAGATCAATGTGTCGGAAGCTGCAATCGGAAGCGGGTCACGATTCATCAAGGACGGCATTACCCTCATCATTGTCTTTTCCGACGACGGTGCAATTCTCAGCGTTGAACTTCCTACCTTTGTAGAGGTGGAAGTGACTGAAACCAGCCCGGCGTCTAAAGATGACAGAGCCACAAGCGGAACCAAACCCGCCGTTGTAGAAACCGGAGCCGAGGTCAATGTGCCAATGTTCATCCAGAATGGAAGCGTCATAAGGGTTGATACCCGCAACGGCGACTACATTGAGCGAGTAAAAAAGTAACCTCCCCGCACAAGCGGTATGCAAACGCATGTAACCCTTTAGTTTGAAAAACACTTATGAACCTCAACGAAATCAAGCAGCTTATTGACCTCGTCAATAGTTCTGATCTTCAGGAAACAATCATCGAAGAGGGCGAATTTAAAATCACCCTCCGCCGCTTCCCCTATGAAGCCGCTCCTATGGCCTTAACCCCCGCAGCTCCGGCCGTACCACAGGCTGCCGCGCCGGCACCTGCAGCAGTTTCTGCAGAGACAATTGTCACCGCTCAGGCTTCCGGACTGACTGATGTCTGCTCCCCGATTGTCGGCACCTTCTACCAGGCATCGTCCCCCGATGCCGCTCCTTTTGTAAGCGTTGGCGACAGCGTTAAAAAAGGTGATGTCCTCTGCATCATTGAAGCCATGAAACTCATGAATGAAATTGAGGCAGAAATCAGCGGAACCATTGCTGAAGTACTGGCGGAGAACGGTCAACCGATTGAATATGATCAGCCTCTGTTCCGCATCAAACCATAAACAATTTCACACACAACGACCTTGTTCAAGAAAATACTTGTCGCGAACCGGGGCGAAATCGCCCTGCGCATTATGCAGACCTGCCGTGAAATGGGCATCAGTACGGTTGCAGTTTATTCAACGGTCGATACAGAGTCCATTCATGTCCGCTACGCAGACGAAGCTGTATGCATCGGCCCGGCACTCTCAAAGGAGAGCTATCTCAACATTCCCCGACTGATTGCTGCGGCAGAGGTCACCAATGCCGACGCTATCCATCCCGGCTACGGATTTCTTGCCGAAAATGCCGAGTTTGCAGATGTCTGCGCATCGGCTGGTATCAAGTTCATCGGCCCCACGGCCGACATGATAAACCGGATGGGCGATAAAAACACCGCTAAAGCCACCATGATAGCAGCCGGAGTACCGGTTGTTCCCGGAAGCCCGGGTCTGGTGACCGACCTTAAAGCGGCGATTGAAACGGCCAACAAAACCGGCTACCCAGTCATCATCAAACCAACTGCCGGCGGCGGAGGTAAAGGAATGCGGGTTGTGCATGAAGAGAGCCAGATTGAAAAAGCACTCAACACCGCACGAAGCGAAGCTGAGCAGGCTTTTGGCAACAGTGGTGTTTACATTGAAAAGTTTCTGGAAAACCCGCGCCATGTTGAAATTCAGATTATGTCTGACCAGCACGGCAACACCATCCATCTCGGCGAGCGCGACTGCACGGTGCAGCGCCGCCACCAGAAACTCATTGAAGAGACCCCCTCTCCAGCCGTCAATGATGATCTGAGAAAGAAAATGGGAGATGCCGCTGTAGCCGCAGCAAGGGCAATCAACTATGAAGGTGCCGGCACCATCGAATTTCTGCTCGACCGCCAACAGAAGTTCTACTTCATGGAAATGAACACCCGCATACAGGTGGAGCATCCCGTGACCGAAGAGCGCTACGATGTAGACATTGTGAAGGAGCAGATTCTTGCTGCTGCGGGAGAATCACTTGAAGGACGGTCGTTTACTCCGAAAGGACACTCAATCGAGTGCCGCATCAACGCAGAAGATCCTGAGCATTCGTTCCGCCCTTCACCAGGGAAACTTCAAGTATTCCACATCCTGGAGGCCACGGCGTACGGGTGGACTCGCACTGCTACGCCAGCTATGTGGTACCCTCCAACTACGATTCCATGATTGCCAAGCTGATTGTTACCGCACACACGCGCGAAGAGGCAATAGCCCGTATGTCGCGCGCACTTGACGAGTTCATTGTTGTGGGCATCAAAACCACCATCCCCTTCCAGAAACAGGTGATGCACGACAAGGTATTCCAGAGCGGAAATTTCGACACCGGCTTCCTCGACACCTTCCGGTTCGAGAAATAACAGCAAAAGAAAAGGCTCTCAGCAAGGAGAACCGACAACAGAAAAGGGCTGCCTCGAAAAGGCGGCCCTTTTCTCGTTTGAACCCGGCGTGAGGGGACGCTGTACACTTCGTACACTAATTCAAAACAGATACACTCTACGAACTGCGTCCCCAACTCAGGCAAACACACTCAGTCAAGAGTGCCCCCAACTCTAAGCCAAAGAAAAAGCAGCCCTTAGTTACTGAGAACGAGGGGCTGCTTTTTTCTTTTCGTGTCGTGCTGGGTGCCGGAAGCGTCAGGCTTCTTCGGTGACCGGCACTTCTGCTTCGGGCTCTCCGGTGAGCCGGAGGGCTTTGTATTTTTTGAGGCCAGTTCCGGCTGGAATCAGCTTGCCAACAATAACATTCTCCTTGAGGCCTGCGAGATGGTCAACCTTGCCGGCTACTGCGGCGTCGGTGAGCACTTTGGTGGTCTCCTGGAAGGATGCCGCGGAAATAACACTTTCGGTCTGCAGTGCGGCACTGGTAATACCGAGCAGTACGGGGTGTGAGGTTCCCTGCAGGGCCGGCTCGAATGCTATCATTTCCTTGCTGTTCTTGCGGAGTTCGCGGTTGAGCTTGGTAATGTCGCGCAGTTTCTGCAGCTGGTCGTCCTGAATCCTGGCTGGAGCGTCGCCCCGTTCAGTGATGCGCACTTTCTCGGAGACGCTTTCGTTGGCTTCAAGGAATGCACTGCGGTCAATAAGGTCGCCAGGAAGCATTTCGGTGTCACCGGGCTCTTCAACACGAACCTTCTGAAGCATCTGGCGGACAATAACTTCAAGATGCTTGTCGTTGATTTCCACACCGGCGTTGATCTGGTATACCTTCTGGATTTCGTTGACCAGATACTGCTGAACGGCATTGGGGCCCTGGATACGGAGAATGTCCTGCGGGGAGACGGCGCCGTCGGTCAGCGGATCGCCGGCCTTGACTTCGTCGCCTTCGTTGGCGAGCACATGCTTTCCAACTTGGACATAGTATATCTTCTCCTCGCCGAAGTCGTTCTTCACCTTTATTTCCTTGCTGCTGCGACGCTGTGAACCGAAGCTTACATAGCCGTCGATTTCAGTGACGATTGCCGGGTCGGAGGGAATGCGGGCTTCAAAAAGCTCGGTAACCTTCGGCAGGCCGGAGGTAATATCGCCACCGCTGCGGTCGAGGTTACGGGGAACCTTTGCCATAATGTCGCCGGGAACTACTTTCTGGCCATCTTCTACATAGAGGTTCGATTTGATCGGCACGGGATAGGTCTTGCGGACCTCTCCTGTTTCGTCAACAATCATCAGACGAGGCTCACGCGTTTCGGCTGCCCGAAGCTTGGAACGCCAGTTGATAATGGTGTGCTGAGCAAATCCTGTCTGGGGATCGACCTCCTCTTTGTAGGTGACGCCTTTTTCAATGTCGGCGAACTTGATTGTACCGTTAATTTCAGCAATGATCTGCGTGCTGTTGGGCTCGCTGCTGAAAATAACCTGGTCTTTGCGGACAACATCTCCCGCCTTGCAGGCAAGATGCGCACCGTGAGGCACAACATAGCGTTTGAGTACTTTGCCACTGTCGGAATCGACAAGATTGATTTTGCCGTTCTTCTGGATAACAATGATACTCTCTTCCTCTACGCCGTCTTCGTTAATGGCCGAGTGCTCAACTGTTTTAATGTCTTCAAACTGAACGGTACCTTCGTTAACGGCCTTGGTTTCAGTTTCAGAGATACCACCCTGTGCGGTACCGCCCTGGTGGAAGGTACGAAGAGTAAGCTGCGTTCCCGGTTCACCGATGGACTGGGCTGCAATAACGCCAACGGCCTCACCGATTTCAACCGGCTTGTGGACGGAGAGATTGGTGCCATAGCATTTTGAGCAGATGCCCTGTTTTGATTCGCAGGTAAGCACTGAACGGATTTCGGCCTCTTCCACTCCGGGGGAGTCCTGAACGAGCTCGGCATGCTCGTCGGTAATGGTTTCACCTGCCACTACAATAACATTGCCACTTATGGTGTCAACAATGTCACGGGCGGCAACACGGCCGCGGATCTTCTCGCGGAACTTGATCTGGCCGCTGGTTTCCTCTTCAATGTTGCGGAAAATGTGCAGACCGCGAGTTGTACCGCAGTCTTCCATGGTCACAATAACATCCTGCGCAACATCGTGCAGCCTTCTGGTCAGGTAACCGGCATCTGCTGTTTTCAGCGATGTATCGGAAAGACCTTTTCGTGCACCGTGTGTTGAGATGAAGTACTCAAGAACGGTCAAGCCCTCCTTGAGGTTTGAAATAATCGGGTTTTCAATAATCTCGCCCGGCTGTCCCGACATGGATTTCTGCGGACGGGCGATAAGACCCCTCATGCCGGTAAGCTGACGCACCTGCTCACGGGAGCCTCGGGCGCCGGAGTCGAGCATCATGTAAAGAGGGTTGAATCCTGCGCGGTCCTTTTTGAGAATCTGGTATGACTCCTCGGCAACAATGTTGGAGGTTTTCTGCCAGACATCAACAATCTGGTTGTAGCGTTCGTTATCTGTAAGGGTTCCGCGGTTATACTCTTTAACAACCCTGGTGCTGTCGCGCTGGGCCCCTTTAATGTGCTTGGCCTTGGTTTCCGGAACGATGGCGTCAGACAGGCCGACTGAAAGACCTCCCTTCATTGCGTAATGGAAACCGACCTGCTTGATGTTGTCGAGGAAGCGGGCGGTTTCAACATTGCCAACCTCGCTCGAGAGGCGACCGATAAGCTCTTTGGCAACCTTTTTGTCGATGACCCGGTTGATGAATCCGATTTCCTCGGGTACACTGTCGTTGAAGATCACCCTTCCGACGGTGGTCAGAATCACACTCTTCTTTTCGAGCTGCGATTTTAGCCAGGTGTGTTTTTCCGTGCCGGGCTCAACCACAAGGTCGAGCACGCGCAGCGGATCGAATTTCTGGTCGATGCGCCCGGTGTGCTGTATGAAAATCTGGGTATGCAGCCCTACTCGCTCTTCGTTGTGCGCAATCAGCACATCTTCGCGGCTGTAGAAAACAGCACCTTCGCCAACACCACCGGAACGGGATTTGGTAAGGTAGTACATACCGAGCACCATGTCCTGCGAAGGAACGGTAACGGGCTTGCCTGACTGGGGAAGAATCAGGTTGTGCGACGAGAGCATAAGGAGAGACGCCTCAAGCTGAGCCTCCTGCGAAAGGGGCACATGCACAGCCATCTGATCACCGTCAAAATCGGCGTTGAAAGCGGTACAGACAAGCGGATGTATCTGAATTGCCTTGCCTTCAATCAGTACCGGCTGGAAAGCCTGAATACCAAGACGATGAAGAGTTGGAGCTCTGTTAAGCATCACCGGGCGACCGTCAATAACCTTTTCAAGCACATCCCAGACGATGGGATCCTTCTTGTCAATAAGCTTTTTGGCGGATTTAACCGATTTGGCTATGCCGCGCTCAACAAGCCTCCTGATAACAAAGGGCTGAAAGAGCTCAATGGCCATGCTTTTCGGCAGACCGCACTGGTGCAATTTGAGTTCCGGACCAACCACAATGACGGAACGGCCGGAGTAATCAACGCGCTTTCCGAGAAGGTTCTGGCGGAAACGACCCTGCTTGCCCTTGAGAGAGTCGGATAGTGATTTCAGCGGCCTGTTCGATTCGCCGGTCTTGACGGCGTTAGCCTTGCGGGAATTGTCGAACAGCGCATCAACAGCTTCCTGAAGCATCCGCTTTTCGTTGCGGAGAATAACCTCCGGGGCGCGGATGTCAATCAGCTTTTTGAGCCTGTTGTTGCGGATGATGACACGACGGTAAAGGTCGTTGAGATCAGATGTGGCAAAACGGCCACCTTCGAGCGGAACAAGAGGACGGAGCTCAGGCGGAATAACCGGAATTGCTTCCATCACCATATACTCGGGCTTGTTGCCTTCGTAGATGTAGGGCTCGGGCATTTCGTCCTCAGGGAAGAGGCCGGTTGATTTTTTGCGCACTTTGCGGTGCGGCTCGTAGCTCTTGCGGAAGGCTTCAACAACTTTGAGGCGCTTGAGGGCATCGGCGCGCTTCTGTTCGGAACTGCTCTCTTTGAGAATGGTCCGAAGATGCACAGAGGATGCGTCAAGATCGAGGTTGCGGAGAAGCATATGAATAGCCTCGCCGCCCATTTTGGCAACAAACTTCGCGGGATCTGAATCTTCAAGATCCTGGTTGTCTTCAAACTCGGTGATTATCTGGAAGTACTGCTCTTCGGTCAGGCGGTCAAGTTTCTTGATCCCCTGCTTTTCGCCCGGCTCACCGGGATTGATGACCACATAAACTTCGTAATAGATGATCCTCTCAAGCTCTTTTGTGGAGAGGTCGAGAAGCGCACCGATTTTGCTTGGCACCGAACGGAAGAACCATGTATGCACAACTGGAACTGCAAGGGCTATATGGCCCATGCGCTCGCGCCGCACGCTCTTGGTTGTAACCTCCACACCGCAACGGTCGCAGATGATCCCTTTATAGCGGACCCTCTTGTACTTTCCGCAGTAGCACTCCCAGTCTTTCGTGGGGCCGAATATTTTTTCGCACATCAGACCGTCCCGTTCAGGCTTGAAGGTACGGTAGTTGATGGTTTCAGGTTTCAGTACCTCTCCGCGCGAGTGTGCAAGAATGCTTTCAGGCGAGGCGATGCTGAACTTAATCCTTGAAAAATCACCTTTAAGCGGCGATGCTCCCTGTGAGAAAATCATAGTCAATATCCTGGTTAAACGACTCGTTTCAACTTTCGTTAATGCTGTTCAAGGCCACCGCGGCTCCCCTCTCTAAGGGACCCGGTCATCGATACGGACCTCAAGGCCAAGGCCCTGCAGCTCTCTGATAAGCACATTGAAGGATTCAGGAATTCCCGGTTCGGGAAGGTTCTGACCCTTGACAATTGCCTCGTAGGTTTTGTTTCGGCCAATGACATCATCACTCTTGACAGTCAGCATCTCACGGAGGATGTTGGCTGCACCGTATGCCTCAAGTGCCCAGACCTCCATTTCACCAAACCGCTGACCGCCGAACTGCGCCTTTCCTCCCAGCGGCTGCTGGGTAATGAGCGAGTATGGGCCGGTTGAGCGGGCGTGAATCTTGTCGTCAACAAGGTGGCCCAGCTTGAGCATATAAATGTACCCTACCGTCACCTCATCATCGAACCGCTCGCCTGTGCGGCCGTCGTAAAGACTGACCTTGCCGTTGACGGGAAGTCCTGCGCGCTCAAGCTCTGCCTGAACCTCTTCGTAAGTGGCGCCGTTGAAAATCGGAGTCTTGAATTTGACACCGAGCGTTTTGGCTGCCCAGCCGAGAGAGGTTTCATAGAGCTGGCCTATGTTCATACGACTCGGAACACCGAGCGGGTTGAGCACAATGTCAACCGGCTTTCCGTCAGCCATGAATGGCATGTCCTCAATAGGCAGAATTTTACCTACAACACCCTTATTTCCGTGACGACCGGCCATTTTGTCGCCAACCTGTATTTTGCGCTTCTGAGCAATGTACACTTTAGCGAGCTCCTCAATTCCGGGAGGCAGTTCGTCGCCAACATTGACCTTGTATTTTTCGTTCTCCCTTTCGTCAGCGAGATCCTTCAGCTTGAAGCGGAACTCCTTTACAAGACGGATGACGCTGTCGTCAACCTTTTTCGTTCCAGTGATCCCCTTTGTGAAATCAACATTCTCAAGGAAGGAAAGGCCTGCGAATTTCGAGATTAGTGCGTCGTCGAACTTTGCTCCATCTGCGGCAAGGACTTTGCCTTTGTCACTCTGAAGTCCGATGGTCTTTTTGCCCTCAAGAATCTGGCGGAGCCATTTTTCAAAACTAATGCGCAAGTCCTGCTCACGGCGTTCGAAGCGGCGGTCGATAAGCTCAATTTTCTCCTTGACATCCATCCCAACCTTTTTCTTGCGGCTAAAGAGCTTTGTCTTAATGACAATGCCTTTCATTCCGGCTGGCACATGCATGGAGGCATCTTTCACATCGCTCGACTTGTCGCCGAAGATGGCCCTGAGAAGCTTTTCTTCAGGGGTGGGATCGCTCTCGCCTTTCGGCGTGATTCTACCCACAAGAATGTCGCGCTCCTTGACTTCGGCTCCAATACGCACAATGCCGTTGTCGTCAAGGTTACGGAGCGCTTCGTCGCTTACATTGTAGATGTCGCGAGTAAACTGCTCTTCACCCCGTTTCGTGTCGCGAACATTTGCCTCGAACTCATGAACATGGATTGAGGTAAACACATCGTCGTAGACAAGGCGTTCACTGAGAATGATTGCATCCTCAAAGTTGTATCCACGCCATGGCATGAAAGCCACAAGAACATTCTTTCCAAGAGCCAGTTCGCCGTTCTCGGTGGAAGAGCTGTCGGCAAGTACGGTGCCCTTTTCAACTTTCTGTCCGTTATGGACAAGCGGCTTCTGCGAAATGCAGGTATCCTGGTTGGAGCGCTTGAACTTGATCATCCGATAGGTTTTGAGTCCTTCGTCGGGATCGAGCAGTGAGAGTTCTTCGTTACTGTCGGGGTTGATGTCGTAACGGACTTTGATGTATTCAGCCGTCACCTCTTCAACCACACCGGTACCCTCGCCCAAACAAACGGAGCGGGAGTCGTGGGCCACCTTGCCCTCCATTCCGGTTCCCACAACAGGGGCCTCGGAGGTAAGAAGCGGCACTGCCTGGCGCTGCATGTTCGCGCCCATCAGGGCACGGTTTCCGTCATCATGCTCAAGGAAGGGGATAAGTGCCGCCGCCGCGCTTACAATCTGCACGGGGGAAACATCCATGTAGTTGACATCCTCAGATGGCACAAGGGGATAATCTCCCTTGGTCCTTGCCTGCACGGATTCGTCAATAATGTTGTTTTTGTCATCAAGCTTAATACTGACAGGAACGGTAATCTTGTTCTCTTCGTCCTCTGCAGAAAGCATAAGGACCTCGTCCGTCACATGGCCCTTGTCGACAACGCGGTAAGGGGTTTGAATAAAACCCTTGTCGTTGATTTCCGCATAGACAGAAAGCGAGGAAATAAGACCGATGTTTGGACCCTCAGGGGTCTCAATCGGGCAGAGCCTGCCGTAATGGGTATAGTGGACATCGCGAACCTCGAAACCTGCGCGTTCGCGGGTAAGGCCACCCGGTCCGAGAGCCGACACCCTCCGTTTGTTGGTCATTTCGGCCAGCGGGTTGGTCTGATCCATGAACTGTGAAAGCTGACTGGTGGCGAAAAAGCTCGACACCACGCTCGACACTGTCCGGGCGTTAATGAGGTCACTGGGCGCAATTTTGTCGGAGTCGCGGGAGTTGAGTTTTTCGCGGACATTCTTGCCCATGCGAGCAAGACCGATAACAAACTGCGCAGCAAGCTGCTCACCAACCGAACGGACACGACGGTTTGCCAGATGATCCACATCATCCACCTCGGCCTGACCGTTGACCAGTTTGATGAGGTAGTTGATGACGGATATAATGTCATAGTGGGTCAGCACCAGCATGTCTTCGCCGAGAGGTTCGTCGGAGAATGACTGAATAGTCTGGTGAATCTTTTCACTGATAGCGTCGGAAAGCTCTTTCAGCTCTTCTTTTCCTGCAAGGTAGCCTTCAAGCTCCGAAAACTCTTTGCTGAGCTTTTTTCGGATTCTGTAGCGGCCAACCTCGCCGAGGTCATACTTCTTCTGATTGAAGAAGGTGCGCTCAAGGAAGCTTCGAGCGGCATCAATATCAGGAGCCTCATTGGCCCTGAGCTCTTCATAAACAATTTCAAGCGCCTCCTCTTCTGTAGCGGAGCTATCATTGAGGATGGTGTTGGTAACAATGGACTTGTCCTGCCCTTTGTCGCCGCCGTTGAAGGTTTTCATAACCTTCACGCTTTTCTGTCCGGTAGCAATTATCTGCTCAAGCACCTCTTCGGTAATTGCCGTTCTGGCGCTGACAACCTCACCAGTGTTCATGTCGACAATGTCGGCTGCAAGGTACTGCCCTATAATGCGGTCTTTTTTGACCCCTTTGAGAGAAACCTCTTCAACAAGGTCGAACAGGCCGAGAATGTCTTCATCACGGGCAAACCCGATGGCACGAAGCAGTGCTGTAACCAGAAAGTTCTTCTTCTGGTCTATATAGACAAAGATCTGGTTGTTTATATCGGTCTGGAACTCAATCCACGACCCGCGGGTCGGGACGATTTTGGCCGAATACATTTTCTTGCCGTTCGGATGGACGGCTTCGCTGAACACGACGCCGGGAGAACGGTGAAGCTGGGCTACAACAACGCGCTCGGCGCCGTTGACAATAAAGGTGCCGCGCTCGGTCATATATGGAATACGGCCGAGGTAAACCTCCTGCTGGAGCGTCTCCTTCCAGTCGGTCTCGTCCGCCTCATCCTTGTAGGAAAGCTTCAGCTTTACCTTCAGGGAAACATCATAGGTGAGTCCGCGCTCAATACAGTCTTCCACCGTATACTTCGGTTTGTCGAAGCTGTATGAGCTATACTCAAGAAGGTAGAGACCGCGCGTATCGGTAATGGGAAACGCGCTGCGCAGAACCCGCTCAAGACCCTGGTCGCGCCGTTTTGCAAGCGGCACGCTGTCCTGAATAAAATTGTGGAACGAATCGAGCTGGACTTTTAAAAGGTCGGGAGCTTTTATGACGCTTTGTATTTTCGAAAAATCAATACACGGTGTTGGTGTTGCATCAGCCACTTTCACATGCACCTCGCTTTTATCAATTGCATGAAATCTTTCATAGTAAGTCACAACTTGGAGCCGCTTAAACCCAACCGGCCGAAAAGGCGCGGGGGAAGCTCAGTCGCATCATCAAAGGACTACATTAAAACCACTACTTACACAAACAGACAAAGCTCCACCTCAATTTGAAGCAGAGCTTGCTGCATGAATCGGCTTGACGAAAATCACTTCAGCTCTACTGATGCGCCCGCATCTTTGAGCTCCTTGACAATCTTCTCGGCGTCCTCTTTTGAGACAGCTTCTTTAACTGCCTTAGGTGCGCCGTCAACAAGATCCTTAGCCTCTTTCAGACCAAGACCTGTGAGTGCACGAACAGCTTTGATGACATTGATTTTGCTGTCTCCAGCTGCGGTAAGAATAACATCAAACTCGGTCTGCTCTTCAACAGCAGCTGCAGGTGCTACTGCTGCTGCGCCGGCTACGACTGCAGGTGCGGCGCTGACGCCGAATTTGTCCTCAAGCGCCTTAACGAGTGCTGCTGCATCGGTAAGGGTAAGGCTGCCAATTTCTTCTACAAGTGTTTCGATAGACATTATTTCCTCTCTTCTGTTTAATTGACTGATGTAAATAAATTGAGTGCGTAATAGACTTTTTATGACCTTACTGCTTCTGTTTTCCGACCTGGTCAACTACAGAAACAAGATCCCTCATAACCGCGTTCATAACCATTGGAACGCCGGCAATAACACTGTTGATGACTCCTGCTGCACGGCCGATGTTCTCTGTTTTGGTTAGCATTTCAGACAGCATGCCGAGCTGGCTAGCCTCAAAAACAACCCCGTCAATGGCCGCCATTTTAAACTTCAGCGCTTCGTTGTCTTTGCTGAACTTTTTGATTACCCGCGCCGGGGCGATCGGGTCATCATAGCCGAACGCAACGGCTGTTGTGCTTTTCAGCGCAACGGCAAGTTTGTCGGCTCCGGCAAGGTCACTGAGGGCTTTTTTGACCAGCGTGTTCTTGACAACACGGTACTCAACTCCCACCTTGCGGAATTCATTGCGGAGTTCAGACATTCTGGCAACGCTCAGACCCTGGAACTCAGTAAGATATATTCCCTGTGACCGGCTCACCTTCTCGGCAACGCTCTGGACCACCTGCTCTTTTTTCTCTCGCTTCATCGTATAAACCGGTTTTTGTTAGGCAACAACTTTTTCCATTTTAACCCTCACGCTCGGAGACATGGTGCTCGACAGGGAAACCCCCTGTACATACAGCCCCTTTGCCGCGGAAGGCTTCAGGCGAACAACCTCGCGGAGGAAGCTGGAAATGTTGGCCACCAGCTGATCGGCCTCGAATGACACCTTGCCGACCGGGGCGTGCACATTGCCCGCCTTGTCGACACGGAACTCGATTTTTCCCGCCTTGACATCTTTAACCGCTTTGGCCACATCCATGGTAACCGTACCTGATTTCGGATTCGGCATCAGGCCACGGGGCCCAAGAATCTTGGCAACTTTACCAAGCTGCCCCATAACATCGGGGGTGGCAACAATGACATCAACACCAGTCCATCCGTTCTGAATTTTCTCTATATACTCCTCAAAGCCAACGAAATCCGCTCCCGCTTCCTCTGCTTCAGCAACCTTGGCCTCTTTGCAGACAACAAGCACCGAAACGACTTTGCCCGTACCATGCGGAAGCATGACGGTGCCGCGAACCACCTGGTCGGCGTGACGGGGATCAACTCCCAGCTTTACAACCACATCAATAGTGGCATCAAACTTCGCTTTGGTAATCTCCCTGACTTTCACAACAGCATCAGCGAGATCATACTCCCGATTCCGGTCGACCTGCGACGCTGCGTCCCTGTAATTTTTTCCTGCCATCAGTATATTTATGCAAGTGGTTAAAAAAAGCGGCTGTGAGGCCTCCCACGATCTATCGAATAAAAAACGGTATGTCTCGGTGCTGCTCAGCCCTCAACAACAATACCCATGCTCCGAGCCGTGCCCATAACCATCTCTTCAGCGCCACGAAGATCAAAGGCATTGAGGTCGGGCATTTTCAGCTCGGCAATTTTCTGCACCTGCTCACGGGTAACGGTGCCAACCTTGTTACGGTTTGGCTCTCCGGAGCCTTTCTGCAGACCAGCTTCCTTAAGAAGGAGCACCGCGGCAGGAGGGGTCTTGGTGATGAATGTGAACGACTTGTCAGCATAGACAGTGATGACCACAGGAATGATCATGCCGGCCTCAGACTGGGTCTTCGCATTGAACTGCTTGCAGAACTCCATAATGTTCACACCTTTCTGGCCAAGGGCCGGACCGACGGGAGGCGCCGGATTAGCACCGCCGGCAGGAATCTGGAGCTTAATGAAACCGATTACTTTTTTTGCCATATCCTCTTTCTGTTCAGAAGCTTACTACAAGACGTAAGCCAATTGTTTTTATTGGGAAACTGATTTCACCTGCGAAAAATCAAGCTCAGTCGGCGTACTGCGGCCGAAGAAACTGATCATCACCTTCACTTTCATCCTTTCAGGGCAAACCTCATGCACAACACCGGCCAGCGAACTGAACGGCCCATCAATAACCTTCACAGAGTCACCCACATTGTAGGGAGCCTCGATCACCGTCCTCTCGGTTATGGCATTCTCCGGCTGAAGGAGCTTCTCCACCTCATCGGGACGGAGCGGCACAGGATTGTCGTCAACGCCAAGAAATCCCATAATTGAGGGGATGTCAAGAATCAGGTTGCGAGTCTGCTTGTCGAGCACCGCTTCAATAAGAACATATCCCGGAAACGCATTCTTGGTCATCGCGCGCTTCTTGCCGTTCTTCACCTCTATAAAGCGCTCATAAGGTACATACACCTGCAGGATCTTGTCGCCAAGACCACTGCGCTCCACCTCCGCATCAATACCCTCTTTGACTTTCCGCTCATGTCCGGAATAGATTCTCAGAGCATACCAACGCGCTACCGGAACACTTTCCACTTCACTGTCCTTCTTTTTTGCGCTCATCAAACGACTTCCCGTTTTCTTACAGTAACTTCCCCATCGCAGCACCAATCACCCAATCAACAACAAAGGTGAAAAGCGCCAGAAGCCCCGACACAGTCAGGACAACAACAGTCAAATCTTTTATCTCTTCCTTTCCCGGCCACACAACTTTCCGCATCTCGTTAACAACATCACGGTAGTACTGGGAAGCCTTTGCGATATACTTGTTCATATATTTCAGAGCCCGTAATAAACTTTGCGCCACAATCTCCGCTCAGCACGTCAGGAGGGACTCGAACCCCCAACCTGCGGTTTTGGAGACCGCTGCTCTACCAATTAAGCTACTGACGTGTTCCAATAACAGTCACCCAAAAACCTGAGCTGATGATCGGACTTGAACCGATGACCTCTTCCTTACCAAGGAAGTGCTCTACCGACTGAGCTACATCAGCCTGACAAAACAGGAAATAAAATCGTGGGTAGAGGAGGATTCGAACCTCCGAAGACATATGTCGACAGATTTACAGTCTGTTGCGTTTGACCGCTTCGCTACCTACCCGCAATCGTTCAGAGCTGGTGATGGGACTCGAACCCGCAACCTGCTGATTACAAATCAGCTGCTCTACCAATTGAGCTACACCAGCAGCTCAGTCAAAAAACAGGGCAGGTAATATAATGAGATGATTTACAAATCACAAAAAAAAGAACATGTTTTTAACTTCCCCGTGCCCCCGACAAAAAGCCCGCGAGACGCACTGCAGTGTCGCGCGAGATAACCCTTCCGGAAAAGGCCAGGACTATGTCGAGCATGGTCGGGTAAACCCGCATGCGGTTTTTCATGAGCCCTTTAAGGGCCGCTTTAACAACAATTTCGGGAGAAGAAAGCGGAAGGATGGCGTTGGTCCTTTCATGACCGGAAGTCTGAAAGAAACCGGTGTCGATAAAGCCAGGGCAGACAGCACTAACCTTCACCCCATGCTCTTTGAGTTCTTCGTGCATCGCTTCGGTGAGGCTTATGACGAAGGCCTTGGTGGCTGCATAGAGTCCGAGACCGGGCACGCCCTGCAACCCGGTGAGAGAGGCAATGTTGATGATTCCTCCCTTTTTTTCGGCCGCCATGTCGGCAGCAAAGAGGCGCGACAGGCGAGCAAGCGCCAGCATGTTGACCGACATAAGTTCCTCTGCCTTTTCAGGAGAGATGGCAGCAAAGTCGGAAGCATGGGAGAGGCCTGCACAGTTGACAAGAATATCCACGCTGATGGTGTTTGTGCGACAGAACTCATGAATGCGGCGAGGCGCGTCGGAAAGTGACAAGTCCTGACGGCAGACGAGCACCTCAACTTTTCGTGAACGGAGCTCTTCGGCAAGTGCAGCAAGGCGCTCCCCGGAACGGGCAACCAGCACAAGGCTGTTCCCCCGTCGGGCAAATTCACGGGCAAATGCCTCGCCGATACCCATTGATGCACCTGTTATCAGTGTGGCGCGCATGGTACCTTCAGCCCTCCATCATGTCAACCCATCTGCCTCTCTCCCTGATGAGGCCGATAAGCCTTTCAACCGCCTCATCCTCGGGCAGGTTTTCTTCAACGCACTCCCTGCCTACATACAGACTGATGCGGTTTTTTCCAGCACCAACATATCCGAAGTCGGCATCGGCCATTTCTCCGGGACCATTGACAATGCAGCCCATGATGCCGATTTTCAGCCCTTTGAGATGCGCCAGCCGACCTTTAATGGATGCGGCGGCTTTTTCAAGATCGAAGTAGGTCCTGCCGCAACCGGGGCATGAGATGAACTCCGTTTTCGACATCCTGATGCGTGCCCCCTGCAGAATATTCAGCGCCAGATTGATTTCATCCGCCGGCTCCAGGGTGGTTTCAAGCGAAATCATATCACCTATGCCGTCCGAAAACAGCGTGCCGGCCTGGACTGCGCTCTGGATGATGACTGAAAGCCTGTCCCGTTCAGTGCTGCGGAATCGCGCCACAACGGGTACGCGGAGCCCGAGCCGAAGGCATTCAGCAACCAGCTTTCTGGTGGCATAGAGGCCGGTATCGGAAAGGACCGAAAGGAATATCCGATCGGCAGAAATCGAGCGGGCTTTCCCGGCAAGTATCCCAAGCACGCCTGCGGGAGCAGCAATACTTGAAGAGTTGTGGATGAATGAAAATTCAACAGCCGGACGACCGATGAGGGCAAGCCGATTAATCAGCTCTTTGGGAAGCATTTCCTCTTCTGCAATGTCGAGCCTGACCTTGGCAACCTTTTTCTTGAGAAGCTCTGTAAACAGACCGGTGTCGGCCGTGGAAGCATTCACCCGACCAGCGGCGGAGCCAAGACGCTGAAGAAGAGAGTTCAGAGCCTGAAGGTCTTCGGGGCTCTGGACTGAAACTGACACAAACTCAGAGCAGAGGGCCCCTTCGCCGAGCTCGGGACGAAGCCGCAGCAGAGCCTCAGCCAAGATGCCATCAAGGTCGGAAAGCGATGTCTGCAGCATAGTTTCAACCGGAGGAGGTGCATCGCCGCCAACCGGAATGCCTGCCAGTTCCACGGATGTGGAGAGCCTGCGGGCATAACTGAAGGGAGTGAACGGAGCGGGACCCTCGTCATTTCCCCCGTTCTTTCCTTTCCGGTCGCCTTCCAGCAGATGCTTGAGGGGAAGATGCGCCCGCTCGCCCTTTACCAAATGAAAATCGTTGTATTTTTTGACAATGGCGAAGCCGACAGGAACCTCGTTGACGGGGTCTTCAGTAAGGGAGACCCGAATGGTGTCGCCCAAGCCGTCTTCAAGAAGTGCCCCGATTCCCATAGCCGACTTGACCCGCCCTTCATCACCATCCCCAGCCTCGGTCACGCCGAGATGGAGCGGATAGGCGTAGCGGAGCTCACTGTCGGCCCGCTCCACAAGCAGTCTGTACGCCTGAATCATTACCCGCACATTGGAGGACTTCATGGAAAAGAGAATGTCGTGGTAACCCGCATCTTCAGCCATTCTGGCAAACTCAAGTGCTGCTTCCACCATACCATCGGGCGAGTTCCCCCTGCGGCTGACAATACGGTCGGAGAGTGAGCCGTGGTTGGTGCCAATGCGCATGGAAACCCCGAGCTTGCGAGCTTTTTCAACCAGGGGGAGAAACTCGCTTCTCACATGCTCCAGCTCGTCGCGGTACTCCTCATCCGTATAGTCTTCACCGGACGATTTCTTTGAGCGGGAGGCATAGTTGCCCGGGTTGATGCGGATGTTCTCAACAAATTCCACTGCCTTCATGGCGGCACGGGCTGAAAAATGGATATCAGCAACAAGCGGAGTATTAATGCCTTCCCCGCGGAGCCGGTCGCGGATAAGGCGAAGGCTATCAGCATCTTTTTCCGTCGGAACGGTCAGCCGTATGATTTCGCACCCGGCCAAGGAGAGGCGGCGGCACTGCGCCACAGTGGCCTCAACATCAGCCGTATGAGTGTTGGTCATCGACTCAACCCTGATGGGCTGATACCCCCCAAGCGAAATGGAGCCAAATAAAACTTCACGGGTCAAGCGACGGCGGTACTGGTACATATCCCTTGCTGGTTTTCCCCGGCAGCCTCAACTGAGGCGGATCCGTTATTTTTTGATAATGTAAAGCCTCTCCCCCTCGCGGCGAAAATTATAGCGCTCACGAGCGGCTTTCTCAACGCTGTCGGGATTGCCGACATTGCGAATGCGGAGCTCATTCTCCACCATCCTCCGCTCTGCCTGCGCCTGAACATCAAGAAGGCGGCGGTTTTCCGCCTCCATTGATGCCCGCCGCCACAAACCATAATCGTCAAAGAGCATCACGGCAGCCACAATCACCACAGCCACAATCGCAATCAGCTTTTTCGGATTAGAGCGGACATATTCCCAAACCCTCTGGATGATGGCATTCAAGGTTCCCAACGCTCCCGGTCTTTAGACCCTGAATGCTTTTGCTGCCGGGTAGACGGCCTGAGCACCAAGCTCTTCCTCAATGCGGAGAAGTTCATTGTACTTTGCCATGCGGTCGCTACGCGACATGCTGCCGGTTTTGATCTGGCCGGCATTGGTAGCTACGGCAATCTGGGCGATGGTGCTGTCTTCGGTTTCACCGCTGCGGTGGCTTATAACGGCGGTATAGCCGTTGCGTCTTGCAAGATCGATAGCCTCAAGGGTTTCGGTGAGGGTCCCTATCTGGTTGACTTTCACAAGGATGGAGTTTCCAACCTTCTTTTCAATTCCCTCGGCAAGACGCAGACTGTTGGTGACGAAAAGGTCATCACCAACAAGCTGAACGCGTGAGCCAATCTTGTCGGTCAGCATCTTCCAGCCAGCCCAGTCATCCTCGGCCATGCCGTCCTCAATGGAAATGATCGGGTAGTCGTTCGACCATTTCTCCCAGTATGCGGCCATCTCCTCTGAAGAGAGCTCACGCTTGTCGGACTTCTTGAAAACATATTTTTTCTTGTCGGCATCATAAAACTCGGAGCTTGCCGGATCAAGAGCAATCATCACCTGGCCGTCACCCAAACCACCTTTCGATGCAGGGGAACCGGCTTTGTAGCCTGCCTTGCCGATAGCCTCCACAACAAGCTCAATAGCCTCTTCGTTGGAGGTGAGGTTAGGGGCAAAACCGCCTTCGTCACCAACAGCGGTGGAGAGACCGCGGCTTTTGAGAAGAGCCTTGAGAGCATGGAAAATTTCGGCACCACAGCGAAGGGCGTCGGAGTAGGCATTGAAGCCAATGGGCATAATCATGAATTCCTGGAAATCGACGGTATTGTCGGCATGTGCGCCGCCGTTGATCACATTCATCATGGGTACGGGAAGCGTATTGGCCATGGTGCCGCCAATGTACCGGTAGAGCGACATACCGGAATATTCAGCACCGGCCTTGGCGCATGCCATTGAAACACCAAGCAGCGCATTGGCGCCCAGTTTCGATTTGTTCGGGGTACCATCAAGCTCAAGCAGCATGCGGTCAATCTCTTCCTGCTCCGTTACCAACATCCCTTTCAGCCCTTCGTCGATAATGGCATTCACATTTTCCACAGCCTTCAGAACCCCCTTGCCCAAATACACGGAAGTGTCGCCATCGCGAAGTTCCACAGCCTCATGCACTCCGGTTGAAGCTCCGCTCGGCACTGCAGCACGGCCGAATGAGCTTTCAGTGTAGACATCGACTTCAACAGTCGGATTGCCTCGTGAATCGAGTATCTGACGGGCATGGATCTTGCGAATTATAGGCATGTTTCCTGGTAATTTGATTGTTTCCTAGGGCAGTTTTTCAAAACAAAAATATATCCTTTTTCCGATGCAATTCACCCCCCGGATGGAAGCAAAAAGCTCTTTTTTTTGTTAATTTTCATTTAGGACAGTTTTACACACCATTCCATAAAAAGGAGCCCACCATGCAGCCAGCAGAGCCCACCGAGATACGGAACATCGTCATCACCGGCCATGCCGGATGCGGCAAAACAATTCTCACCGAGTCGCTTGCCCTCACCATGGGGCTCATCACCCGGGCAGGAAGCATTGAGGAGGGCAACACACTCTCCGACTACTCGACAGATGAAATTGCACGGAAACACAGCCTGAACAGCAGTCTTATCAACGGCATCTGGAAGGGCTGCAAAATCAACATTATCGACACCCCCGGCCTTCTCGACTTCCACGGTGATGTGAAGTCGGCCATGCGCGTAGCCGACACGGTGCTTGTGGCGGTCAACGCCTCAACCGGAGTTGAGGTTGGGACTGACGCAATCTGGGACTATACGAAGGAGTACTACAAACCGACAGCCTTTGTCATTACAAAACTCGATGCCGACCGCACAGCATTCGGCGACACTATCGGTGAGCTGCAGGAGCATTTCGGCCATCTGGTCACCCCGATACAGTTTCCGGCCGAAGAGGGCCCCGGACACCACATCCTTATTGATGTGCTCCTCATGAAACAGCTTAAGTTCAACCCCGACAAACCCGGCAGCATGACGGTGTCGGACATCCCCGACCTCTACCTGAAACGAGCCGAATCACTCCATCAGCAGCTTGTTGAAGCGGTTGCCGAGACTGATGAGGAGCTGATGGAGCACTTTTTCGAAGAGGGGACCCTCACCGAAGACGAACTCCGCGCAGGCATTAAAACAGCTCTGGTATCGAGAACTTTTTTCCCTGTGTTCTGCACTTCCCCGCTCCATCTCATTGGTACAGAGCGGCTGCTGAACGCCGTTGTGAACCTTTTCCCTTCCCCGATAGAACGAGGCCCCGAACACTCGCTCTGCCAGTCGAGCGAGAGCGAACAACTGCTTGAGCCCGACCCGAAGGGGCCGACAGTCGCCTTTATTTTTAAGACAATGAGCGAACCAAGAGTGGGAGAGGTCTCCTACCTGCGGGTCTATTCAGGCCATCTCGAATCCGGCCATGAGCTGCAGGATGTTCCTTCTGGACAGATGGAAAAACCCGGACAGGTGTTCACCATGATTGGAGAGAAACGGCTTCCTGTCGACAGCCTTCTGGCCGGCGACATTGGAATGGTGGTAAAACTGAAGGGCGCACATACCAATGACACCCTTGCCGACAAAGGAACGAACTGCCGAATCAGCCCCATTGTTTTTCCCGAGCCGGTGCTTGCCACGGCCATTGTTCCTGTGGCGCAGGGAGACGAGGAGAAGATTTCTTCAGGGCTTCACCACCTCCATGAAGAGGACCCCAGCTTCAGCATTGGCCACTCGGTGGAGTTCAACCAGACCATTCTGAAAACACAGGGGGAAACCCATCTCGACATCATTCTCAGCCGTCTGCAGGAGAAATTCAATGTGAAGGTTGAAACGGCCCCTGTAAGGATGCCCTACCGCGAAACCATCCGCACCTCCGCCTCTGCACAGGGACGCCACAAAAAACAGTCCGGAGGACGGGGTCAGTACGGCGATGTATGGCTTCGGCTTGAGCCTTTAGCCCGCAACAGTGGCTTTGCGTTTGCCAGCGAAGTGGTCGGCGGGGTGGTTCCAACCCGCTATATACCGGCCATTGAGAAGGGACTGCGCGAAGCGGTTGTGTCGGGACCGCTCACGGGCTATCCTGTAGTTGACCTGAAAGCGGCAGTTTATGATGGATCTCACCACCCTGTCGACAGCTCAGAAGTTGCGTTCAAAATAGCGGCCGGGCTTGCTTTCAGGGCGGCCATAGAGAAAGCAAAACCGATGCTACTTGAACCCTTTGTTACTGTAGAAGTGCATGCGCCGGAACAGTATACCGGCGAGATAGTAGGCGACATTTCCTCACGAAGGGGAAAAATTCTCGGTATGGAGGCGGATGTGCGGATGCAGATTGTGAAGGCCCAGATGCCCGAAGCCGCAATGCACGACTTCCATCACGCACTTACGCGACTGACGCAGAGCCGGGCGCGATACTCATACTGCTTCAGTCATTATGAGGAAGTACCTGCAGATGTTGCGAGGCAGTTGATTGCAGAAAAAGAGGGCTGAAGACTTCAGAGCGCTCCCAAAAGGGAGCGCAGCTTCAGCCACCATACAATCCAGACCGCCTCGCGAATATTCTGGCGTGTCATTTTAGACTCACCGACAGTACGGTCGACAAAAACGATCGGGATCTCACGAATCGTAAGCCCTTTTTTCCAAACTCTGAAGTTCATTTCAATCTGAAACGAGTACCCTTGGGAACTGACACGCCGAAGATCGACGGCCTCAAGGGTTTCGCGCCGGAAGCATTTGAACCCTCCGGTCGGGTCGGAAACAGGTAAACCGGTAACCAATCGGGTATAGATGCTGGCATTTTTGAAAGAATCAGGCGACCGAGCGGCCAGTTGACCACATTGACCGTATTGTTCACATATCGTGACCCTATAACGAGATCGGCCGTTTCAGCCTCTTTCAGAAGTGCAGCTATCATGGCAGGATCGTGTGAAAAATCGGCATCCATTTCAAGAATGAACCGGTACCCTTTCTGAAGCGCATACCTGAAACCCGCGCGGTAGGCGGTACCGAGTCCAAGTTTTCCCTCGCGCTCCATAAGCGTAACGGAATCCTGGTGCTGCTGCCGGTCGCGCACAACTTCAGCGGTTCCGTCTGGGGAGCTGTCGTCAATCACAAGAACATCAAGCTCACAATGGTAGAGAGAGTTGAGCGTGTCGAGCATGCGACCTATGTTCCGCGCCTCACAGTAAGTAGGGATTATGACAAGCGAGCTTGCCTCTTCTGTGCCTCTCGCAGCCGAAATTATTTCACTCATAGGTGGCTCAGTGGATAAGGTGCGGAGGCAAAAAAAAGCATTGCCCGTTATGGACAATGCTTTTACAAATAACAGTGCGTTCGTTTCGCCCTCTTCAGCGTACCTCACGGTGGAAACGGTGGAGAAAACGCAGGTCGAAATCCATTCTTTCAGGAGGCGTGTAGGTAAAGTCGAGCGTCTCGCCTTGAGGAAGAATTTCAAGCAACGCGCCCGATGGGCACTCATCTGCAGAGAAACATGCCGAACATGAAATGCATGCATCCTGATCAATGTAGCAGCGGAAACCGCCCTCCTGCACATCTCCATAGAATTTGTAGCCGATTGCGTTGACCTTTGGCGGACATTTATCAAGGCAGAGACCACAACCTACACAGAGGTTCTCAAGAATAAAATAATGCTTTTTAGCGCGTGGTGCCGCTTTTTTTATTGGCGCCCCTGCTGCAGGAGCCACTTTCGCTGCCGGAGCGGCTGGTTTTGCACCGGGAACGGGTTTCGCTCCAGGAACAGGCTTAGCGCCTGGAGCAGGTTTTGCTCCAGCGGGTGGTTTTGCACCCGGTGCCGGCTTTGGCGCCGCCTTGGCGGCTGGTTTTTTGTAAGGAAGGGCGGACTCCTGAGCAACTCCGCAACGGCCCATATTCACATTAATTGGCTCAAGTCGTGCTTTGCCCGTCTGTTTTGGTGCGGGTACTTTAGGGGCAACAGCTTTCGGAGCAGCGGCTTTCGGTGCGGCCTCTCCGGGACCGGCAGGCTTAGCGGCAACTGCCTTAGGCTCTGCAGCCTTTGGTGCCGGCTTTACTGCAGGCGGCTTTGGTGTTTCCGTCTGTTTTACAGGATCGGCCATCAGAAAACCCTCCTCTTGATTTGCATAAAAATCGTCTGTTGTTCACTTAAGCGGGGCATTCCTGTTGGAGCGGCACTGCCGCTCCAACAGGGTCATGCATCTCAGGCAATCAGTTTCATCAGATAGTCGACAACCTGCGTCAACAGTACCTGTCCACTGACAGCAGCGTCACTTACAGTCGGCGGCAGGGGCGAATCAGTCTGGTAGAATCCGTTGGCGAGAAAGAGGAATACCAGCATGAATGTTCCTCCAAAGTACAGGAATGTACCTGCAAGCTTTGAGTCGGAGATGGTTAGAACCGGGAAACGGAACTGTACATCTCTGTTGAGGAATTTCTTACCCAGCCAGCGAATGGTACGAGTCTGGATATCAGCTCCTTCAAGACGGGATCCACGATCTTCGAACCATACCGCAAAGCTGATAAACCATATAAGGTGACCTATCATCAGAATTGTGGAGAGGTGCGAGCTTGAGAAAATCGTCACGGTCTCTGTCCAGAAGTAATAGAAAATACCCGAGGTGTAGTGGTGCGCAAGGCCAGCCACTGAATCCCACGCTTTGGCATCGGCAGCCGGAACACCATACATCATTGATGCAATCCATGCACCATCAATATACCAGCAGACTGCTGAAAGGCCTTTCACTCCCCAGAGCATTGCAAACCAAAGCTGATCCTGGATGGAAACGCCGCAGGTTCCGCCATACACAGGACCAAGGCAAGGGAACGAGTACGAGTTCTTTTTGAGCCCAAGATCATCCCAGAGAGGCGAGGTATGAGCGAAGAATGCAATACGCACAAGCGCAATAAGCGAGAAGAGCGAACCGGCTACGATAACATGTACCATAACCCAGTCATTAATGCTCGGGTCAGCGAACATCCACTGGAACATCGGCAGAGGCTTCAACCAGTAGAACGACATCATGATGTTGGTGCCGAAAATATTCAGCTCGCAGATGGTATTCCATACGATAACAGCATACACGGAAAGCATAGTGGCAAAACAGAGCGCCATTACTGTTCCGAGAATCTTGACCTGAACTTCCTGGTCGCGGCCCTTGGTGATCCAGATGGATTTGATCTGGTTGTAGAGGCCGTTGAGCTGGATTTTAAGGAGATACTGTCCGCCATGGTAGACACCGGCGAAGACATAGAGCACACCACAGATGATGTGGTTGAAGGCGATCAGGTTAATGACAACCCTCGACATGCCGAACGACTGGCCGTTCTTCGGAAGAATAGCAAAAGGAGCAAACTCAGAGAATTCTTTGCTTCCGGAGACGATTCTGCCTCCCTCCTGAACAAAGTCATAGCTGACCCGGTTGAAGGGCTCGCCATAGAGGTAGAAAACAAGCTTGTCAAGTTCCTGATAGAACGGAGCAAAAGAGGGCTGCTGGAAAGCAACAAAAGCAATAACACCGATGGCAATATTGATGTAGCCGATGGCTGTAAGGTGGACCGAGAACGCCGCCTTCATATCGTCATTGAGGTGAATTGCCGCATTCGGAGGATGGTTCCACCAATAGATTCCAAGAGCAAAGAAGACTGCAAACCACACAAAAGACATGAAGGTCTCTGAATGGACGCTCTGGAAATCAGGAACCGGAGCATAACCGAGTACAAACCACATCAACATACCCCAACCAAGGAACAGCAACGACATGTAAACTGCGTGAGGTCCAAGAGCGTCTTTGTAGGTTTTGGCACTGGTGCCATTGAACACAGCATCTCCGAACTTACCAAGGAAACGGAAGTCGCGGAAGTTGCCTGCGCGGCCCGTAAATGGGTTGGTCAGGTTGTGGGTCCAGTGACGCCATCCACCAAAGAGAAGAATGGAGCCTGAAAGGAAGTGAAATGCAGCCCAGCCGAGAAGATTAGTGGCTGCCTGCTGAAGGTCTGCGGTGTTGGTGCTGTAGGTATCAATGCCGAGCGATACCATCCTGGGCTTTATTGTCAGGTAGAACCAGTTGTCATGGAAGCCGGGGCCACCGCCAAGAAAGGCAGGAAAGACCTGGATTCCGGAGATGTAATAAATGGCCATGAGAAAGCCCAGAACCCCAAGAAGAGCCAGATGACCACCAACGACCTGTTCGTCGTCAATCTTGTCGGTATCAAAAATCTGATACCACTTGGTGGTTCGGGTCTCCGTGCGCTGGAAAAGGAACCGCCTCATTTTGGCAGCATCCTGCTCCTTGATGACGGAGGGCGCTCCGGAAGCGCCGCTGCCTTTGGGAGCAGGAGTATTCCCCTTGGGAGGCGAAACCTTCGCTTTTGGCTCGGCTCCGGCCGGATTCACTTGTTCAGCCATTGTATTTCTCTCCTTTGTTTGAACATATTTCAGGTTGAAGAAACCAAAAAAAGAAACCCGTTCCGCCCTGCCTGCCTTTCACCGGCGCATAGCGCCAAAAAAATCAAAAAAGCAATGAGACTTCTCCGTCTTGCCCCACCAGCTTGCGGGCACCATACAGTAACAATTGCAGCCAAAGGTTGAACTCACCTTTCACAGGCGCAGTAGGGAATAAAATAAGAAAAAAAGTTAAATAATAAATCTTTTTGCTCCGCCATTGCCGGGCTATTGTTTTATTATAAAGCACGAAAGCCCCTGTTTCATGTGTGGAATAGCGAAGCGAGGCGCTGGAAAGAGACCCAAATTGAAGAAACATGACAGCAAACAGAAGGAAAAATATTTTATGACAAGGGAGATTTCATTCAGCAAGCTGTCGGGAGCAGGCAATGACTTTGTGATTATTGACAACCGCGACCGCTCCCTCTTTCTCGACCAATCCGAAATAGCCGCATTGTGCCGGAGAAGGACCGGTATAGGAGCAGACGGACTGATTCTCATTGAACCCTCTCTGTCTGCCGATTTCCTGATGAAGTACCACAATGCCGATGGGCTTGAGGGCAGTATGTGCGGAAACGGCGGGCGGGCGGCTGTCTGGTTTGCCCACGCTGTCGGCGTCCCCTTTGAGCAAGACGGCGGCTGCAGGTTCGAAGCAGGGGGCAATCCCTACCGGGCATGGATTACCGCACCCGAAACCGTTCGCCTCCAGATGCTCGAGCCCAGAGGGTTCCGCAACAACATTGAAACGGAGGAAGGGATCTGTCATTTTGTGGACACTGGCTCCCCGCACGCCATTTTTTATTCAGCCGGACTTGAGGGTGTTGATGTGGTCGGGCGGGGGCGCAAAGTGCGGCATATGACTGATCTTTTCCAGGGGGGGACCAATGTCAACTTCATTGAAATCACCTCTCCCGACAGCCTCAGCCTCCGAACCTTTGAGCGGGGAGTTGAGGATGAAACTCTTGCCTGCGGCACGGGCGCTGTTGCGGCAGCCCTCATGAGCCACCGCCTCGGCATGATTCCCGCTACCACAATACGGGTACGGGTTCGAAGCGGCAACACGCTTGAAGTGCGCTTCAGCGAAAACATGAAAGAGGTCTTTCTTACCGGGCCGGCCCATGTCATTTATCAGGGAACGGTGAGGGTTGGATAAGGGGGGGGCGGTAGCCGGAAAGCGGCATTCGTGATTTGTGAACTTATTGCGCCTGATTTATATTTATCTTCAATGTAGCGGTCAACTCAGACCTGCTCAATTTCTCAATACAAACTTCTAAACGGAGAATATGATTATGGAAAAATGGGTCTGTGTACCGTGCGGTTATGTGTATGATCCCGAAGTCGGCGATCCCGATAGTGGAGTTGCTCCAGGCACCGCCTTTGCGGATATTCCTGATGATTGGGTATGCCCCGTATGCGGTGTAGACAAAACCCTTTTTGAGCTTTATTCTGAATAGAGCAAGGGGTTGAGCCAACACAAAATAAACGAGAAACGCCGCATTTTTGCGGCGTTTCTCGTTTATCGCTCAGGCCAGAGTGCTTGATCAATCAGGAACTGGGGCACCCCCCGGTTCAGTGTATCAAAGGGCTCCACAACTGGCTCCTCCCCCGTTATTTCTCTGTAACGGGGCACCACAACACCGCGACGAACCATAACCTTATAAATTATGGCCGACCGGTTGCGGACATAACGGGTGTTGCCAGTGGGCGACCAGCGAATCGGGTTGGGCAGAACTGCTGCAAGTCGGGAAGACTGCACGGCGCTGAGCTGCCCGGCACTGATACCGTAGTAGTGGCGAGCCGCGGCCTCAATACCAAAAATGCCGTCGCCCCACTCCGCCACATTGAGATAGATTTCAAGAATCCGCCGTTTTGTGAGCGTGCGCTCAATGCGCCATGTCAGAATTGCCTCTTTAATTTTCCGTACCGGATTTTTTGAAGGGGAGAGCCAGAGGTTTTTTGCGAGCTGCTGGCTGATGGTGCTTCCGCCCATCACAACTTTCCGCTCCTTCAGGTTTTTTTCAAGCGCCCGCTCCATAGCCTCATAGTCAAAGCCCTCATGCTGCCAGAACTTGTCGTCTTCAGCAATCAGTACGGCTTTTTGAAGGTTGCCGGAAATTTTTCTCAGCGGCACCCACTTGTGGCTCACTTGCCTGTCGGGCCATCCGGCACTCTTCCAGGCTTTCTGGCGGTACTCCATGAAGGCGGTCCTTTCTGGATTGAGGCTTTCAAGGGCCGAAACATCAGGAAAAACGAAGTAGCGGAGAATGTCGAGAATAAAGACAAGAATGACAAGGGCAGCACTATTTCGGATGAACTTCATTGGCGAATCGGTTTTTTACGGTACATTTTTTTTGGAGCCCCTTGCAACTGCTGCCCTACAGAGGGCAGGAAAAGAAATGTATGACAAAAATCACCAAAACGGAGGAACCTTCAGCCATGAAACACCTTCATATGTTCGTCATTGCGGGAGTGCTTGCTCTCCCTGTTCTGCAGAACGCCGAGGCTGCCAGCACGGAAGGCAGTGCGGTATTCACAAGAAACTGCAGCGTCTGCCACACCTTCAACCCGCCCCCGAAAACCGCCCCCCCGATTGGGCCGATAGCCGGACAGTATCACCGAAAGTTCACCTCAAAAGCTGAGGGCGTGGACTATATGGTGAACTTCCTCAAAACTCCCTCCAAAGAAAAATCCATAATGCCGGCTGGCGCCATAGAACGATTCGGCCTCATGCCGCCGATGGCTGGCCTCAGCGAGGAAGATCTGAAGGCTGTTGCCGGATGGGTATGGGATCAGCCGTGGGGAGGAACAGGACAGGGAACAGGAAAAAGCAAAAAGCAGCAGGGGAACGGGGATTGCCAGTAAGCACTCCTTCACAGGATACAACAGAAAGAGCCCGGAACTCTGTCCGGGCTCATAATCTTCCATAGTGCCCTTGGGCAGACTCGAACTGCCGGCCCACAGTTTAGGAAACTGTTGCTCTATCCACTGAGCTACAAGGGCGTAATCATAAGGGGGTGAATTTAGCACCTTTGCCCCAAAGAAACAAGCCTCACGCGGGCTACCTGCGGCCGAACATATGGTCGAGCTGGTTGAGCGTCATTTTGATGATAACCGGACGGCCATGCGGGCAGCAGTAGGGGTCGCGGGTGGCAAACAGGCTGTCTATCAGCGAACGCATTTCCTGGAGCGAGAGCTTCTGACCAGTCATAATTGCATTGCGGCATGAGTATGATTTTGCCAGATTATCGCGCTTTTCCAGCTTGAGCTTTGAGGCGTTCTCCCTGTATTCGGCAATCATGTCCTGCAGAATGGTCACTTCGCTTCCGGGCCGTACATCCTGCGGAACCCCCTCAATCATCACCGTTCGGTTTCCAAACATGCTGAGGTTGAAGCCGAGGCGGTAGAGATCGCCCCGAATCTCTTCAAAAATCTCCCAGTCCCATGGCGGGAACTCAACCTTCTGGGGGAAAAGCAGCTGCTGGGAATTGGGAACACTGGTTTCCATCACCTCAACAGCCCGTTCATAGAGCACGCGCTCGTGGGCTACATGCTGATCAATTATCATCAGACCGGTCTTGATCTGGCAGATCAGGTATTTGTTATGCAGCTGCCAGATTTTCACATCGGTCTCGGCTCCCACAGCAAGAACAACATCCTCATTCACGCCTGAACCCTGCAACGGAGCCACACCCTCAAGGCCTGGCAGAGGTTCCGGCGGAGAAAAC
>FUWD013229331.1_pt1 | contig 39302 bp, 47 predicted proteins | sample 1063281 | NCBI WGS metagenome assembly FUWD01 (sample SAMEA79048168, study PRJEB19326) | metagenome | biome: marine | reverse complement strand
GCGAGGCCCAACTCTTAGCTTAAACAGGGAGAAGCAGATGACTCGGAAGACCATGGATGATATACTAGACGAAGTATTCCGGAAGGTTTTCGGAGATTTGTGGTGAAGGCTGTTTGGAGTAAGTTCAAACCTAGCAAGCCACCACTTGCCCCGAGCACCAAGCACCGGATCGCGGTTGCAGTAGCAACGGCAACCCGGGGCCGGAAAACCAAACCAGTAACCCTGGCAGCAACGCCGTGGGAATTAACCAAGGAGAAAAAGTAATGTACCAAATAACGTGGAGCAAGTTGCAGCATGTGCCGTCGAGCGGTCATAACTTTGTGGACACCTGGCACGAGGTGATTGATTGGATTGCCGAGATGGATGAATCAAAGGGCGTGAACTATTGGACGGTGTCTGTTGTTTGCGATGGCAGCAATTCGGAGCATGTTGAGTTCTATCCGGAGGGCACGTTGGAGAAAGCTATGTTGATGGACAACTTGGCGAAGATGATGCCAGACATGGATCATTCGGAGGTCAGTGCTGCGTTGATGAATTTCGCTGCGAAGTACTGGGACCCAGAGGACATGGTCACGGGCTTTAATATGTTGGCGCATGTTTCCTCGAACGTTGCTAAAGGCAGGGTCAAGGCGGAAGCTAAGAGGAAGATGAATTGATATGGAAGATAAGAAGCTGAACCCGTCTCAAGAATCAGTCTTGTCCTTCCTTCGCAATCAGGTGGATCGATTACAACAGGAACGACACAGGCGGGACACGCACCCGTTGACAGAAAACCAATACTGGCATGCGGTGGAGGACTTGAAGGCCTTTACCCGCACGTTACGCAAAGAAGGTAAGAACATATGAGCACAGGAAAGCAGGCTGTATTCGAGGATTACTATCGCAGTCTTTGGCTCAAGCAGTTGGTAATTGATAAGAAGGGAAACCCTTTGGCGCGTGAGCGCAGCGCACACCAGAAGAACGGTGACATGTGCGGGAAGTTTGGCGGGGTTCGCAAGACCCTGAAGCTCTCGAGGCAAGCGGAGATTATCAACCGGATGCTGCTTGATAAGATGCTTGGGCGTCAGATCGGGGAACTGTTGGGCATTAGCCAGCAGGCAGTGAGCGACATCAAGAGACGATATGGATTACCCAGGGCTCTGGAAGAAGTAGCCGGAACACAAACAAACAAAGAAGAGGAATAGAAACATGGAAGATATGAGAAAAGCATTCGAAACTAACAAGATGCGCGTGATGATTGAGTCAGTGTCCTATACGGGCAGCGCGTTCGGATCGAATGAGGATGGAGATTCAGTATTCTTCAACCAAAGGTTGGTAGAGAAGGTGGAGCTAGAGATGGGCGACATTGTCGAGGCCCATGCAATCCCGAACTACGAGGACAAGCGGCACGAGACACCATGGCGGGCGATCAGGGTTTCTGCGGAGAAGCATATGAACATTGATCCGGTGCTTGCGGAGCCCGAGAAGCCGATCCCAGTTCGGTCGGCAGTGCAGCTAGACCATGAGGTTCTAGGTTTGTTGAGCGACGAAGAAGTGCCCTACTGGACCACCTCCGATCTGTCTGATGCAGTGGACGCGGACACCAAGACGGTTGGCAACTCTTGCTTGCGCCTGTTTAGCCGGGGTCTGATTGCAAAGGCCGATGTCCACAGTCGGCCCGACCAAGAGCGAGCGACTTTCTGCCTATGGGCCAGGACCGCGGACCAATTTCGTTAGAGGTTGCATCCCGCTACCATATGCCCTATAAGTGGACAACAAATAGGAGGGCATCATGGCTCGGAAAAAGTTAGACGACAAAGACAAGCAGAAGTTTCAGAACGTGGGCCTCATCAAACAGGACCACGAACTGCTGCGCGAGTTAGCTGAAGGCGAGCAGCGGTCCATGGCCCGCCAGTTATCGGTATTGATTCGCAAAGCTGTTGCAGAAAATCGAGATCAAGTTTAAACTATAGGAACTGCTCGGTGTAGGTCCACGCCTGTGGCCTACCACCTCACTGTCAACTGGCCCCCTCACGGGGGCTATTTTTTTGGCTCGTTCGATCTTCCAATTTTACTCTTGGCAAGCCGCGCGGGTTCCTTACTATAGCCGCGGATTTGTGTGACGTTATCTCGCTTCATGCTTTTGAGCAGCGATGCCGCTACATCAGGGGTTAGCCCAGCTAGCTCCCCCAGTTCCTTGGTTGCGTTAGCTAGGTTAGTCCACCCCTTCTTGTAATCACAGATAGACTCGATCATTTCATCGTGGGTTTTAGACTTAGCCATTCTCTTGCATCCTCTCCTAGAACTTTTGCACCGATGTCGATCTTGGTGCGTAATGCTTTAACGATATGTTCATCGATGCTGCCTTCGCAGATCAGGTCGATGTATGTCACGTTGTTTTTCTGTCCGATTCTGTGGGCCCGATCCTCTGATTGGATGCGCGTCTCAAGATTGAAGTCGTTGGCATAGTATACCACGAGGTTAGCCTCGGTCAAAGTCAGACCGTAGCCCGCGGTGGCGGGATTGCCCACAAAATACTTTAGCGGATGATCAGGGTTCTGGAAGTTGAGCACCGCTGCGGCTCGATCATCGTCGGATGTATCTCCGAAGTATGACACAGCGCAGCCGTTGCCGAACTTTTTGTTTAGCATGTCTGTCATGCCGATGATATCGTGGCGGAACCGAGACCAGATGATTGCTTTGCCGTCATGCTCGTTGATGATCTCTTCGAGCGCCTCCATTCTTTTGGATGGAAAGTACAGCATGTCGCCGTCATCAGTCTTGAGATGCCCGGACATGATCTGCTGGAGCCGAAGCATCTGCGTGATCACAGCGGGAGCCGTGGACATCTCGCCACTATCCAACAGGACCATGGCATGCCTGCGGATCTGTTCATACATATCGAACTGTTCTTTGGTCATGCCAACGTAACGTGCGGTGTATATCTTGTCGGGGAGATCGAGGCAGTCCTTCTTGAGCACCCGAAAGGAAAACATATCGATCCTTTTGGTTAGCTCGTCGAGGTTCTTGAACCCTACTATCTGTTGGAAGGCGGCTTGGCCCATGGTTTTGCGCTGCACTACAGCATAGCGTCCCTGGAAAGCATAGTATGAGTCGTAACCCAAGAGCCCAGGGCGGAGGAACTCGCACTGCGAATAGATATCCATCGGGCTTTTTGTTACGGGGGAACCTGTCAACAGTCTTCTGTACTTGAACTGGGCTGCTATTTTCATTAGAGCTTTAGTGCGTTTGGCCTTGTGGTTTTTGATTGTTGTTGATTCGTCTATTGCTATCATGCCCCCTGCGCCAAGCGCACGAGCCATCCAGTTCCCTGCCTTCTGTCCTTTGAGCGAGGAGAATGATTCTACGTTCATCACGAAGATGGTCAGCCCCTCGAACTTATCTTGGACCGAGCGCATTTCTTCTTGCTGTTTCTTATTTGGGCCTGACACCCAGCGAATCACCCGGTGCGGTATGTCGTCGGACATGTGCTCGGGTATTTCTTTGGCTACCCAGTTGCGATACACGCCCTTGGGTGCGATGACCAAAGCGAAGTTGATCTCTCCTGATTGGTACAGCATGCCCATGTTATCGATCAGGACCTTTGATTTCCCTGTGCCCATCTCCATGAAGAGCCCGAACTCAGTGCGGTCCCAACCATAATCTAGTGCATCTGTCTGGTGATCGAATGGTTTATATTTATATTTGTAGTTGACATCCATCATATACCTCCACTATTGTCTCTAGTACGGATAGCATGAGGCTGCCGCACAAATCAACCCTGAAGAGGAAAAACTTATGAACGACATTTTTGAAGACATATTCGATGAGGCTGACGCGGTCAGTCGAGTTGACACAGGAACTGGAAAGCAACTCAGCCAACTGGTCCGCAATCTCCGCACTGTCGAGAACGATATCGAAGATGCAGAGACACATTTGAAATCACTGAAGCAAGAGAAACACAAGCTGTCTGTCGAGAACATCCCAGCCTTGATGGATGAGATGGGTGTAGAACGTTTGGATGTAGACGGCATGACCGTGGAGCGGAAGATGATTATCGCCGCGTCCATCCCTGTCGCCAACAAAGATCAGGCGTTCGATTGGCTTAGGTCCAATGGTCTAGATGATATTATCAAGAACGATGTCACTGTGTCCTTTGGCAAGGGAGAAGACAACGTGGCGGGAGATGTCATCGGCATCTTGCGTGACAAGGGATTCGATCCTAAGACCAAGACTCATGTTCACCCGTCCACGTTGAAGGCGTTTGTTAAAGAGCGCATCACTGACGGCAAACCAATCGACCTTGATCTGTTCGGGGCATTTATATCAAACACAGCAGTAATTAAGAGGAAATCATAATGGCTAATCAAGTAGCAACAAAAAAGAATGCAGAGTTAAGCACAGACATCATGGACGACATCCTTGAGTTTGCAGGCGAGGGCGCTGCCTTTGGCGCAGATGAAATGCAGATCCCGTTTGTTCGGGCTCTTCAGGCCTTGTCCCCACAACTGGGTAAGAAGAAGCCTGAGTACATCGAGGGTGCGGAGCAGGGAGATATGTTCAACACTGTGACTGGCGAAGTCTGGAAGGGCGATGACGGCGTGACTATCATACCGTGCTACCAGACCACCAAGTATCTTGAGTTCACACCTCGTGACCAAGGCGGCGGATTCCGCGGCGAGATCAACCCTACTGATCCGATCCTTCAGCGCACCTCGCGCGTTGGGTCCAAGGAAATCCTTCCGACAGGCAACGAGTTGGTCAAGTCAGACCAGCACTACTGCTTGGTATTGGGTGGAGACGGCGCGTATCAGCCTGCTGTTATCGACATGAAGTCTACGCAGTTAAAGGTCAGCCGTCGTTGGAAGACCCAGATTGCAATGCAGAAGATCAAGAACCCGAAAACAGGGGCCATGGTTGTACCTCCGCTGTTCGCTACAGTGTGGAAGATCACCACTGTTGAAGAGAGCAATGACCAAGGCACATGGTTCACGCCTTCTGTCGAGAAGGTCGGTCTTGTAGGTAGCCGCGATCTTATGCTTGAAGCCAAAGCCTTCCGCGACAGTGTCGCTGCGGGCGAAGTGAAAGCTGCTTCAGAGGAGCGTGTCCCCACTGCCTCTTCTGTACAACAGGATGACGACATCCCGTTTTAAGCAGCCTCGGGAGAGGCGCGGGTAACGTCTCTCCCTTTTTCACTTAGGAGCAGTACATGACACAAGCAAAGAGATTGCTTGCAGTATTCGTTGGTGCAAAGGCTGCACACGGCACGACCACTGTCGGTCGCATCGGACGAAACGGCAAGGCAGAATCCAAGAGTATGATCGTTCGCTCTCCTTTAACCGAGGAGCTCGTTCAATCCCACATAGATGGGAAGCAGGGCGTTGGTGCGATCCCGATTAATGAAGAGAACATGTGCAAGTTTGCGGCGCTGGACATCGATGTCTATGACCTGAACCACAATGAACTCCAAGCTAAAATCCAGAAGCTGAAACTGCCGTTGATGCACTGCCGATCTAAGTCGGGCGGCGCTCACCTATATCTGTTTCTAAAAGACTGGGCCCCCGCAGCCAACATCAGGGATTACCTGACAGAGATGTCTATTGCTCTGGGCTTTAGCGGCTGCGAGATATTCCCGAAGCAAGACACGATCATCGCGGAGCGTGGAGACGTGGGCAACTTTATTAACATGCCCTACTTCAACGCCGAGATGCCCCAGCGTTATTGCTTTAACTCACACACCGAGGCGCTTGAGTTAGACGAGTTCTTAGATGCGGTGGACAAGTCCCGCGTGTCTGAGTCCGACCTCGAGGGCTTTCGGTTTGCTGGGAAGCGCAAGTACTTCACCGATGGACCGCCCTGCCTTGAGCATCTGTTCGCGGATGGGCCAATTGATACGCCACGCAATACATGCATGTACCAGTGCGGCATCTATGCCAAGCTGTCGGACCCCGACAACTGGAAGAGTAAGTTGGAAGAGTTCAACCGGACGCTGTGCTCTGAGCCGCTGCCGTCTGTAGAGGTGATCAACCTGGGCAAGTCGCTTGACCGGAAAGACTTTGCGTACAAGTGCAAGGAAGAACCATTCAAGAGTTACTGCGACCCGACCCTCTGCGCGAGCAGGAAGTTTGGAATTAGCACTGATGCGCCTGACATGCCCTCGGTTGGAGGCTTGACGATCATGTTGTCCGAGCCGCGCGTGTACTTCATGGATGTCAACGGCGCGAGGATTCAGTTGTCCACTGAGCAGTTGCAGAATCAGATCCTGTGGCAGCGGGCATGCATGGAGCAGATGAACTTGATGCCTCCTACAGTCAAGCCTCAGAAGTGGCAGCAGATGGTCAACCAGTTGATGCAAGGCGCTACGGTTATCGAAGTGCCGGAGGAAGCCACGATCAAGGGCCAGTTCAAAGACCACCTCAAGTCCTATTGCACCAGCCACATCAGGGCTATGGCTCCCGTAGAGATGGAAATGAACAAACCGTGGACCGATGCTGGGGTAACCAAGTTCAAGCTGGAAGGTTTGATTGAGTACCTGCACCACCGTAGGTTCAAGGTGGAGAACCGTGGGCAGTTGATCCAATTGATCAGGGATTTAGGAGGCGAGGACAGTGTCCAAGCAATACGAAAGTCTGACGGAAAAAGAACCACACTCAGATGCTGGACAGTTCCGGCATACGAAGAAGATCACATTGAATTACCAATAAGGGAGATGAACGATGACATCCCATTCTAATAGACTCCTGCGGGTAGGAGAAGTTGCGGACCTGTTGGGGGTATCTAAGTCGTACGTCTACAAGTTGGCTCAAACAACCCCCGACTTCCCACTCCCTGTTGTACTGGGCAGCGAACACAGCAAGCGTTCGTCTAGCCGCTGGGTTCTGTCCGAGATTGAGGATTGGGTGAGCAGCAGGCCGAGGGGGAAGGAGCTATGATTGACAACTCACTTCTGATCTTGGGGCCTCCAGGCTGCGGCAAGACGCACCGCTTGATCCGAGAGATCAAGACTGCACTTGCCAACGGCACACACCCTTCCCGAATTGGCGTCATTTCGTTTACCCGCAAGGCTATCGAAGAGATGGTTTCTCGTGCCTGCGCTGAGTTCAACCTGACACCCAAAGACTTTCCGCACATGCGGACGAGTCACTCGTTTGGGTTTAACGGTCTGGGTCTGCAAAAGCAGGACGTTTTGAGCACCGAGGACTATGCTGATCTAGGCAGTAAGATAGGTCTGACCTTTGAGGGGGACGACAAAACCAGCATTGATGACGGTGTATCCATGCCCACCATCGGTGGATCGGGGTCCCAGTACCTCCAGCTAGAGCACCGCGCTCGGTATCGGATGGTTACACTGGAGCAAGAGTTCAACAAGGAGGGGAACAGGGATTTGTTCTACCCCAAGTTGGTCCAACTCCACGAGCAGATGAACGAGTACAAGTCGGTGATGGGCAAGTATGACTTCGTTGACATGATCGAGAAGTACATCGACATCGGGGATCCCCCTGGCTTGGACTATCTGTTTATTGACGAGGCTCAAGACTTCACGCCTTTGCAGTGGGAGATGGCGAAGAAGATTGCTGAACGGGCAGACAAGGTGATCATTGCGGGCGACGACGATCAAGCCGTACACCGTTGGACCGGGGTTGAGGTTGATTTGTTTATCCAATCCTCGGACCAAGTTGAGAGGCTCACTCAGTCCTACCGCATCCCAAGGTCTGTCCACCGTCTGGCTAACACCGTCTCACGGCGCATCACTGGGCGATTGGAGAAAGAGTTCCAGCCCCGTGAAGAAGAGGGCTTGGTTGATTACGTCTACCATCTGGAAGATATCCCCGTGAACGAGGGGTCATGGACCGTGATGGCGCGAACAAACTATCAGGTTCGAGAGCTAGCCAAATGGTTTCGGGCCTCCGGCTTTAAGTTTTCCATGAAGGGCTATGCTAGCATATCAGAGAAGTTGGTCGGGAACATCCTAGCGTGGGAGGACCTGTGCCAAGACAAAACGATAGGATTGCAGCGGCTGCGCCAGTTGTACACTGGGTTGCCCAAGCAGGGGGAAGACGCTGCTCTAAGGCGGGGTGCTACCAAACTGCTGGATGCGATCCATCCGGAGGCCGAGGTTGGAATGCAACAACTCCAATCGGATTACGGATTGCTAAAAGGGGCGGAGATATCTGCATATAACGTACTCAGGGTCAGTGTTTCTGAGCGCAACTATATTGATGCGATCCAGCGTAGGGGCGAGGACCTTCTGTCACCGCCTCGGATCAAACTGTCCACGTTTCATGCGATGAAGGGCGGCGAGGATGACAACTGCATTGTATATACAGCGTCCACTAAGGCTTGCGTTGGGTCCAGATACCAAGAGGATGAGCACCGTGCGTTTTACGTTGGAGTCACCAGAGCCCGAAACACGCTCTACATCCTGCAATCCGACAACAAATACAGGTACACATTATGAAACGTGATGAAGTCTTAGACACAGCGAAAGAACTGATCAATGGACAGAGGGCCAAGGACTACGGGGATGCGTTCGAGAACTTCTCTAGGATTGCAGTAGGCTGGAACGCCATCATCAAAGAGGCGATGATGACTCATGGTCATGTAACCGAGCGGCACATTGCGCTGATGATGGACTGGTTGAAGACGGCACGGCTGCTCAACGACCTCGACAAGGTAGACTCGTGGATCGACAAGTGTGGCTACAGTGCGTTGGGCTCAGAGTTTACGGATCGTGAGAACGACATCCAAAAGCGTATAGCTTTGCACCTAAAGAAAGATAATTGATGTCAGAGAACCTATTCGGAAGCGATCTGCACCACCAGTTTAAAGGGGAGATGGACATGATAGACTCGGACTGGAACATACCGCCGGAGTACCCAGACCTGACAGGCTACAAAGAAGTTGCTGTTGATCTGGAAACCAAGGACCCGAACATCAAGACGCTTGGCCCAGGCTGGTCTAGGAAAGACGGGCACATCATCGGGATCGCTGTCGCAGCGGGAGAGTACAAGGGCTACTTCCCTATCCGCCACGAGAACGGGCACAACCTTGATCCAAGGATCACGTTGAAGTGGCTGAAGAAGCAGATGGCTGTCCCTGAGATGGATGTAATAATGCATAACGCAACCTACGATGCGGGTTGGATGCGGGCCGAGGGCGTCGAGATCAAGGGTCGGATGATCGACACCATGATTACAGGCGCTCTGGTTGACGAGAACCGCTGGTCCTTTGGCCTTGATGCGATGGCTCGGGACTATGCTGGGATACGCAAAGACGAGAAGATGTTGAAGGCTGCGGCTGCGGCGTGGGGCATCGATCCCAAGGCAGAGATGTGGCAGTTACCCCCGATGTATGTTGGGGCCTACGCCGAACGCGATGCTGTGGCGACACTGAAACTCTGGCAGGCCCTGAAGATCCAATTGGATGAGCAGAAGCTGTGGGACATCTGGAACACTGAGACCAAACTAATCCCTTGCTTGCTGGACATGCGGAGCAAAGGGGTGCGCGTTGATCTGGACAAGGCTGATCGCAACAAGAAGTTAATCCGCAACAAGTCTAAAGAAATGCGGCGTCAGATCGAGAAGGAAGCTGGGCTTGAGGTAGACATCTGGGCGTCTGCATCCATCGCTAAGATGTTTGACAAGCTCGGGCTTGAGTACCCAAGGACCGAGAGGGGTGCGCCCTCGTTCAACAAAGCGTATCTAAACAACCACCCGTCTGAGATATGCCAGAAGCTGGTTAAGCTGCGGGAGTTCGACAAAGCCGACAGCACGTTTATCGACAGCATCCTGCGGCACGAGCACCACGGGCGCATCCACACGGAGCTCCACTCCACTCGGAGGGACGAGGGCGGCACGGTCACGGGCAGATTCTCCTCCTCAAACCCCAATCTCCAGCAGATTCCGGCGCGGGACAAGGACATCAAGAAACTAATCCGCGGTCTGTTTATCCCAGAAGAGGGGTACAAGTGGGGGTCGTTCGATTATTCTAGCCAAGAACCAAGATTGCTCGTACACTTCGCCGCCAGCGTTGGGGAGATCCAAGGGCAGGACCTGCTCGCGGACATTGTCCACCAGTACAACACCGCTGATGTAGACCTCCACCAGATTGTCGCTGACCTAGCTGGGATCAAGCGCAAGGAAGCGAAGGCCGTGAACCTCGGGATTATGTACGGGATGGGTGTGGCAAAGCTAGCCGATCAACTGGGCGTCGATCCAGATGAGGCGAAGGGATTGCTGCAGCAGCACCGCGAGATGGTGCCGTTTGTTAAGGCACTGGCTGAGATGGCTTCTCGTAGGGCCGCAAACTCAGGGCAAATCCGGACGGTGTTAGGTCGTCTGTGCCGCTTCCACCTTTGGGAGCCCACTACGTTCGGGGCAGGCAAACCTTTGCCCCACGAGGAGGCGTTGAAGGAATACGGGGGAGTCAACGGCATGGGTATCCGCCGCGCCTTCACATACAAAGCACTCAACCGTTTGATCCAAGGATCGGCGGCGGACCAAACCAAGAAGGCTATGCTCGATTGTTACAGTGAGGGATATACTCCTATGCTAACGGTACATGACGAGCTATGCTTTAACATAGATAGCCCAGAGCAGACTGCCAGGATCAAGGAGATCATGGAGAACGGAGTCCAGCTAAAGGTTCCATCTAAAATTGACGTTGATATTCAAGATGATTGGGGAGAAATCGAATGACACATATAGAAGACCTGCAAGCACTAGGCTTCCGTCAAATGCACAAGGTACAGATCGATGCGCTACTTGACCTGATTGCCGTAACCCTAAACCTAGCAGCCCTGACCAATGATCCAGATGTTATCGACGAGACCGAGGCCACCTGTGACGAACTGGTTCGTCTGTTTGGCGGCAACGGCGTCGAGTTATCTATCAATGTTCACTGACGTGGCTGGTTAGCTCGGTCTATAATATCTTGGTTCTTCGGGTCACCTAAGAGACCTGGGGCCAAGGTCCGAGCACGTTGCAACAAGTTCCCTGCGCCACCGCTGACCGCGTCTACCGCTCCGCTGACCGTGGACGTAGCTGTGTCAACGAAAGACGGAGTGGGTTGCGGGGCAGGCGCTTGCGGCGGAACAAAGGCGGACTCTGCAGGGACAGGGATAAACTCAGCCTCTCCAGTAGGAACAATCTCTGTGCGCATTAACGAACGGCGGATGTCGTTGATCTCCTGCTTTGGAAGACGCTGCAGAAGACGCGCCTCTTCTTTCTGATTAACCTCTTGGCGAACTTCACGGATCAAGGCACGGCTCATCTTAATTGGGACGTAACGGTTCTTGATTATGTTCGCGATTTCCGTGTTAGACACCCCGGAGTTATCAAACGCTTTGTATATTTCCCGACGGCTCATGCCTGCAGCCATGGCTGTGTCTATCTTTGCTTTTAACGCAGCCTGTTGACGACGACGAGCATCGTTTGCTTTGACGTAGGCGTTGATTACATCTTCTTTTGTGGCATCATTGTCATCAGCAACCTTTGTGAAGATCGATACCGCACTGGATCTAAGGCCAGAATATTCAGACCCCGCATAGCTAAGACTGCGAGGTATGTTGAGCTTCAATGCCCGAAGACCAGTAAGCATAGTTCCCGCTTCTTCAAACGGTGTGTACTCGTCCCCTTGTTTGGACGGCGTTCCTGTAAGCGCACGAAGCGAACGGCCCTGAACAAACTCGCCGCCCTTAACTGTTGTGACTTGGTCCACGATGCCTGGGAGAAACGCACCAACGACATGGGTCAACGACTTGGACAACCTGTCTCCCAAAGGCTCGGCGGGTTCATATATTTCTGCACCCGTTTGGGTTTTCCCTTGGCGTGTAGTAACGTCAATGATTCGTTCCGCAGCCATGGCCTCTGAGGCAAAGGGTTCCGCAAACTTCTTGAATCCTTCCCACGATGCCATGCTAACTTGCTCTGCAAACCCTGCGTCAACAGAACCTTTGGCAAAGTACTCTTGCATGGCGGCGCGGGCGGGAGTGAGCATGAACTCATACGGAAGCATGTATGACAGATCGATATACTCGGCTTCGCCCTTCTCGTCAGGTTTGGTCAAGTACACAAGAGTGTTGCCCTTGGTCCAAGGGGCCGCCCCAGCCTGCAGGATGTCTTCCTCTGCCTCGGTAATACCGAGCATGTCATGTGATGCAGATTTAAATGCGATAGGGGCAGCGCCCGCCATTGCGACATAACCAGACAGACGTTGAGCGCCAATACCTCGAACCTGACGGGCAAAGATATCGGCTTGTTCCTTGCCCATGGCTTTTACCAAATCGTCTGTTGCTTGGAACCCCATCTCTTTGAGAGAACGACTTACGATGTTGCCAGACGTACGGATGATCTCCGCAGGGAACGCCATGAAGTTACCAACAACAGGAATCCGGCGCAGCTGTTTGATAGCTTCGGGGACCATGGAGTAAGTAGGCATGGTTTGACGAACGATGTCCGTCACGAACATGTTGCCGAAGTCCGTGCCCGCAATGGACGAGGACCTCTGCGCCAAGCCTGATCGGGCTAACGCTTCTTGAACAGCAGGGGTCAGGTTATCGATGTCGATCTTTGCTTTACGCATAGCTGCGCCATAACGAGCCTTTTCACCAAGAGCACCAACAACTTTCCAGTAATCGTCCCCGAGTTTGTATGTCTTTTGCATGAAGCGAACGGGGGCCCCGAGCTTAGATCCTATAAACTTCTCTCCGCCCTGACGCAGACGTGCAGATACCCCGCCCTCTACCTGTTCTTTCATCAGACGGGTAAGCTCGTTGACCTGAATGTTCTGCCCAATAGCACCTTCATCAGACAGAGCGCGAAGGAGTTTGTATTGCTCGGGGCTGTCCAGCGCGTTTGCTAGTAGCACTTCGGCGCTCTCTAGAACCCCCATGTTCCTGCCGAGAAGACCATTGGCCCCTACAACAAAGGTGTTGGAGATAAAGTTCCGGACTTGGGACAGCGGGTTCAGCACTGTCTTCGACATTTGGGAAATGCCTTTCAACTGCAATGAAACAGCCAAGGCATCTTGCACCCCAGAGTATGCGCGGGATGGAGTTGTCAGCGAGTTGTAAACCTCAACGGGGACATAGTTTCCCGAAAGAGAACCAAACTTTCCGCCGAATGCATTTTCTAAATCGACTTCCCCAGCTTTAACGTAGCCCATGTCCCCTGTCAGGTCTGCAATCTGATTGTCCGTCAGGTTCGCACCGTCAATGACCATGGGCCTAGCACCAGCGTTCATCTCTGAAACCGCTTCCGCCAAAGGTCTTGCGTTTCTAGGTACAAGTGTTGCAGGGTCAATCCCGCCCGACACAGTGTCGAACAATCTTTGCCCTGCCATAGTGGAGGAGAGGCTGTCGATGGTCCGGAGAAAGGCTTCCTTCGGGTCACGAATCTCGCCCATCATCTCGCGAAGCATAGGGGCTTCGGTTAGCATCTGGCTGCGGCCTTCAAGCATACCCTGTGAAACATTAAACAAGGACGCACGGCCCTTTTCTGCAGAGGCCCCTTGACCTTTAGTATACTTCGCTGCTTGGGCTCGAGCTTCTGGAGTCAAACCCGTGGCGTTAAGGGTCTGGTTAAATATCTTGTCAATCTCTTGCGATGCTTTTTGGGTGGCAGCAACGGGATCCGCTGCCAACAAAGGATCTTTCCGCATAAGATACTTGCTGACTTGATCAAGCGCCCCTTTGTATTGAGGCATTTGAGCGACAGGAGCACTGAAGTTTTCAGGCCGCGTGTGTAATTCATAGACACGGCGAATGTATGATCCTTGGTTCGCATCAAACTGCGCTTTCAAAGTAGCCTTTGTTGCGTCGTCTAGGTTCGGAGCGGCGTCAACGGAGGACTTGAAACTCTTACTCAAATCATCAACCTGCATACGCATGGCATCCGCTGCGCCCGCAGCCTTCTCACTGTATGCTTTGACAAAGTCAGACCGCTTAACTTCCCCAGTCAAGTAATCCATTGTCGTGTTGTACGCCTTCTGAACTGCCGCTTTCTTCTCGCCTCGCTTTAGTTTCTGAGCACTAATAGCTTTTTTCATTGCGCCATCATAGTTAGCCAGAAGCTGGGCCGCTATGCCTTGTTCAGTTTCTCCAACAGCTTCCGCTGTGCGGATGGCATCTGCGATTTCAGGTGGAGTAAATCCGTTTGGTGTCAGATACCTACGGACAAACGGTACACTTGTGGCCTTCTCTCCAAGAAAGTTCAGTCCTTTAGACAGAGCCCTAGCCGTAGCTGGGACCCCAGGGACCATGGCCGCGCTCCGAACAGTTCCGCCAATAACAGGAAGAAGTACTTCCCCAGCGGCGTTGAACATAGCACCTTCAAGACCCAGCCGAAACTTGTTGCGAAGACGAACGCCTGCCAGCGCCATTCCGGTTATGCCCTCTTCATCTTCTGTGCGTAATTGTTCGGGCATAGCGTCCCAGCTATCAGCCAGAGACGTATTGGTGCTTGGAGAAACAAGGAAGTCCGCGACCCCTGTGCCCGCTGTGGTTAGAACTGCCCGTCCAGCCTGCGTCTTTGCCAAGTTGCTTTTCTTGCCAAACTCGACGGCGGACTTTCCGAACCAAGTCTTAGCTGCGGGGAGCGCGGTCCCAGCTTTGACTGCCGCGGAGGCCTTCCCTGCTTTACTTACCCAACCCAAAACGGGGATAGCTGCGGAACCATAGTTCACGACCATCTCTACAACTTTGCCCGCGGTTCTTTCAGGGGTAAAACCTAGAGAGTTCTTAGCATCTTCAAAGAACTGAGACGTGGCTTCTTGAGCGCCCTCGTCCGCGACGCCCGTAGCCTCAAGACCGATGGCCCCAAGTTCACCCACCCCTTGAACGATGTCCACGACACCAGCGCCAACACCTCTGGCAACAGAGCCGAGGACTGTTTGGTCGGACTCTTCCACAGGCATAGGTACGAACTCGTCCTGACTCACGGGGATGGGGACAAATTCTTCAGCCATTTATTGTACCTTATAGTTAAAGCCGTCAGGGCCCGTGTATTCTGTTAAACCGGAGGTTTTTGCGGCGTCATTTAATTGTTGGTGAGTCGCTTTGGTTGTCAAAAGATTAGCGTCATCTCCGCCCATGTCGATCTTATAGTCTGCTGCCACTTGAGCCCTAGCCGCAGATAAAGCATCTTGGTAGGTGTCGTAGTCCGCATCTCCACCAGAGTACATTTCCTTGGCTAACATGTACATCTGAGTTAAGGGGTCCCTCCGAGCCCCGTACCTATCTTTGGTGGCTCTAACCCCAGCAAGTTCAAGATCTCTACCAAACTTTTCACGAGCCCGTTTGTCTGCAAGGACTTCTCCAAATGCGGTCAGCGTAAACTTATCGTCCCGTGCTTTCTTGTCCGTGGTATTCTTGCTGATCTGAGCAGTGCCTGCAAGCAAGCCGTCAGCGATGTTCTTCATTGCATCAGAGCTTTCGCCCGCAGCAATCCCAAACCCGACCATCGCCATGTTCATCCAGAATTGTTCTTTTTCGTCCTCGTCTGTCTGACCCATAAGATCCGTCAGCATCTTCTTCATTGCAACGGTCTGGTCTTTGACGCTCATGTTTGAGGTATCAACCCCCGTAGATTTCAGTAAGGCGTCGGTGGTGATCGTGTTCGCGTCTCCTGGGTTCTCATCTATGTCCGTTTGGATTTCAGATGTGTTAATTGTGGGGGTTACTACCTCGGGGGTTACTACCTCGGGGGTTACAGTTTCCGCGCCAGCTTCTGCGGCGGGGGCTACTACCTCGGGGGTTACAGTTTCCGCGCCAGCTTCTGGCGCAGCTTCTGCCTCTGCCTCGGCAGCTTCTGCGGCGCGAACCTGCTCCAACAAGTCTACTGTTGGAGGCTCGGGGACTACAACGGCGTCTGCCTGATTTAAAAGGTCAACTGCCGTTTCTGTCCCAATGATCCCGAGCTTAGACCCAATGTTCCCAGCTAGGTCTAACGCGCCTCGTGTAAATCTTGATTGCAGATTAGGATAGCTTAGATTGCTCAACAAAAGGTTTGAGTCATATCTTTCTTCTAAAACTTTCTTACGATTTTCCAGAACTGTTCTTTCATTCTCTGACGTACTGGGATCAGCTATGCGGTCAAGAAGGGATTTATATTCAGTCTCTAAGTTTTGAAGATACTCCGGATCGCCTTCTTCTGGGACACGCCCAAGATCTTCTACGGAGGCAAAGAGGTCCCCTGCAGTCAGCTCAGAAACTTCCCCGTCTTCATTGCGAACTACATAAACGCCGTTTGCGCTGCCCAAGATTTCCAAGTTTAAGGCGTTTGCTACAGAGTTAACGTCTGTTTCTTCGGTTGCATTTGCGGTAAGGGCAGCCTGTTCTTCTTCCGCAGTTATTTCTCCAGTTATATCGCCCTGCAATTGGGAAAACAGTTCTGTCGCTTGAGCTAATTTATCAGCCTCTGTCCTTTCCCCGCCAGGGTTCCTTGCGTCCTCTTGGGCTGCAAGAGCCACTTCATCCGCACGAGCATTGTTTGCGTCGACGTAACTTTGATTTCTTTCAGCGTCCCCGGTTCTAATCTCGTTGATTCTATTCATAAACGGAGTGATAAACGAGTTGCCAATTACGTTTGAGTCTAGTCCCGTGCTTTCAAGCGCAGTTTCAAGAGGGTTATTTGAGTAAACACTGGAACGAAGTTGGTCCAACACGGAACGGTTGTCCTCCACAGGAGGATTCCTTCCGGCCTCTTCCGCATTAAGGGCTGCATTAGCCCTTTCGGCCTCTGCAATTCGCTGGGCTTCTACTGCAGACGCAGCTTCCTGCTCACGACCCAGACGAATAGCCGAGCGAAGCTCGTTGTCTTCCATCAAATCCCCGACAGGGGCAAACACTTCACTTGCCATGTCTCCAACAGGTTCAAAAATACTACGCAAAGTATCGTTTAGGGAGAACCCGCCTTCAGCAGCAGGCAATTCTTGTACGTCGTCAACAATTTCTGGAGTGACAAGGGCCGTGGGATCAACCCGCCCTGCAGCAATGGCATTCTGAAGGGGCTCCATGGACTGTTGCATCGAGGCACCTAAATCTTGAACGGGGCCTTCTATTACTTCGCCTAAATTTTGAACGGGGCCTCGGATGGTTTCCGCCACAGGAGTCATTAGGCTCCGCATCAAATCAGCTATTCCGCCGTCGCCGTCAACAACTGGCGCAGGGGGCTGGGCCATAACCTGTTGAGCAATATTAACACGGTCCTGCGTACCCTGCTGCGCAAGTTGCGCTTGACTAGGTTGCTCTCCCGACACCTTCTGAATAACCGCTTGCACGATACTCGGATCACGGATCACGTTGCCTTCTCTGTCAATAACAGTTCCGTTGTCCACAAGATAAAACACAGTGTTGCCAAGGATAACCATGTCGCCACCGGAAGCAGCACCCGCACCGCTGGAGAAAATGTTACCTTCTCCAAAAATTTCGTTACCATAACCTGTGCCGGGGCGTGGAACACCTTGCCCACCCGTTTGAAACCGCTGGGCTGCACCCATCAGTTCAGGGGACGAAGCAAGGATTCCACCCATTCCGGCGAGCTTGGTACGAGCATCTCGGTTGGAGAACATCTTCCGATTCATAACACTCATTGTTAAACTCCTTAACCAAACATGCCCGATTTGCCTAGACTATATAGACCCCCGGCCAATCCTGCAAACTGTGATACGGGGCTAGCACTAGGTTGTTGCTGCGACGTAAACGTAGACTGCGATGTCGGCATGCCTTGGAAGATGTCGGAGTAAAAGCCAAGTTGTTGATAGGGCTGCATAGTGTTTTGATACTGAGTTTGACGCTGCGCATCGAGGACTGCTTGCTGCTGCCCCTGCTCTTGTCCGCCAAAACTGGACAGTGTGTTGATATCGTTCAGGTTTAGACCTTGGAAGGCTTCGCCGAGCTTGGCTTGGTTCATGCCCAAGCTGCCGATTCCCTGACCGAGTTGCCCGTACTGTGCCGCGCCAGACTGCATAAGCTGCGCCCCAGCCATGCCAGCTTGTCCCGCGGCTTGCGCCCGAGCCAACTGCTGCTGCTGTGCTTGGTTATAACCAGACTGGCGTAACCCTGCTGCAGCCCGAGCTTGGGCGTCGATTGTATTACGTTGCTGCTCTGCGCGTTGGATGCCCTGGCGAGAACCACCGAAAGCGTCTGCCCCAACAGATTGAGCGTCGAGCCCCTGCTGTTGAATGTTGCTTTGACGCTGAATGTCCTGCATCGTTTGGTCAATAACAGCCTGCTCATACGGGTTCATGTACGCCTGTGCTGCATTTGGGTTTAGAATGTTTGCGGCAGTCGTCGATCCGATTTGCCCAGCCGAAGTAATCGATTGCGCCAAGGGGTTAAGCCCAGCCTGCGTTGCAGCGATACCTGTACCAACACTGCCCGCCGCACCCTGAAGCATGGGAGCGTAAGAGCCTACACCCTGTTGTGCCAACTGCGTAGCCTGCTGTTGTAAAGGTGTTCGCTCCGCGACATTGTATGCCGGAAGAGTGTAATTGTCCTTGCCCAGAGCTTGTGCCCGGTCAAGGATTTCTTTCATGTAGGTTTTCTGCCAATCAGGTAAGTCGGCAATCGAGGTGCTTGTTACTGTCTCAACCATTTCAACGGCCTTTCATTTCTGACACTTCAGCAAACATCCTTGCAGCCTCGGCACCTCGTGTTCCATTCGCTGCGCCACCAAGGCGCATTCCTGCTCGTTTCATATCCCCGGCAGGGTCCATGCGAGCAAGGTCTTTCCCAGATAATATTACTTCGCCGTTACCCACCGCAATCTGCTCAACAGGGCGTCCATTCTGCATGATCTGCCCCGGAATGGAATCGCTGGTCACGGTCCCCGGACCTTGGATCAAGCCTCCCGCTGCAAACTGCGCTAGCCCACCCTGTGCCAGACCTTGATACACCGGATCCACTTGAGTTGCTTGAGCCGCATTAGCCTGAACGTTTCGGTCATACGCATCACGCTCTTCAGGAGTGCTGAACGCAGGCGCGTTGCCGTCTGGGCCAGTATAACGAGACTTGTAAAGGTTTCGGTCCCAACCTTCTTGCTGTTCGGGGCCTGCATCCCATTTTGCTTTTCTGGCGTCCATTGGATCCACTTGGTCTTCTTTGTCGAACAACAGACTCTCTAGCCCTTGAGCCGCGGCTGCGCCCCCAGCAAAGCCTAAAAGGCCCGAGCCAGGGATAAAGTAGTTTGCGGCGAGCCCACCAAGAACACTAAGTATGCTCATGTTACCAAAGACCTCCGCCTAAAGGTGGAAGCGTAATTGGCACAGTAACATCTTTTTGCTCTGGAGCGTTTTCTGGTTTTTCAGTCATACCACTATCCTCAGTTCACCCGTTGCTGTTTTATATACATCATTTTCCACCAAACCTCCAGTAATAGCTGCACCGTTGTTTGCATAAACAGAAAGGCCTGTTAAATTAAGCGTGTCGGCCCTAATTGGCCCCGGATTCTGCAGTTGTTGAGCGTACACAGAAAACTGACGTGTAACCTGCGCCGTGTAAGTCTGGCTATACTCCGATGGAGCTTGGGCAAAGAATGGTACAACAGCGTTATTAAACGACATTATCTTCTTCCATCTGGGCGAATGTCAATACGAGGCGTTCCAAGCCTCCATTGAGTGTTTACTTCATTTGACTCAACCCTCAAAGACACAGATCTACCACGCAACCGGACGTCGATCTGATTGGTGTACTTCTCCAAAGGAGTGCTGGAAGTTCGAACCGTGTTTCCACTTTCCGTCTGAGTTGTTCCACTGCCAGGGTACGTCCGTGCGTTTAAAGTGAACGTGACCAAAGGAGTTCCAGTGGAGTTCCTGAAACCTACGTCTGGGATAATCCGTTTCACCGACATAAACTGATCGCCGTCTCCAACATCAATGCCACTGGATTCAACAAAACTGTTAAGCGGGCTTGGCGGGTTAGTGCTCCCGTCTGATATACCGTTCTCTTGGAAGTAGATGTTGCCGTCAGGAGATGCAGCGATAGGGAACCCAGACACGCCCCCTGCGTCCCAAGCAGTCCTGTCCAAAGACCCGAAAAACCAAGTACTGTCAGAGTAGTTAAAGGCGACATATCGGTCGTTGGTTTCACTATTAGCAGATGGGTAGAACCACCAGACCTCATTAAATTCACTGTTGCTGCCTGCAGTAACCTTACTAAGCTGGGAAGTGTTTACATTGTCGAAGACAAACTCCTCCACAGGGCACGGTATAATACTTACGTTACCATCATACCGATAGAACACGTCGTTCCCCATCCAGTAGACAGCATCGCCAACAGCTACCGCTGCGTTCTGACCCAGGATCGAGGTGTTGGTAGAGACTTCCGCCAAACCAAACGTAAATGGAGGCCCAATATACTGCATGGCGCTAACTGATCTATCGGTGAATACGACGACCTGTTGTTTTGTCTGGATAGCAGCCACAATTTCGGATCCAGAGCCAACACGAAGTTCCCCAGCAGTGTTGGTAGCCAAAGCGTTCCAAACAGTGAAGCTCTCTTGGGTAGAGAACCGTATTGTTAAAGGGTCTAGAACACCGGGGTCTGTTTCCGGGTCACAACCGAAAGCCAAGACGTGACGATCTCGTTCAGAAACCAACACAATATTAGCTACTTGGGGTTGAGCACTGCCACTCAAAGTGGTGATATTTACAGCGCGGACACTCGTCCCCGCAGAGGTGTCCCAGTAGTAAATGCCGCCGCCACGAGGGTTTGCGAGTAAGTCTTCCCCGAAATTATCCATAGACCAAAGGCGGACGTTCGCACCGGAGACAGTAACGTCTGCGGCAGAACTCCACGTACCGCGACTCCAAACACCCGCGCCCCAGCCACTACCCGCTGCAGCTGCATCTAGTCCGGTATTTATTTGGTACGTGCCAACAGTGTTCGTCCCGCCGTTCCCCGTGTCCGAGGCGTTTGCGGCAGCGGTAGCGGTAATGGTGTAAGAGTTAGCGTCTACAAGGGATACAACTTGGTACTCTTGGTTTAGTACTGTAGCGGTAATGACCCCACCAAGGCTCACTGCACCGGAAAACGTAACGAAATCTCCCAATAAGCACCCGTGGTTTGTGTCGGATACCGTAAGAGTCGCACTGCCGTTTGTCGCGGCAAACGTAACATCCCCGGCGCTCGTAACCAAGCGTATTGGCGTGATATCTATAGGGAGAGCGCCGTCTAAAACATATAGCTTTAGATTAGTCCCTGCGCCTACAATTCGGGAACCTTCTAGCGAAGTCCAAGGGTGCAGATCGCGGCATGTTCCCAGCATTGGGGTTGAAGTTAGGCGCGACCACCCACCTATTGTCTCAGGCAGGCCTAAACGAAACCGTATCTTGTCGCCGTCACGCCACCCACCTTCGTTGGTGTAATCTGTCGTGTCCCGTACAAGGCCTGGTCGGAACTGGAGCTTTTGTAGTGGCATTTAGAAACCTCCAACGGGATGATTATGTGATGGTTCCAGAATTGGTATTTACGTTGCCGAGAGCGGTTAAGTTGCCTGAACTGTCTACGCGAAGAACATTTACGCCGTTATAGGCAAAAGTTAAGTTTACTCCAGCCGCCGTTACGGTCCAGCTTTGGGTGCCGCCTGTAACGGTTAGAGGCGAAACAAACGTAGGAGCAGTGGTGATATCGTTAATCTGAGTTTGGATGGCAGAGGTTACGCCATCGACATAGTTAAGCTCCGCAGTGGTAGCCGTAACACCGTCTAGGATGTTTAGCTCTGCAGCGGTAGACGTGACTGTGGTGCCCCCAATAATCAGGGAACCTAAGTCCAAAGAACCCGTAACATCCGTAACTACTGCGCCAGAACCTGCGCCGTCGCAGTAAATTATCTTTGTTGTACCGTTTATAACGCTGACGTTTGCGCCAGAACCCTGCGTAAAAGTAGCTGTCTGCCCACTACCGTTCTTAACAATGTAGATGTGTTCAGCGTCGTTGGGGGAGATCGTTACCGTATTGGTTCCCGAAGGAGAGCCGCCAAGTACTAATACGTTATAGTGACCGTCTGAGGCTGTGCCGTCAGTAGTAGTCAGCGTATGGGTTGTGCCAGATAAAGTAATTGCGCCAACGCCGTTGGTTAGACGATCAATTATCGTCATGTTATCGTTTACGGTGTTGCCCCATGTAGCGGACTGTTCACCGTTAGCAGGTAGTTCTATGCCCGCGTTTGCTGTATATGTACTAGGCATAAATCATCCTCATGCTGCTACTGGCGTCCAAATAGTCCCCGCGCCGTTGTTTATGTTTGTCCACGGCGTCCCTACGTTAGGAACAATAGGCCCCCATATAACTGGACTACCGACCTGACCTTGAGCCGCTACTCCAATAGGGATGACGACCGCCGACCCTGTAATTGATACGGAGTTTACCGCACCTGCAGCGAAAACTCCAGTGGTAACTACAGCCGCTCCAGCTTGGCCCTCGGCGTCTCCTACCGACGTGGTTCCAAACACCCCTGTGACAGATACCGAAATCGGAATAACTACGACTACTTCAGGGGTGTTTGTAGCGCCTTGAACACCAGTAACGTCTACTCCGGCACCAGCTTGGGCTGCAACAGTGCCAACAGTGCCTGTAGCATTAACGCCTGTAGGCAGGACTGTAACAGGTATGGCTACAACAGCTGAGCCTATTGCCCCAGTAGCGGCGACTCCTGTAACCGCAAAATTACTATTCGCGGCTACACCCAGTGACCCAACGTCTCCTGTTATTTGGGGGGATGTGACAGAGGCATTAGCACCTAAATTTACCGTTACGCTACCCACACCCGCAATGCTAGTGACGCCTATAGGCAACACTATAACATTTTCAATGCCAATAACTGTAACCGATCCTATTGCCCCAGTAGCGGCGACTCCTGTGATAGCTGCGTCCGGGCCAGCGTCGGCTATACCAACCTCACCTGTAGCGCCTACACCAGTAGCATCTACTCCGGCACCAGCTTGGGCTACGACCGATCCTACGGCTCCAGTAGCGGTAACTCCTGTGATCGCAGCGTCTGGGCCAGCATCGACTGTACCAACCCCACCAGTAGCGCCTACACCAATAACGTCTACTCCGGCACCAGCTTGGGCTACGACCGATCCTACGGCTCCAGTAGCGCCTACACCAGTAACGTCTACTCCGGCACCAGCTTGGGCTGCAACAGTGCCAACCTCACCAGTAGCGACTACACCAGTAGCAGAGAATGCAGCGGTAGCGGTAATAGTCGGGGCACCGACACCGCCTGTACCTTCTACTCCCGTAGTAGCAGCTCCTGAAACGACGATAACAGTCGGGACACCAACATCGGCTGTTATTTGAGGGGATGTAACAGCAGTATTGCCGTTTGCTGCTGTTAAAACACTACCAGCAGAACCCGTGCCTACGATACCGGTGACTGCGGCCCCCGCGCTAGCTTGGGCTACAACAGTGCCAACCGAACCGTTTAGCTGATCCATGGTAAATGTAGCTGTAGCGCCGCCGTCTACCGTAACACCGTTGCTTGATGCAGTGCCTTCAACCCCGACTAATGTCAGACCGCTCTGGTCGCCCGTTACAGTTACCGAGCCTATAGCGGTGTTGGCTCCAACCCCCGTAGGGATTAACAGCTGCTCGGTACCGCCAACGTCGGATAACGCGGCACCAGCATAAGAGGCAAAACCTAACATATTATGTGGCCTCCTCTGGCTGTAGCATTATCCGTGTAGCGCCACCTGCGCTACTCGACTGCGCAGGTGGCGTGTTTTTACTCCGGCTTCGTGGGCCAAGTAATGTCTGCTGGAAAGCCAGCCTGCTGTGGGACATCACGCAGTCCTTGACGATAGGCTGTCTCAAGACCAGCCATAGTACGGTCAGTAACCGCCATCCAGTCCGATGCCTTTAGCATCTCGTTACGAGCAGCACGGGCCTCGTCAGCGTTAAGCTCTACGATATCCCAGCCTGCTGTCCACCGACCTTCTACTTCCTTTGGAAATCCCCAAGGAACAACCTTGTAACCTACATCAGGTTTAGGCTTAGAGGCCGGGAACACCCGGTAGACACTGTGTGGGTTGAGGTGTTTGTCTGCACTCCCTGTGGTCTTGTAGTCACCACGGAATTGCTCATGGGAGTAAGCTCTTGCCACACCATCTACTACTTTGATTAGTTCAGGCATTAGATTATCTCCTCACCGATAAGGTTTACTGTTGTCCCACCATCCATAGTGAAGAAGTCGTAGGTTACTCTGTCCCCTACTCCTATTGCACTAGGCGCTCCAACTACTGCTGCTGGTAGGGTTATAGCGGTAACAATGCCTAGGTCGTACTCATAGACATTATCGCCATAATTCCCTACAACATACATCTTAAGGCCATCAGGCTTAAAGAAGACACCAGTAGGCTGTGTATCTTGACCAGCTACTGAGAACAACTGTAAGTAAACTGCTGTAGTGACATCCCAAGCTGTGCTTAGGTCATACTCATAGACACTACTTCCAGTGACACCTGCAACATACATCTTAAGTCCGTCTGGCTTGAAGAAGAGGCCTTGAGGGTTTGTATCTTGAGCAGCTACTGAGAACAACTGTAGGAAACTAGCTGAAGAGATATCCCAAGCTGTGCTTAGGTTGTACTCATTTACGTCTCTTCCAAGATTCCCTACAACATACATCTTAAGTCCGTCTGGCTTGAAGAAGAGGTCTTGAGGGTTTGTCTCTTGAGCAGCTACAGAGAACGCCCGTGTGTAACTAGCTGTAGAGATATCCCAAGCTGTGCTTAGGTCATACTCGTTAACATCATCTCCAGTGGACCCTATAACATACATCTTAAGGCCATCAGGTTTGAAGGAGATACCAGTAGGGACTGTCTCTTGAGCTACTACAGAGAACAACTGTAGGAAACTAGCTGAAGAGATATCCCAAGCTGTGCTTAGGTCATACTCGTTAACATCATCTCCAGTGAAACCTATAACATACATCTTAAGTCCATCAGGTTTGAAGAAGATACCTTGAGGGATTGTCTCTTGAGCAGTTACAGAGAACGACTGTAAGTAAACTGCTGTAGAGATATTCCAATCACCAGAAGCTATAGCGGACTTAAAGCTATACTGCCAGTTAGCATTAGTTGGTACACTAGCGAAGCTAACAGTCGTATCTGCTGTAAGGGTTCCGTTATCAAAGAAGTTATAGCTTCCTACGTCTAGGCTAGGGGTTGTACCAGTTACAGCTACAGGCTCGAAGCCACCGCCACCAACGCCCGCCGCCGTAATGGACGCCGCTGTAGTCGCGTCAACAGACGCAATGTTGTTTAACGCACGAGAGTTACTGATAACCTCTGTGCCGCTTACTTGTATAGCCATCGTCGTTCTCCTTTCGAACTATTAGCCGTTAAGTTTTGCCGTGAGCGCGTCGATCTGCGCCTGCTGCTCTTTGATTGCCTCGATCAAAAGGCCCACCATATTCCCGTACTGGACGGTCAGATTTCCTGCGTCGCTTTCCTGCACCAGCTCGGGCAGAACCGCCTGCACCTCCTGCGCTATCACACCTGACGATTTTTCACCACTGTCCTTGAACGTGAAGCTGTAGCCGCCAAGTTGTTGCACTTTACTCACCGCATCCGTGATGGGCACAATGTCTGTCTTGGTGTTGCGGTCGGACGTGGTGTTGAACGTCGTGGCAGTCACTGTAGTGAATGTCGGGCTTGCAGTCACGTTAAGAGTAACCGTGCCGCTCGTGCCGCCGCCAGTCAAGTTTGTTCCAGCGGTCACGCCAGTAATGTCGCCCACGTTTGTGGTGAAGCCTGCATCGTTATTGAAGCCAGAGTTGTTGATACTACCCTTAGTCAGTTTGCGTTGGGCGTTGGACGTATCGGTGACAATAAAGTAGTCACCGTCACCGTTGGTAGTTGAAGTGGAAAGCTCAGACAAATCCACGTTGAATGTGGTTCCCGATAGATCAAGTGCGGTGCCAGCGGAATAGGTGGTGTTGGTGTTTGTCCAAGGAACATTAACCATAGCCTGATTGGCTGCGTTTAGTTGAAGCCCATAAGTTCTACTTGCCGTTGCCGTTACAGCATTTGGGGCAACTGTTTGATCTGTATTACTGAATAACTCAATACCGCCACGTGCAGTATCGGTTGCTAACGGTAATGAGTAATTGTTTGCTGAGGCAGCAATGCCGTCGAGCTTGGTGCCATCTACGGATACATCGCGCCCATCAAAAGTTGAGTTGGTTGTCACTGCACCCGTTAAAGCTCCACCAGCTTTTGGTAGCGCATTATCTGCTGTAGTGCCTTGAGTGGACGTAGCGTAATCTGCAGAGCTAAATGCCTTGACTTGTGCTAAGTTGGTGACTTCGCTGTCCATCAACGCGCCAGCCGAAGTTACGTTGGTTGCGTCTGTAACGTCAGCGGATGCTTCTATCCCCGACAGTTTGGTTTGCTCTGCATCGCTGAACTCATTAGTGTTAGCATTGCTTTCATAGGCTGTTTTAATCTGGGCAGCGGTCTGGTCCGCAGTCGCACCAGCTTCGATGCCGTCCAACTTACTGCCGTCTACGGACACGTTACGCCCGTCAAATGTGGAGCTAGTTGTAACCGCTCCAGTTAAAGCGCCGCCAGCTTTTGGTAAGGCCGCATCAGCAGTGGTGCCTTGAGCGGCTGTAGCATAGTCAGTGGTGTCGAATGCTTTGACCTGTGCGAGGTTCGTGACTTCGCTGTCCATCAACGCGCCAGCCGAAGTTACGTTTGTTACGTCTGTAACGTCTGCCCCGTCTTCTACATTTAACGCAGATAAAAGAGAACCTTTAGCTATAGACCCAGTTAAACCTACAACGGCCTGAACAGCGTCTGTCTGATCGTGTTTTGACCAATTACTCGCATAAGTAGTAGTAGAGGCATTATCTGTCGTAGCGATGATGTTATCACCGACAGCAAACGATATACTGTTGACGGTGCCTGCTACGGAGACATAATAGAACCAACCCGTTTGAGCGGAGCCTCCCCCCGGGAAACTGCCGGAAGACGCGTCCCAATCACCTTTATACACCATACCGTTAGCAAGGGCGGCGATATCTGTTTCCATTTGGTCAAGATCAACCGCCTGTGTGACCGTAATAAAGTCTAGCTTGGTCTCATCCGCAGTGAGAAATGACGCCGTAGTGTTTTGCAAAACGCTAGAATAAGCCTGTACATCTGATCCAATAGCGACACCAAGATTAGTGCGAGAGGTTGATTTGTTAGGCAAATCGGATAGGTTATTTGACTCCATAACCGCGCCAGCATTAGCTACGTTGGTTGCGTCTGTAACGTCAGCGGATGCTTCTATACCATCTAGCTTGAGGCCGTCTACAGAAACGTCACGACCATCAAAGGTACTATTTGTAGTAATAGCTCCAGTCATAGCTCCACCAGCTTTAGGTAAAGCGTTTGTTGCAAGTGTTCCTTGAGCAGCCGTGGCGTAGTCAGCGGAGCTAAACGCTTTGACCTGTGCAAGGTTAGTGACCTCGCTATCCATTAATGCCCCAGCCGAAGTTACGTTTGTTACGTCTGTAACGTCAGCATTGGCTTCAATAAGATCTAGCTTGTCTCCATCTGTAGATACGTTGCGGCCATCGAAAGTGGAGTTGGTAGTGACAGCGCCTGTTAAAGCGCCGCCGCTCAAAGGTAACTTAGTGCTGTCCGCAACGGTTATGTTAGCAGCGCCGTTAAAACTTACGCCGTTAATAGTACGGGCTGTAGCCAGCGTAGTAGCCGTTGAGGCGTTACCTGTAAGAGCCGCTGTAATCGTGCCCGCAGAAAAGTTGCCAGAAGCGTCTCGTGCTACAACCTTAGAAGCTGTGTTAGCTGAAGTAGCGTCTACACCGAGAGTGTAGGCTTTGTCCTCGGAGGAAGCGCCACCACCAGTCAGATAGGAGCCGTTAGCAATCGAAGAAACGTAGTCCCCTGTAGTGTCAGTACCCAGAGTCACAGAGTTTGCTTGGATCGTAGCAGTGCCCGTGACGTTGCCAGAACCATCAAATGAGGCTGAAGTCCAAACCACATCGCCTGTCATTCCGATTGTTCGGCCAGTAGCCAGTGCTGTAGCGGTGTCGGCGTTACCTGTTAGGTTTGCAGTGACTGTTCCAGCAGTGAAGTTACCTGATCCGTCCCGGGCAACAATAGTCGAAGCAGTGTTGGCGTTCGTCGCATTGGACGTAACTGTAAAAGTCCCGCCTTCGCTGGACACCGAGCCAGAGATACCCGTGCCTGAAGTAGCGCCCGCAGCAACATAGTTACCTGTAGTATCTGTGCCCAGTGCAACAGAGTTGGCTTGGATTGTGGCTGTGCCAGAAACGTTGCCCGTACCGTCGAAGGAAGCGGAGGTCCAAACTACGTCGCCTGTCATGCCAATGGTACGACCAGTAGCTAACGCAGTGGCCGAAGAAACCGGAGTGACTAAGGAGAACTCTGTGCCCGAGATCGAAAGGCCTGTTCCAGCAGTGTATATTGGGGCGTCAGAGACCAAAGCAAAGACAATATTGGTTGTGCCAAATACGATTGTGCCTGTTGTGGTCATTACGTCAAGCTCACCACCGTGAACCGTGCCCTCAGTAATGAAGAACGCATCGCCTTCACCCAAGGTATCTGGATCACTTGGGGCGTAGGAATCAGCGTCTGTAGCTCGGGTAAGAACCCAGTTTGTACTAGCAGAACCTACTGTAGTGACGGTATAGACCCCGTTGTGCGCTTGGTTGGTTTGAAGCTGAACCATAACGCGGTTGGTTGCGATAAGAGTAACGCCGTCAACAACTATAGCCGCTTGGGTGCCTGCGTTAGTTAGTGTTGCACCAACTCCGCTCGAACCGTTGCTATAGGTAGCGTTTAGGTTCGCAGTTGTTTCGGCCCGGCAAGGTTGATGGTAGTGGATACCTGCCGCAGCAATCGTGTCAACATATTGTTTAGTTGCGGACTGCAGTGCGATAGTCGGATCAGCGTTGAGGATTAAATTCCCCGACATTGTTCCACCAGCTCTAGGCAGAGCGGCGTCAGCCGTAACACCATCTGCGGCTACATCCCGTCCGTCAACAGTACCACCGACAACTAGGTTGTTCCCGATGGTTACGTTGTTACTCACGTCTTCGAGTACCGCTTTTTCAGCGGGATAGGTCAGAAAAATATCCTTAGTACCTACACCCCAGTTAACAGCCGCATTAGAGTTAGACGACGACAAAATCGTAGTCCGAGCAATAGAGTTGCCGGAGGTAGCGTACGTGCCCACCCCGACCTCAAAGTCTGCGCCATCGGACACTGCATAGTAAACAGTGTCCGTGTTGGACGTAACCGCAGAGAATGCCTGAAACCCACTAGACGCGCCGCCAAGGGTATACGTACCCGTTCCCGTAGAGTTCGTGGTCTCTTTTACGCGATCGGCTACGATTAACGCCATGGCTCAGACTCCTCTAAGTAAGTTTAAGCGATGCGTACGATAGCGTTTGAGGCATCCGCTGTTGGGAACTGAATAGTGAAAGTACCCGTTGTGGAGGTTTTATCGGAGCCAAAGTCCAACACTGCAACAGTTGGGTTGCCTGCTGCGCTGCTGTTATAGATCAATGCGCCGCGAGCGGTGATTGTAGCAGCCGTGAACTCAAGGTCAGCAAAGTCCGTCAGAGCTGTTGTACCCGACGTTGTTGGCGTCACGTTTGTGAGCGTACCCCCGCCCGCTGAGTAAGAACCAGAGTTAGCCACTTCGTTCGTCGCGGTGTACGCAGTGGTAGCCGCCGTAAACGATGCGGTGTTAGTGTATAGGGCCAGTTTAAACGTATCACCTGTTGAAACGGTGAAGTTGTGTGTGCCAACCATCAGTTCTTGCTTGAACGATGTACACATGAAGTTACCTGTAAAGGCCATGTTAAAGTCTCCTTATTTTGCCAGCACGTATACCATTATACGCTGAACCTTGCAACATTTATTGCTTTACCCGAATAACTCTACCAACTCGATAGTCTTGAGTGGTCTCTTTAGCCTCGCCAAGCATTCTCAAACCTGTCATAGCTTCTGCAAACTTAGAGTTATACATAGCCATTACATCTTGCTCGCCTTTCATAAATATGTAGGCCTCAACAAGGCTTCCATACAACAACGCCAGTTCAGCGTTTTCACTTAGCCAGGTTGTTCCTGACCCTGCGCCCGCAGTAAGACTGGCAGGTCGATATAGGTAATGCAGTTCACAAACATAGTTCTGATCAGGCGTAGGGGCCAAGATCATATTAGAAACATCGAACTGGGCATAGTATTGGGGAGTACCCTGTGTGCTAGGGTCTGGGGTATAGGTCTGGCAGAAAGATACGTCCTTGAACTCAACGAACGTTTTCGCCCCATTTGAGGTAAAGCTCAAAGAAAACGGAGCCAAAAAGTCTGAAGGAGAGGACAAGTACTCGTTACCTTGAGTCATCGTCGCGCTTGCATTCCGGCGGAACAAATCTAGCTGAACGTTCTTTAAAATGCGCTCTTCCGCAATTCTTATGAACAACGGTATATTGGTTACGAAAGTACTTTCCGTATTGTCCGTGTAATCTTGGACTGCAGTTTTTAACTCGTCGTATGTAAAACTCATGTTATAACCACCGTTACTACGCCGGCAGAAGCCACAGGCGCTAAGTTATCTGGAGGGGAAAGCCCAGGAAGATAATTGTAACCTACCGGACTCCAACCCCATTGGGTAGCCCGCTGCTGTACAAGGTCTGATTCAGGGCGAGGATTTCTCAACGCCTGCGGATCGGGCCCAACGTTAGGCGGGTAAAGCTGCGGCTGCTTGGGATCATACTCATCAGGGCCCACTTTGGCACCCGTCCACTCCACCTTCATCTCACGAAGACGGTAACGGCGACCAGACCGATCAGATATTCCCCAAGCGTGTTTTCCGCTAGCGTATGACATTAAACCCTCAAATAACGAATACTAGGCTGCAGTTTCAACGGAGTACGACCTTCGTCCTCATCCGCGGCACGTTGGAACTCTTCCTCGTAAATAGATTTTAAAATCTGAATACGCTCGGGAGCCCGCTTGACCGCAATGTAGTACGCCAAGCCTGCGGCCATACAAGGGAAAAATCTAAAGGGAAGATCCGTTGTGTTCACCAAAGAGTCAGCGTCTTCAATCCTGCGGACGTAGTAGTAGACCAACTGATCCGTTGAGTTCTCAGGCACCGCCCAAAGGTTAATGACAGGCAAGATCTGCCTGTTCAACCAGTACTGGCTTGTTCGCCCCTGAGTTGTTTTATTCGGCAGTGTAGCGTAATCGCCACGGCTAATGCGCTCAACCTCGTAGTCAGTGTTGTTGCGACGAAGAACTACGTCCAACAAATCAACTACATCGTCGAGCAAAGTCTCTTGACCCTGACCCTGCGTTAAGGTGATCGTCGCTTGCTTCACAGTCCACAAGTTCAAACCACGGTTGGCCCAGTCAGCAAACATCAGGTTCAGAGACCGACGTGCTGTCTTAGCATCGTAGCCCGTGCGGACTTCTAGCCCGCACCGCTCATACGCTTCCTCGATGATCTCACCGACGTCGAGGTTAAAGTCTCTTGATCCTGATGTTGTCATGTTATCAACTCATGTTCGTTTTGCGGACACCACGGCCTGCCATTACGCAACCGCCGTCCATGTAACGCACCATACCACCATTCTTCTTGCCTTGCGAATCCTTTATCGCTTCAGCAGTGGGGGCACCTTTATCTCCAGGGCTGCGCATGCGTTCTCCGCTGCCGCCCTCTATGCGTTTTCTTTTCTTTTCGATGTTTTCCCAAAGGCCTGGTTTTCTCATACTATCTCCCCCTGAAGGCGTGGATATTTGGGTTGCCATCTGACTTCGACCCATTGCCATTTGCAGACTCCCTTACTAAAAAATCTTGCCACATCGGCTTGATCATGTTGTAGTTCTCGTCAACTTTGTACGAAACTAAAGTCAACCCCGCGTTCATCTGATACACTTGCAACGACGCCCAACCCAACATGCCAAGAGCTAGCACAGAAATCACATGTTGCAGATCAACCTTCATAACGTCACCACGCCCTGCACGACCAGTACTTGGCCTTTAATTTGTCTAACGTACCTTTATCACATCCGTGCCTTGCACGGAAAGACTTACGGCGTTCAGGGTTTGACTTTTTAATAGTCATGTTAGCGTCGCCAAACCGGACGATCTTTTCTTTGCCCTTGTCACAAGCCTTCACAACAGACTTTTTCCCGCCAGAGATCTGACGCTTGGGAACGTTGCACTTCATCTTATCTTTGTCGATCTTAGCCATCAGAGCGGACCCTCGTTCTTGATGTACAGAAGATCTAACCCTGCGGACACAGCTATGTCCGCGGCGGCAGAGTCGCCTATGCACCGAACCTCGATGTCTGTCTTTTCTTCAAACCGTAACGGGATGTTGTAAAACTGATCCAACGAACCAATGGTTAGTACGAATTTGTCTTTGACTTGAAACACAGATCCGAAAGGCCGAGCCAACAATTCAATTGTGGCAAACTTGTTGTTTTGGGTAGTGGCCGCGGCGTACAACGCCGTCTGCAAATAAGCCGTGTGATTAGCGGGGACCGTCCAAAGAGTCATTAACGTTTGGTTGTCGCCTATCGCAATTGAAAGATAGATGCTGGCAGGGACGCCTGTGGTAACTGTTCCAGTGCCGCCATAAACAACGCCTGCGTTCTGACCACCACTGCCCGCAGTTTCAACCGTGGCCCTGTTTAGCCTAAGAAAACTGTTTACTGTATTAACAGCAGTCTGCCCGTTAAGAGTTACGACTTCGCTGATCTCGTTGTAATCTGCGTCCAACCCGCTGAGTTTAACAGTTCGAGCCCCAGTGCCTGTAGACGTATCAGCCGCGGAGCTACTAGAAACCTTTATAATTGAAGCCGAGGCCAGGTACGAGTAAAGACCGCCTTGAGACCAAACTGTCTCTAACGCATTATCAACGTCGGGGTTAAACCCAAATTTGTATAGGGGAGTGTGGCCCGGAATCTGGCCCCGAGCCACTTGTAGTTCGAACACCTCAGATGTTCCCACCTGAGTAATGGATCTGATATCTTGACCCATTCAAGCCACCTACGACAAGATAATCGTAAGTTGATTACTCGTACCCGTGAACGCAGCCACAAACACGCCAGCCGTTGCAATGATCCCATCATCTGGGATGTTCATCACATGATGACCCGTTGGGAACGACTGGGTAAGAAGAACCGTGCCACTGGCGTCTCCATTCTTAATCGTGAACGCACCCGCTGCGGCAGCGTAAATAACTACCTGCCGAAGACGCGAACGGGTAGGACCAACAATCGCTGCGGTTGTGCCCTGTGCCCAATTATAGGCGGTTACTGGACCTGCCATGGTTTATTCCTTTACCTTTGGTGGACGACCACGTTTCTTTTTAACAGGAGCATCCGTCCACGCCTCATTCACATCAGGGGTGGAGGGATCATCTGCTTTAAGTGTGCCGTTCTCATTTCGCGCACGAACCTTTTCAACGCCGATTCCTCGGGCTGCTAGTTCTTCTGCGGATGCGGGTTTGAATCTACTCATAACCCACCCCTTACGCTGCTGCGATTGTGCCGCCAGTGTCAGAACGCTTCCAGTTTGTTCCGTCAGAGAAAGCCAAGATCGCTGCGCCTGCTGCGCCATTGGAAACGTAAACAACTGTGCCAGCGCCAGCGTCTGAAGCTGAAGGTGCGTTTGCAACTGTGTATGTTGGAACAATGATGTCGCCGATAAAGCCAGCGGTTGAGGTCACTGGACCTGAAAAAGTGGTCGAAGCCATTATAGTACCCTTTGCATAAGGATTCGCTCTGTAGTCTATGCAACGTCAGGAGGGCCGGGACCTGTCTACAAAGCTAATGTTTGCCCTAGTGATGGCAGAATACACCAGCTTCAAACAAAAAGAAAGAGGCGATCCGAAGACCGCCCCTGACTTTAGTACTGGTTCAAGACTTACGCCCCTGGTGAACCGAACACTGTGCGTGGGTCGCTAAAGCCAAAGCTGTAACGCTCACGAGCTTTGAAGCGCATGTTCCCTGTGTCGAAGTCAGCTTCCATGTTAGTGGAAAGCGGAGTCCGCTCAAAGTGAACAAAGCCACGAGGCGCGTCGGTCTTGAGGAAGAACGCATCTGGATCAGTGAGGAAGTCGTTGACGGCATAGCCATCAGGCAACATGCCCATTGAACGGATAGCGTTCGTGTCGTTGTCCGCTGTGCCAACACGAAGGTTGGAAACCATCAAACGCTCTGCAATGAATTGCAGTTGACGTGGGATGACCAACTTCATGCCGCGCAATGCGACCTTCAAGCCACGTTCGTCAACGAAACCAGCGATGTTGATCAGAGCGTCTTCCAAAGAAGTTTCGTTCAAATCAGCAGCCACTGCTGGAGTGTTAGCGAAAGTCCCACCGTTTGTAAGCGGGTGAGTAGTGGCGCAAAGAGCGACACCGTCACCGCCAGCAGTTGCGCCGCCTGCGAACGCATTGTTCAACACAGACGCAGCTTTAACCTGCTTAGAGTGAGCCATTGAGCGAGCGAGGGCGCGTGTGTAACGACTGCCGAGGCGGTCATACAAGTTGTCCTCGATTGCTTCCTCAGTGATTGAGAATGCAAGCGCAACGGTTTCGTGGTTGTAACGAGCAGTGTATGCTTCGTTAGCGTCGTCGAAATTGATTGCAGAACCTTCAGATTTTGTAGGTGCTGCGCCAAATCCGGACAACATAACTTCCTCTTCAAACGCGCGGTCTGAAGATTCGGTGGTGAAGATCTCAGCGTGTTGGTTTTCGTACCGGGAGTACTCCATACCAAACAGGGCGTTGAGGCCTGGTTCTAGCTCTTTAGCCAGTTGTGCGCGTGAAATAGCCATGTGTTAGACCTCCTTAAACGCCAGTGGACGAAGGCGTACCAGCTGCAATACCACCATTGGCGGAATTAAAGCTCGTATTCAAACGTACGATTAATGGGATACCAGCGACTGTGAAGTCAGAATTATCAGGGTCGTCTTGGACGCCAATAACACGCAGCTGAAGAGCAGCAGTGGCAGCAACGGTGTTCAAGTCTGCGGATGCAGAAGAGATACCAGTGGTGTCATTGCCCGCAGTGGCGGTTGCCATCGCGATGTTCTTAAAGACCATCGCACGAATTTCCGCTTCAGTGTTCGCTGCTGCAACAACATTAGATGTCGCAATAGTAAACGTCTGCATTGGATTGTCGTAAACAAAGGCTTTGATCGGGAAGTTTGTATCTACACCAGCAGAAGTTCCCTGCCAAGATGGTGACCAGATAGTCTTGCCGTCAGTTGCGCGAACGTATTCGACACCCCAGAACACACCCAAAAACGCTACGTTACCACCAGCAGCAGCTTGCGCTACAGAGATAGTTCCGCCCGCTATAGGAATGACAGGAGAGCCCTGATACATTTTTGTGTTGTTGTTTGACGCAATACGATACTCGGTAGCACCCGTAGTATTCGCACCTTGCCCAACAACGCCGATAGGCCGTAGCCCAAAGGAACCGTTAGAATTTGCCATAATAGCACCTCATAAGATTAATCGGAGTCTCGTCGTGAGCCTCCAAACGATACGCGACTTTGCCGACTATTAGTAATCGGCATGGAAGGATGTTGCTCCTTCATAAGGTCCTGATCTACAGCAGTCATTTGTTCGCGGGTTCTGCCCCCGTAATATGCAGTTCGTTCTGCTACTGTCTCGAGCGGGATTCGGCACAGCATCAATCCGCCTTGCCCTATGATACCCTCGTACCGACCATCGTCGATAGTTGGAGCCTCATAGTCTGGATATTCATCTTTCCGGACAGGTTCCCATCCTTCACGCAGCTTAGAGTTGACATTCATCTTGTCTTCTTCGCCACGCATTGCGATTCGTATCCAGCGATGCACAAAGCCATCTGGGGCATTTGGTGCGGCTAGGTGACTGGGCGGTGCCCATGGTTTACGGCGCGTTTCAGTTTCGCGTGATTCGCTTGCGCGAGGTTTTCTGTCAGTCATATTCTCAATCCTTCACATATTTTGCATATTCTTCAAGCGGGACGTTTAAACGTTTTGCCATCGCAATTTGTGATGGTGATAACTTCACCGACCTGCGCCCTGATTTTGCTGTACTGCGGGTAGCTGAAGCGCCAGCAGGTGCGACCTGTGCTCCGCCCGATCTTTTCGCCGCTTGGAATTTCTGTGGAAACTCCGTGCGCATGCGTTTGTCAACTTCACTATAGTACTCATCACTCGACGGGTCAAATCCTTCTTCCTCAACCAGTTTGCGATGAATACCAAACGAAGCATAAGTCATAACTTCATCTGAACCAAACCACTCGTTTTTATCAGCCCAGTCTTGGGCTCGGGGGTCTGGTTTAGCGGCCTTCTGCTGCGGGGCAGCGGCAGGCTGTTGTGTTTGTTGTGGAACAGGTTCGGCTTCCTGGACAGACAGACGCTGTTTAGCAACACGAACACGCTCCTGCATAAGAGTCATTTGAGACAACTGCTCTTGCGCAGTAAACATTGCTTCGCTGTCACCAGCGTCATATGCCTCACGGTACTGCTGCTTAACAGCCGCAACTTGACTTTTAATGCGTGATTCTTCCGAGTTGACGTAGCCCTTGTCCAGGTTTTTAACCTGAGTCTTGAGCTTGGTGTTCTCGTCTAGAAGCCGTTGGGCCATGGTAACCGCTTCTTCGCGGTCCCGTTCCTCTTTACGGTATTTCTCCGTCAGCTTCTTAATCCGGCCTTGGACCTTCTGACTATAGCTTTCTAGCTCATCAGGCTCCGCCGCAGATTCCGCTTCAACCCTTTCAGGCTTCGACGGCTTTTCGTCTTCCTCCGTAGAATCGATTTCGACCTCTACGCCTGTGTCCTCGTCGTCAAGGACCTCTTCATTTTCTTGGGACATAATCTTCTCCTAGACGTGCTTGATGTCGTCAGGCTCTAAGAGCGTAGCGATAACCTCGTCATCATTAATGATGCGAACCTCTCCGCCGTCGATCTTAAAACGTGAACCAGAATACCGACCAATACAAACCCATTGGCCCTCTTTGCACCATGGCGCTGCGTCAACACCGAACTTGCCGGGGTCTTTGTAGGCCAAAGGTCCTAACTTCAAAACGTAAGCCACAACAGTAGCTACAGCTTCTCTAGCTCGGATTTCGTCAGGGATATGTAGACCCCCCTGCGTTTTAGTCGTACCTTGGTACGGCATAACCAACAGTCGCCAACCCGTAGGTTGAGGCAGTCGATCCATCAGGGATGTATCTAAAAGTGCGGGATCTAATACTCGATCCGCAGCGTTAACGTACGCGCTATCTACAGGGGACGACTCAGTTGAACTTTCAACTTTTCGGTCCTTGTTAATTTTCTGCGCTACATGATCAGGAAGAAATAAGGTCTTCGACATCTTCAGCGTGGTTCTCCAGCAGGGCTTTAATTTCCTCACGAGCGTAGGTCAGGCCCCGTATCTCACCCACCATGAGCTTATAACTCTCCCAGTCTTTGGCAGCGTCATGTGCGAGAGCACTTGCAATATCTTGTTCGCGCTCTCGTAGTAGCTTATACATGTATGTCGCAAAGTCCACAAGGTCCATTAAAGAATATCCCTTTCTGAACCTTCAGCCATGGCCGTAATAGGCCCGCCCTTTACCCATTCATTACAAACGTAGTCAGCAGAACACATGAATTTGTAGATCTGGCAGTAGCCAAGATCGCCAGACTCATCACCGATGCAGTCCATCATGTCTTCCGTTTGGTTGTATGCACCACAGTTGCCGCAGACTTCAGAGAGCTTGAACCCACCGTCCTCTGTAGCATCGTGGTAGTTCGCCTCGTCCTGCGCATACATCTTGTTAACGTCGTTAACTTCTTCGTCCTGCGTGGCTATCGGGCAGCTAGAGCCGTTGTCATCCCCGTCCATCTTATCGACAGGGATGCCATCAGGCATTATGCTGATCATAATCGTAGGCATTAGTAAGTCTTCCCACGGTTCGGGTTGTCACGGACATCGCCCACACGAACTACGCCGCCGCCCATGTAACCCTTCTTGACCATGCCGCCATTCTTCTTGCCGTCAAGCATATCTAAAAGGTCTAGTAACCCCTGCTTCTCCTCGTTTTTTTCTTTCGATGCGCCGGGGAGTCTCGAATCCATTAATTCAAGGGTTTTCCGACGCCCAGCACTCAGCTGTGCGCGGTCTATCTTTTTAGCTCGTGCGGCTTTTTCGTCCATATTCAGACTGTTAGGGCTTTTAGTGCTGTCCTCCAACACTTTCGGGGACATACCTTCAGAGTCGCTACGGCTTCTAGGACGCATGGATTTCTTGGGGGCTGATCTATTGGGCATTGTATTTCTCCTAAACCATAAGTTCAAAGTGGGGGCCATCGATAAACGGACGGCGGTTCTGTGAGCGGCGCTCATCAATGTAACTATTCATGGCATCTTCCATGGTGCCACCGTGGAACTGAGCTATGTTTGACACTGTCCATGCTGCGCCCCAACGGATCGGAACGTCAACTTCACGAGCAGCCTCGGCCATAGCGTCAGCAATCTCGTCATACAAATTCAACTCCCAAGACCCTCTTGACCCAATATATGCCATTAAATCAACGGCATGGCCGTCAAGGTGCTTGGACTTCATCGTCTGAGACGCGCCCTTCTCAACCAAGGCGCGTTGCTCTTCCAGAGTTCTCATGCCGCAGATCACGCCGAAATCAATTTTGCTGCGGTGGATGGCAGAGTTAACAACCGCAATCAGGCGCTCGTCCAAGCCTTCCAACCGATCAAGGCTGCGCTGTGATAACTTATACATATTATTATCCCTTCGCTATTTTTTTAGCGGTGGCCGACAACCCGCTCATGTGAACAAGGTTTCGGCTACTCGCCATGTGCTTTGCACCCGACATAAGTTTACCACCCGTTTTGTGAGTAGCACCTTTATGTTCCTTGCCATTACGAAAATAGTGCTTCATATTTTTAGCCATTTTATTTATCCTTTTTTAAGATACTTTGAAACGGCCCTGTTACCAAACCAAAAACTCATAATAGCAGCGAAAAGTCCAGAAGTTTCAGCGGTCCACATCAGCGTAACGGCTGAAGCCCAGTCCCCACCTTCGTTCATAACCTTAACCATGATTACGACTTGTACGGCAACGAATAGGCCAAAAAAGCATAAGTGATGACAGGCCTGACAGACCCCCTAAGTGCGTTAACAAACCCTCCAGCGTCGATACTGTCATGTTTATAAAGCCCCTCTGTCTCTTTGATGTCTGCCTGCTTGTCTAGCAAACTCAACTGAAGCTCAGAGCGTTTGCTCATGAGTTCCATTTCTAGCTTCATGCTCTCCATCTTCTGTTTGTGTTCTTGA
>FUWD013430025.1_pt2 | contig 39418 bp, 33 predicted proteins | sample 1063281 | NCBI WGS metagenome assembly FUWD01 (sample SAMEA79048168, study PRJEB19326) | metagenome | biome: marine | reverse complement strand
ATTGTAGTGTACACAGCTATACCTCTCATATTAGCAAGTGTATAGCATTCGCCCTTATCGCTTATATAATCAACAACCAAATCTCCATATACTGAAACATTTCCTTTTCTATGTACTGTGAAGTTTAGAGTTGGTTTTTTAATATCAGGTATCTTTAAATCAGTGATTGTTGCTGTTACATTTACCTCTCCGGAACGAACAATAATAGGTATGCTGAAACCAAAAAGTGGTGTTATTTTAACACCAATACTTTCTGTATCAACATCTTCTTTTGCAGAGAGTGGTTTTTTATCCGGTATAGCTCTAAAAAACAAATGTGAACGATATTCACCATCATTTAGTACAATATTTCTTTTACGCTGTAACATTACAATTTGTCCTTCTCCAGGATTCAAGGTTACTCTACGTGGATAAATTCTAAGTAGTTTGTCCGAAAACATTTGATTTGGACCAGGTGTTGTGATTTCTGTAAATACTCCGTTTTCATCCATTTCCTTTTGAACGAATGAAACTGTATAAGTTTTTGTTTTATTACCGGTATTTATTAGTTCAATTGTAGTTTTAATTTGTCTTTTTTCAAAAACAACTCGAGTAGGCTGTATAGCTAAACCTTGTGCCTGTGTTTTAATACTGAAACAACCTATAATAATAAGTATAAGGTATAAAGTATTTTTCATTATGCTAAACAATTTAAATTGAATATACAAAAAAGAATTGATCTATATGTCTCTTTTAGTAATAAAAATAATTATTCATAATTAACAGTTACAGTTAAAGCATCAGTGTTAGAATATACACCACCCCTTTGATTTGCTCCAATGTTTAAAGTAGCTCCAAAAGATATTACTGCTGACCCATTGAATGTAGCACCAGTAGCCCTTCCCATTCCGTCGGTCATCGAAACAGCGGCTGAAGAGCTGAAATCAATTTTTGTTTGAGTTCCATCTGCATCTAATACATTTGCCTTAAAGTCTTTGACTTCCATTGTTTCGGTTCCACCCTTAATTTCTATATCAATAGCTGTCTCGCTTAAAGTAATGGTATAAGCATGGTCATACGACCCTGTGATAGTATATACTGCATGTTGATAAATTTTCCCTAGGTCTGTTTGAGTACTCGCAGAGTTGTCACTAGCACCTGTTACTGTTGAAGTAGAAAAGTCTCTATTGTCTGCTGTTGCATCAAATGTAGTTGCCTGAACATTTAATATTACGGTAGCTGCCCCTGGGTCAGTATGTAATATTCTACCGAAATTCAGATCCTTATTGGTATCTGCAATTGTCATTATCTGAAGTAATGTTGCACCAACGGTCATTTCTTTTGCGCCTGCGTACTTTGTACTAAAAGCAAAATGCTACTAAAGTAAATAATAGTATTTTTTTAATTTTATTCATAAATTTTGTATTTATCATTTAAATTGTATCTTTTAAATAAACAGAACAATCAGAATGGCCTACAAAATTACAAAACATAGAAGCTTTTACTGTTACATAATTCTTGGTAAAAGTTTCAAAATTAAAAACACGCTACATTCTATCTTCAAACCAATTTAATTTTTTCTCCATTTTATTGTAACTTAAAATGGTTGCAATTATCTTTTGTAAACGCATAAATGCGGTTTCATTTTTTACTACATAATCTATTGCCTTGTGGTGCAAACAGTCTACTGCTACATCAATTCTATCTTGGGAGGATAACATTATAACAGGTATTGCCATATCTAATTTTGTTATTTTATCTAAGGTTTCTAAACCGTTCATGGCTTTTTTAATAACGCTGTTTAGGTAGTAATCTAAAATAACAATATCTGGTTTGTGGTATAAGTTCTCTATACACAGCTCACCAGTTTTAAATGTCTCTAGAGTAAACTTATCATTTTCTAAAAACTGTATTTCTAGTAATCTTAAAAAGACAGGGTCATCATCTACTAGAAAAATTTTTATTTTATTTTTAGTAGTGGTTTTCTTTAAACTCTCTAAGTATGCGGTTTTTGTAGATTTTCCTATTTCTTCGATAGGTTTTCTTTTTTTGCTCTTTAATTTTAGAAACTGAGAAGGGGTCATGCCTACAGTTTTTTTAAATTGGCTAGATAAATGTGCAACGCTGCTATAATCTAATTTACTTGAGATTTGGGTTACCGAATATTCTCCGTAGGCAAGTAACTCTTTAACCTTTTCAACTTTATGGGCAATTAAAAACTTCTCAATGGTAATTCCTTGAACTTCCGAGAATAGGTTTGCAAGAGAAGTATAGTCCTCGCCTAATTTTTCACTTAAGTAATGAGAAAAATTTACTTTAACCTTTTCTTCTGAATGATGAATGGCTTCTATGACTACATTTTTTATTCTTTCAATTAATATGGCTTTATCGTTATCCATTAACTCTAGCCCAACATCCAACAAGCATTCTTGCAACTGCTGCCTTTGTTCGGTAGAAATATTTTCCATAATTTCTACCTCACCCAAGTCTACAATATTAAAGTGAAGTCCTAATTTTGTTAGCTCTTCTTTTACCGCGATTTTACAGCGGTTGCTTACCATGTGTTTTATATATAATTTCAATATTTTATTTTTTAATTAATAGTAGTTCTTCTTCTAATTCTATACAGGCTTTGCTTAAGGCTTTTTCAAGTTTTGCTAATTGGTTGGGTATTAAATCTAAATTTTCTTCTTCTTCAGCGTAGGTTTCAATTTTCGAAGCAGTAAGTATAATGTCTTTAGGTAAGCCAATTAAGTCTAGTGTAGGTTTAATATAGTGTATTTTACTTTGTAAACTGCCCCAATCGGCAGCTATTACAAATTTATTCATTTGTTGAACAGCAGTAGGTGTTTCTTTTAAGATTAATTGAAGCATCTCTTCTATTAGTTTTGGTTTGTGGTGTAAAGCTCTTTTAAGGGAAGCTGTATTAGATAACTTCATACGATTGCGTGTTTTGCTATTTGTAGATTTTCTCTTTTTAATTATTAATTGAGTAACCTTTTGTAATAAGTCTGTCTCATTAATAGGTTTACAAACATATGCATCCATGCCAATCTCTTGACATTTTATTATATTTTTTTCTGTTATATCTGCAGTAAGCGCTATGATTGGTGTTGCAGATTTTGGTAACTTCATTTTATTACGGATGTGTTTTGTAGCTTCCCATCCATTCATTTCTGGCATTTGTAAATCCATTAATATAAGGTCGTAATTATTCTTCTCCAGCAAGTTAATGGCAATTTTACCATTTTTTGCTATTTCCGTTTCAAATCCTATATCCTCAATAATGGTTTTTACTAAAAGCTGATTGATAACCATGTCATCAACAATTAATACTTTTATATCTTTTAATCCTTTTAGTTTTGCTAGTAGCTCTGATTTATTATCATTACAAATTTCTCTATTTATTTCAAGTTCTATTTTCTTCGTTTGTTTTAAGGGAATATTTAAAGTAAATGTGCTACCAACATGTATTTGGCTTTTTACAGTAATAGCTCCTTTCATTAAGTCTATAAGCTGTTTTACAATATTTAAACCTAAACCAGAGCCTCCGTATATTCTAGAGGTATTCGAGTTACTTTGGATAAAGGGGTCAAAGATGTTTGCTATTTTATCTTCAAGGATTCCAATACCGTTGTCAGATATTATAAATTCAATAGTTACGGTATCGTCATCTTGTTTTAATAAATTTACATGTACATTAATTACACCACCTTTATTTGTAAACTTTATAGCGTTTCCAACAAGGTTTAATAATATTTGATTAATACGAACAGGGTCTCCAAGCACACATTCAGGAATACTTTCATCAAAATGAGTATGCAATGTTTGTTCTTTTTCTTCCAAGCGCAATTCAAAAGTGCTTAAAATAGAATTAGTTAAATGTCTTACGTTTAATTCGGTTTCTTCAAGTATCATTTTACCCGCTTCTATTTTAGCTAAATCTAAAATATCATTTATCACCACTAATAAAATATCACTAGAAACTTTAATAGTAGTTAACTGCTCTTTCTGTTTTTCTGTAATATTACCACGCAGTAATATTTTTGTAAATCCAATAATACCACTTAGAGGTGTTCGAATTTCGTGACTCATATTTGCTAAAAATTGATCTTTAAAACCGCTCAGTTTTTCTGCTTCTTCTTTGGCAATTATTAGTTCATTTTTAATTTTCTCTCTTTCCCTGATATCCATGCTTACATTACCGAATCCAATAGGTTTTCCCGTTATATTATCTCTAATTACAAACGCAGACATGTATACTGCTATTTTTTTATTTGTTTTTAAATTGACAAGATTTGTGTCTTTTTCCCACCTTCCTTTTTCAAGAAAGATTGATTTTGATTCTTTAGAGAAGCTATCCATTTCTTGGATAGGAAAAAAATCTGAGAAATGAATGGTGGAAAGATCAGTATTAGGATCAACGCCTAATAGTTTTCTTGCCGCCTTGTTAAGAAATGTTGGCACTCCGTCTAAGTCTCCAAAAGCTATAATCTCTCTACTCGTTTCTATTAAAGCGAATAATCGTTGTTTTACTTTATCTGCATTAATACGTTCTGTTATGTTTCGAAAACTCCAAACACGGCCTTTGTTTTCACCATTCATCAACTTGGGTTGTGAATATCTTTCAAATATTCTGCCATCTTTTAATTCGATAGTGTCTAGGCTATTAGCGTCTGGCTGCGCATATAATTGACGCACTCCAGACAGCCATTTGTCTGGGTCTACTAATTGGTTTGTCACAAACTTAAGTAACGCCTCATCGTCTTTTTTGGATAATAGATTATTTGGTAAGCTCCATAACTCTGCAAACTTGTTATTATAATTAATTACTTTACCGTCATCTACTACTAAAATACCATCTGCAGTTGACTCTAAAACCGCCTGAAGATTAGCGTACGCGTCTTGTAAAGAATTTTCAAATGTATTTCGTTTGGTAACATTAGTTGCAGCTCCAATTATTCTTTGGGCTACTCCGCGTTTATTACGTAAAACAAAACCTCTATCTTCAATATATAAAGAACTACCATTAGGGCTTAAAAAGGCATATTCAAAACAAAAATTATTTTGCTTGGGGTCTTTAATTATTTTTTCTAATGATTTCGCTATTTTGATTTTATCATCTGGATGCACGTAATCCTCTATTTTCATTTCGTCTAAATCTATGGTATTATCAAAACCAAATACCTTATGAAAACCTTCTTTGTTTCTGTAGATGTTATCGGTTAAAAGGTCCCAATCCCAAACAGCATCATTGGTAGCAAGACTAATAAATTTAAATCTTTCATTAGATAGTTTTAATTCCTCCTGACTGTTTTTTATGCTCGTAATGTCTCGTATTACGCCTCTACTACCAATTATATGATTTTCGGCATCATATATAGGTTCTCCAATATCTTGTATCCAGCATTTTTTATTTTTTAAATTGGTTCCCTGCAATTCAATATCATAATTTATGCCTTTTTGAAGAAGGTTTTTTGTTGCTTTTATAAGTTGTTTTCTAGATGTTTCGTCAAAACAATTTAAAACTTCAGTATTTTCTGGAATTCCATCTTTAGGATCATTACCATAAACTGAATAAATGAATTTAGACCAATTAGTGGTATTTGTTTCTATGTCATATGTCCAGTAGCCAATTTTTGCCATTCTACCGGCTTCCTTTAATAAGAACTTGTTTTCGTCTATTAATTGATCTATATTATTTTTGATTAATTGTCGTTTTTTTAATTTACGATGTACAACTTCTAGAAGCTCATTTGCATTAATAGGTTTAATTAAATAATCTTCTGCACCCGCATTCATGCCAGATCTAATATCTTCATTACCCCCTTTAGCGGAAAGAAAAATTAATGGAATGTTTTTTGTCTTCTTATTTTTCTTAAGCTTTTCAAACATCTCAAGACCATTTAATTCAGGCATCAATATATCGGAAAGTATAAGATCTGGAAGCATCGTCATAGCCATTAGATATCCAACGGCTCCGTTTTCAGCTTCTAAAACTATATACCCTTCTAGTTTAAGTATATCGTAAATTTCTTCTCGTATGAGTCGTGTATCTTCTACAATTAATATTTTATACATATTGTTTCGTTATTAGGGTTTTAATAATAAAAGAAGTGCTATCAATAAAAATGATTTTTGCAACTATTTTTCTTTTTATTACTATTATGGGCTCTTTTGCAATTGATAAACCCAGACATCTTTGTGTTATGTCAATGTTTTTTTATTAAAAAGCTTTGCAAAAGAAAAATTTAGCTCTCTGTTATAAAAATGGTCTGGTTGGACTTTTTTGTTATAAAGGAGCTGTATAGCTGCTATTATTTCTGTCATAGTATAAGTGCTATAGGAGTGCTTTTGTGAAAATTTAATATCAGTATTTGCTAGCTTCATACATTTTTGTAAGAACTTATCTATTAAAAGTAATTTTACGGAATTATTATTAATCATAATTATAATATTATAATAAAATGTATCAAAATTAATAGATATTTTAGATTCATAAAACTACTATATTTAGGGATGCAGTTGCTCACTAGGTAAAGCTTTTTTGCCAATTCAAGTGATGGGGGGGTTGGGGTATTAAATACCTTAAAAAGGTATATTTAGCCAAGTTATATTTTTTAAATTACAAAAACAGGTTTTTACATTAATTTAACTAAAGAATTGCTAATAATTTTAGTGATTATACTTAAAATATTTCATTCTAATTTTTATATATAAAATCGAATGAGCAGGCTGTAAAGTCTTCGTAATTATCTCTGCTAATTTTAAGTTTTCATATAATGAGTTATAAATACAATACCTATTTTATTTCGCTAGAATTGAGTTCTATCTTAAAATATTTAAAGAAATACAAAAAGATATTTGAATAGATTGTGGTAGAATTTTCTTCTACCTTTTAGTTAAAAGAGCTAAAGTGTTTTAAAAAATTAAGTAGTTTTATAGCAGTTACTAAGGCATAGGGTAATTTATTAATATAGGGGTGTGCTTTAATTTTATGATATAAATTAATTGTTTTTAACAATTAATTTATATATCTTTATATACTAATAATAAAACAATTTAAAATGAAAAATCTATTTTTACTAGTTATAGTAACGGCATTATTTAGCTGCCAACAACCAATAACAGAAACAGCCCCAACCATAATTGGGTATGATATTTCAGAAGAGGTGAGAACACCGCTTACTGCAGGAGATATTTCTACTGTAGCTGTTTGGGAAGCGTATATTAAAGCGCACAATGAAAAAGATATCGCAACCATAGACGGCTTAAATGCAGCAAAAGATTTTAAAGTAAAAGGTCCAAAAGGAGAGGTTTTTAATGGTTCTGAAGAACATACCACCTTTTTAAAAACTTGGTTTGAAAGCGACGCAAACCCGCAATGGACTACGAAGTTTTTAATAGCAAATGCATTTACATCCAAAGATGGCGCAGTAAAACAATACGTTACTTCTTCGCATGATGTTACTTTAAATATAGACGGGAAAAAGATAAAAGTAAATCAAATACATGATGCCCTAATTGTAAACGGAAAAGTACAAGAGTTTACAGTGCATGAAAGAGTTTCAACGGAATAGTTTAAAACTTAAATTATCATTAACTTAAAATCAATTAAAATCAATTAAAATGAAAAAACTATTAGCTATTGCTTTGTTTAGTGTTTTTGTATCCTGTACCCCAGGAATGCATCCAGAATACGAGCAAAATACGGAAACAGTAAAAGCATTTTTAAAGTTGCAAGGTGAAGAAACAGATGTGAATGCACAGATGGCACTAGTGCATGAGGAGTTAGAATGGCAGCCCGCTTTTCACGGTGCCGCTCCAATAGGAAAAGAAGAGTTTAAGGCGTACCTTCTTAATTGGCAAGATGTTATGGAGGAAACGGTATATATGCCAAGAAATTACTTACCAGGAGTTTTGGCAGATACGGGATTACAAGATGGTAGTGTAAGGTCTTACGGAAAATGGACAGGAGTACATTCTGCTACTGGAAAAAAGTGGGAGTTAACAGCTTATCACACTTGGGATTTTAAAGATGGTAAAATTATTGCTGGTGGAGATTATTTTGATGCAGGAGGTTTAATTGCATCGCTTCAAGTAGAAGAGGTTACAGAAGAAATTACAGAAGAATAAATTTAATTTCCTTTTTTAAAAAAAGCCTTACAATTTGTTAGGCTTTTTTTATGAAATAAAAAATAATTATTTAAGTACAGTTAAGTTCTAATTAAGCTAGATTAAAATCAAAACCTTTTGAAAGACCATTTTACTTCTAATAAATTAAAATAGGTATTGCACTGGTAGATTGTTTGAAGGGCAGCAACTGAAGTTAAAAAAGGGAATGCTGTAATGTTTTGGGGTATCTTTGATTCTATGCGAAATCTAATGAAATTTAGAAAAGGCTTTGCTTTGTCAGAAAATATATAAGCACCTCTAAAATAGGTGTATATATTGAAGATGTTTATCATGGGTTTTCTATTTTTTAAGCAATAGTATTTAGTGTTCCTCAGCAGGATTAACCTATAGATATTTATAAAAAAACCCTCATATGAGGGGTTTTTTATAACAGTTTATTATTTTTTTCTACTTCAATTTTCTTTAATATTTTATTAATTAGTTCTTTCCGGGATGCCAACTCTTCCTTTTCTAGGAGCGTAAGATGTGTGTAATACCTTCCATCCATCATCTGTGTAATTCCATACAGATGAACCTCTAGTAGCATATGATACGGTTTTAGCATTGTCTATAAAAGTATACTTACCATCTGCTACAAATGTAATTACGGCAGTGTTCATATCTGGAGAAAAATAAGTTTCCATATTAGAAAGTGTAAAGAACTCCCAAGTTATTTCTGTGTCTATAACTACATCTTTTTCAGTATAAATATAAAAAGGATTTAAGTTAGAGTCTCCTGTAGGAACTTTAATTTCTGGATGCTCAAATTTTTTGTAAGCTTCATAATCACCAGACATGATTGCTTTTTGCATTGATTCCTGGTGCGCTATTACTTTATCACTAATGCTTTTTTTATTTTTTTTAGCATAATATAGTTGCGCAGTTTTCATGTATGGAGAAGCAAAAGTTGCATAATCTACTGCTTTTAGTGCAGCATTTAAAGCATTTTCATAATCGCCATTGGCTGCATAATGCTCTGCCATAGAATCATGTGAGTTCGGGCCGTCATGCATATCTTGAGACATTTTTACGTACTTCATAGCGTTAGTTGTGTCTTCTTTTCCGAAATCTCCTCTCATGTAACCATACGAGATCATATTATATGCAGAGGAAGCATGTGAAGGAAATTTTTCAGCAAAAACTTTAAATGAATTAAAATCTTGAGGACCTGTAACAAGATAATTCATTAGCGCACTCTTTGGAAATTTACTTGCAAGACTTTTGCTTACTGCTTGCCTGTCTTCTGAAGAGGCTGCCAAAAATTGATACCATCCTTTTTCTTCTGGGCTTAATTTTGTTGTATTAATAGCTTTAAGCTTTTCTGATCTACTTCCCCAGTTTTCATTGTTACTGCTTACGGCAGCTAAAATAAGTTTTGCGCAGCCACAATCTTTATCTATTAGCAGTGCTGAATTGGCAGCACCAAAAGCAGCCATGTATTCTAGATTCATTACATATTCTATTGCGTTATTGGTAATAAGTGAAGCTTTCTTGCTGCAGGAGGTTTTATTCATCCATTGTGCATTTAAAAGCATTGTGAAGCATAAAGCGATAAAAGTTAAGTTATTTTTCATAATTTATTTGTTAAATTAATAATTTTGTCTTAAAGTTACAAAATTAGTATCTAAAAGCAACTTTTTTATGGATTTATTATTTTAACATCTAAATATAACGTGTTAACTTCTAGTACTATAACTTAGGAGATTATTAATATTAATATTAAATTTTAATTGGTTTAAAATAAATAGTAACTTTTATTTTGATACTTTTACCTAGAATTATGTAACAAAAGAAGTGTAGTTTATGAATAAATTTATATTTTTATAAAATATTTCAATTACTTAATTAATTTAACTTTTTTTAAACCCTATATTTTGAGTTTAACAAATCCACATACTTGTGCTATTGCTTATTCTGTCTCCATGTTAGGGGATAAATGGTCTCTATTAATATTAAGAGACATTATCGTGCATAAAAAATCTAGATTTAAAGAGCTTAAAGACTCAAAAGAAAAAATAGCAACTAATATTCTCGCGAATAGATTAAAGTCCCTTTCAGAAATAGGTCTTATTGAAAAATTAGATCCTACAGGCACAAAAAAAAGTACGCGGTATATAGCAACTAGTAGCGGTATTTCTGCACTACCTGTTATAATAGAATTGTACTTATTTTCTATCAATAGTATAGATGAAACTACTTTAAATGCCTCCCAAATAAATATTAAAGAAAAAATTACTACTAACAGAAAGTTTTTCGAAAAAAACACAATAACAGAATATCTCAATTTCGTTCAAGAATTAAGGGATACTATACTTAGTGTAAAGGTGCAATAATTAAAGTAAATTCATTTTAATCATTGTTTTCTTAATCTTTAAATAAGATCTTTTTTTTAAGCCTTTATGAGTCTTGTATGGCAATAAGAGGATTAAAAGCATCAGCTTTGGTAATAGTTTAATTTTTTTCATAGCGTTTTTTTGAAAATTATTTAACTGAATTACAGTTATTAATTCCTACGAATTTATTTATTCTAATTTTTCTTTTCAAGTATAAATATACGCTAAATTTATTTAATTGCAATTAGCAACCTATATAAGATCCCAATAATTTTTTATTGTAAATCTATATCAATTATAAAGAGTTAAATAACTATATTTTTTTGAGTGCAGAAAGGCCGTTCACCTCTTAAGTTAAAAGTATGAAGCAGCAGTCTCTAATTTATCTTTTTACGATGCTAATGATAACTGTTTTAGAAGCCGGCGTATTACTAACCTTAGCTACACTTTTAAGCGGTATTAAAACATTAGCTTCAGGAAAATAAGTTGCAGTGCACTGTTTTGGAATATTGTATTTTACAATCAGAAAGCCTTTTGCTATTCTTTCTTCTCCATTAAAATGACTTTTAATATCTACTAAATCCAATGGTTCTAAGTTTTGACCCCTCATGTCATCTGCATTCATGTAAAGTACTCTTCTCTCATTTAAAACACCTCTGTACCGATCATTTAACCCATAAATTGTGGTATTATATTGGTCATGAGAACGGATAGTCATCATAATAAATTGGTTTCTTTCTAATTGTATATCGGATGGTCTATTTAACGAAAAATTTGCTTTACCGTTAGTCGTAGTAGAGAAGTTATTCTCTCTGGCGTTATTAGGCAGATAGAAGCCGCCCTTAATACGTACTTTTTCATTATAATTTTCAAAACCCGGAATAACTTTCTCAATCTTAGCACGAATCAAATCATAATTAGAAACTAAAGTAGTCCAATTAGTTTTAGATTTTTTTAAAGTAGCATTTGCCAAACCAGCCACGATTGCCGGTTCACTTAATAGTTTTTTAGAGTGTGGTTCTAAATGCCCGTGAGATTGATGTACAATTCCCATAGAATTCTCTACAGATATAAACTGCGCTCCATTGGCTTGTACGTCTTTTTCAGATCTACCTAAACAAGGCAGAATCAGTGCTTTTTTACCATGAATTAAATGACTTCTATTTAGTTTTGTAGAAACATGAACTGTTAAGTTGCAATGCTTCATGGCGTTTGCTGTAAACTCGGTATCTGGTGTTGCCGAAACAAAATTACCACCCATACCAATAAAAACTTTTATTTTTTTCTGGTGCATTGCTTCAATTGATGCAACCACATCAAAACCATGTTTTCTTGGAGATTTAAAATCAAATTCGGCATCTAATTTATCTAAAAAAGAATCTGGCATTTTCTCCCAAATTCCCATAGTTCTATCTCCTTGTACATTAGAATGTCCGCGAACAGGACAGGTTCCAGCTCCCTTTTTTCCAATACTTCCTTTTAATAAAAGAATATTTACTAATTCTCTAATATTATCTACAGAATTTTTGTGTTGTGTTAAGCCCATTGCCCAACATATAATAATTTTTTCATTATTAATGATGAGTGCTGTTGCTTCTTCTATTTCCTTTAAAGAAATTCCTGTCTGAGGAAGCAATTCTTCAATTGAATATAAATCTAAGTCTAATAGCATTTCTTCAAGGCCATCAGTTTTTTCAGCGATAAAATTATGGTTAAAAACACTTCCAGGATTTTCTAATTCCTTTGCTTTCATCAATTTCAAAATAATTTTTAGCAATGCAACATCACCATTTATTTTTACTTGTAAGAATAGATCTGTTAAATCTTGCCCAGAACCGATCCATTTTAACGGATTCTGTGGGTCTTTATAATTCATTAATCCAACTTCAGGTAGCGGATTTACAGTAATAATTTTACCGCCATTTTTTTTAGTTTTTCCAAGTGCAGATAGCATTCTAGGATGGTTGGTTCCTGGGTTTTGACCGATAACAATTACTAAGTCTGTATGCTCAAAATCTTCTAAAGTAACAGAGCCTTTTCCGATTCCTAATGTCTCTGTAAGTGCAGCACCGCTAGATTCATGGCACATGTTAGAGCAGTCAGGTAAGTTATTTGTACCAAACTGTCGCACAAATAATTGATATAAAAAAGCAGCTTCATTGCTCGTTCTTCCTGATGTATAAAAAATAGCTTCATCAGGAGAGCTTAAGTTATTTAGTTCTTTTCCTATTAAATTGAATGCAGCCTCCCAAGAAATTTCTTCATAATTGTCTTTTCCCTCAGGCAAATACATGGGTTGTGTAATTCTACCACTTTTACCTATTTCGTAATCAGATAATTCAGATAATTGTGCTACCGAATGTGTTGCAAAAAAGAGTGGTGAAACCTTGTTTTTAGTTGCTTCTTCCGCGACTGCTTTTGCTCCGTTTTCGCAATATTCAGCTAAAAAAGCACGTTTAGCGTCTGGATCTGGCCAAGCACAACCAGGGCAATCAAAACCTTCTTTTTGATTGATGTTTTTTAAAAGTTGTATTCCTTTTACAAGACCAACTTCACTTGCAATAACTTGTATAGAAGATTTTATTGCTTTAAACCCAACCGCAGAAGTCGGAATTTCTTTTAACTGAATTCCTGTTCGTTTTTCTGGGGATTGTGCGTTTATTTTTTTAGACATTACTTCACTATGGTTTAATGTATGAAGGATTTGCGTAAATGGTCATTTTATTTTCTCTCGTAAAACCAATTAAGCAAATACCAAATTCTTTTGCAAAATCTACAGCTAAAGAAGAACACCCAGAAACAGCAATTATGACTGGTATTTTAGCAATAAAGGCTTTGGATACAATCTCATAAGAAACTCTACCACTAACCAATAGGTAATTGGCACTCTTTAAATTATGCTCTATTAATAAGTCTCCAACGGTTTTATCTACAGCATTGTGTCTGCCAATATCTTCTTTAATAGTTAAAAGTTTGTTTTGTTTATTGAAAATAGCTGCCGCATGACTACCGCCAGATTTTTTAAAAGTTTCTTGAAAAGAATTCATTTCAATAAACATTTTATGAATTATACTTGACGTTAATTTTGTTTCTGTATTTAATTTATCTCCGTTTATTTCAATGTCTTTTAATTCTTTTTTACCACAAATTCCACAAGAAGAAACAGATAATAAAGTTCTTTTATTGAGGTATCCTTTTCCTAAATCTTTTTTAGAAATAGTTATATTTATTATGGAAGGAATCTTGTTTTCTGCTTTCTCTATTGTGGCTTCAAAGTTGGTAACACGCTTATAAATATCTTCTGCAAATAATAAGCCTCTAATAAGTGCTATGTCATTATCTGGAGTTCTCATAACAACCGTATACGGTTCACTATTTATATTTATTTGCAAAGGTGCTTCAACTACTAAATCATCTTCAATTTTGTTTTGAATTTGATTGGTGATTTTTAAACCTTGATAAGAGATTGTTTGCATGAAAGAAGAAGCTTTCCTACAAATCTACTGAAAATAAGCTTAGTGAATACCTTAGAAAGATGGAATTAAAATCAGATGATTTTACGACAAATTACTACGGTTAATTCGTTTTTAAAATTTGTTGTAAAGAAGATAAATATAGTACCACCTTCTTTTATTTTGGTTTCTTTTCTTATCTGAGCTACCGTTTTAGGGAAGTTTCTAATGGTAATATTTGCTTTATTTTCTGGAAGTAATTTTTTTAATTTCTTTTTATCGTACGAGAGAACTTGTTCAATTTTAAATGTTCTACCCGGAAAATCTAAAAGAATATCTGCAGTGTAAAGGTGAGAGTGTTGCTGCAGTTTAGATACGTTAAGTTGGTTTGTAATTTGATGAAATCCACCAGATTTTAAAATAGCCGAATTGGGTTCATACAAATAAGAAAGTGGCTCTGAATACTCTGAATACAGGTCTTCTTTATATGTAAAATGAAAAGTTTTTGTTTCCTCTTTACCAATGTTTACTGTTTTAATTTCAATACTTTTAGAATGTTCTTTGTCTAATAAAAATAACAGTTCTTTCACTTCATTGTGAATAGCAATCACATGTACCTCTTTTACAAATTTTAGTTCATTTATGGCACTTGTTATGTCTAAAATAGGAGAAGTTTTTATAAGAATTTGATTTGTTTTTGAAAATAAAAAATCAATATTTTCTGGCACATTAGGGATGCAATCTTGCAACAGAAAAACTTTTCCTTTTACGGCATCTCTTCTAGATGGATCAATATAAATACAATCAAATTTTTCTTTCGTGCTTCTAAGAAAATCAAAAGCATCTCCAGAAAAAGTAGTAATATTATTTATTTTTAGTTGTTTGAAATTATGCGCCACAATAGTCGATAATTCCGCATTAATTTCACAATGGGTAACAGCTTCAAACCGCTTAGAAAAATAAAAGCAATCAATTCCAAAGCCACCTGTAATGTCAATAATTGATGCTCCGTTTACAAGATTCGATTTATAGTTTGCAGTATGTTCAGACGAGGTCTGTTCTATATTAATTTTTGAAGGATAATATATTTGTTGTGTTCGAAACCAAGAGGCTAATTTGTGTTCTGCCTTTTGTTTTGCCACAATCTGGTTTGCTAGTTCTTGAATTGAAACATCGCTAAAAGGACTCCCTTTTAGAATCAGTTTTGTAATATCCGTTTTTAAATTTTCAGTAATAAATTGCTGAACATTTGTATTTAATATTGCTGTATTCAAAACGTTTTTAAATATCTTTTGTAATAGATTTCACAATTTTATTATCAGACAAAAATTCTTTTAAAATTACTTTTAATGCAGTATACAGCGGAACGGCGGTAATCATACCCACAATTCCAAAAAGTAAACCACCAATAATAATAATTAAAAATATTTCTAAAGGATGCGACTTCGTAGTTTTTGAGAAAATTATTGGCTGACTTGCAAAATTATCAATCAATTGCGCAATAAAATATCCAATCATTACATAAATTGTAGTAGGTAAGATGTCACTTTGAAAATCTTGACCAATATTACTTGTCATCGATAAAACAAACATAATTACCGCACCAATCATTGGACCCACATAAGGTATTAGATTTAATAAGGCACATAAAAAAGCGATTACTATGGCGTTATCAATACCAAAAATTAATAAGATGATGGTGTACAAAACAAATAAAATAGTAATCTGTAAAAGTAGGCCAATAAAATATCTAGATAATAAATCATTAATAGTTTCTAATGATTTTGAAAATCTACCTTCCTTACCATTCGGAATTATAGTCATTACACCGTTTTTTAATAACTGGCTATCCTTCATAAAAAAGAAGGATATAAATAACACAGAAAATAGACCAACACTTAAAGATCCAACGGTGGCTAAAACAGCATTTAAGAAATCTGGAATTTCTTTAAATTGGGCAAGAATATCAATATTTTTTAATTTGCCTAAAACATCAATTCCTCTTGAGGAAAAGTAGGCAGTTATTTGATTAAATATTTCTTGAATATTTTCCTGTAATTTATCCACTTCTAATAAAGATAAACTTTGCCCTTGTTCTGCAATTAAGGGTATAAACATTAAGATTAAACTGGTGAAGAAACTCAACATTAAAAACATTGTAAAGATCACCGCAATAGTATTGGGAAATTTCAATTTATTTCGAAGAAATAGAATAATAGGTCTGGCTATTAGCGATAAAATTCCTGCAATAATTATATAAACAATTACAGACTGAATGGCGTTTAGAAAATAACAAAGAAGAAAAACTCCTAATAGAATACCTAATGCTCTTAAAATACCGTTTGCTATTATCTTTGAATTCATTAGTTGTATCCTTTTACAGTTCCCATACTTAATTTATTTCCACTAGAAAAAGTATGACTTGTCGGCAATAATGTACCGCTTTCTGTGGTAATCCAATCTTCCCAAGTAGCCTGAACTCCGGCTATTTTCATGCTGGGTACATTCATTTTATAGCTTATCGGAAAATTATACGCATCTAAAATCCAAAGATACGAATCTCCAGGAGTAGAACCTCCTTTTCTATATTTTACTAAAAGAGCATCTTTACCATCTACTTTTTGAATACTTCGGACAATTCCTTTTTCAAATAGTTTATGAGGAGCTACCAACCAAAAAGAATCATTATTAAAAATATTCCAAGCTTTTAATATTAAAGAAGGGTCTGCAGTTTCTTGTTTTATATTGTTGAAGAAGATGGTGCTATTTTCTTTATTTCTGGTATGTAAATTTACACGAATAGTATCCCAAGAGACTGCTGCAACGTTTTTTTCTTTGTCCCATTTAAAACTTCTTCTTCCACCAAAACTCCATTCTAGAAAACGGGTGTTTTTATAAGCTTCATGTTTTACAGCTTTCAAAATACTTTTTGCTAGTATATCTGCTTTGCTATTTTCGGCTTTCACTTTATCCATAGATATTTCCAAACCAAATAATGATAAGGTATGTTTTGTAGATATTTTTATGCCACTTTTAGTTGTTTTCCAATTAGACCATGTTGCAGAAATACCACCTATAGGAATTATTTTTACCCACATTTTAAATGAAGTAGGCATGAAGTTTTCATCTAGAATCCAAAGATACGAATCTCCAGGAGTTGTACCTCCTGAGGCATACGTAATGAGCAGTGCATCTTTGTCATTGTATTTTACAATACGTCTTTCTGTACCTGTGTCAAAAACCTTATAAGGCGCCACGAGCCAAAAAGAATCATTGTTAAAAAAGCCTTTTGCTTGGTTAAGAATTTCAGTGTTTATTACTTTTTCATCATCAATATACACTTCAGATTTCTCTGTTTTTTTAGTATTTAAAATAACCTTATTGTTATCCCAGTTTACTACTACAATATTTTCTTGCTTGTACCATTTATAATGATGCTTACCTCTAAAGGTCCATTCTAAAATTTCTGTGTTTTTATATGCTTCATACTCTAATTCTTTTAACATTTTAGAAGCCAAAGCGTCTGCTTGTTTTCCTTGTTTTCCGTTTGGAAGAGGCTCATTGTAAGTAAAATAACAAATGGCTAATACAGCAACTAAAAGTAGGAAAAGTACTGCGGTGTATTTAATGAGTTTTTTCATAATAATATATTGTATGATAGGCTAAATTATTAATTTTTACAATAAAAAACTATTTGTTTGGTTCATTATAATTTAAAATTCAGAAAAAATCTTAGTAAATTTCTTTGGAAGTTCTTTTGAGTTTGAAATAATAGCTTTTGTAAAAGGATGTATAAATTCTAAAGATGCTGCATGTAAAAACAATCCTTTACCATTTAAGATTTTATGATCTAAAAAATATTCTTTGTCTCCTAAAATAGGATTTCCAATTGCAAACAAATGTTTTCTTATTTGATGTTTTCTGCCTGTTTTTGGTTGCAGTTTCACCAAGTTTAAAAACCCAAAACGTTCTGAAGTAACAGATGCTATTTTTTCAAATTCTGTAAGTGCATTTTTTTCATCGATAGCTGAATCTATAGTTCCTTTAGAACTCATTTCACCAATTGTAACGGCAAAATAGGTTTTTTTGATTTCTTTGTTTTCAAATAATTTACTAAGTTCTGTAATTGCGGTATTTGTTTTTCCAACCAATAAAAGTCCGCTTGTAGGATAATCTAATCTATGAACAGGTTGTGGTTTTACAGCATTTGAATGTGTACTTTTTTTGAGATTTTGTGTTAATCCGTTTGCTATGGTTACAAATTTATTGCCACTGACTAAGATTCCTGCCGGTTTGCAGATGATGGCTAAGTAATCATCTTCAAATACTACTTCTAAATTTAACTTTAACCTTTCAAAATTTGATGAATTTTCAGATTCAAATAGTTCAATTATTTCACCACCAGAGATGTATATAGCAGTTGTAGCTAAAACTCCATCAATGAAAATAAGTTTCTTTTTGATTGCTTTTTTAATAGCAGATTTGGTAGGTATTGTGTTAAATATTCCAACACCATATTCTTGAAAACGAACTTTGTTTTCTAATTTTTCAACAATATGTTTTTCTAATAATTGCATTATTTAGCAAAGAGTTGATTTATATCTTTAAAGGCCTTAAACTCTAAAGCGTTATTTTCTGGGTCCTTAAAAAACATAGTAGCTTGTTCGCCAACTTTTCCTTGAAAGCGAATACAAGGGGCTATCTCAAATTTTGTATTTTCAGTTTTTAAGCGCGCTGCTAAAGCGTGCCAATCTTCCCAGCTTAAAACGACTCCAAAATGAGGAACAGGAACATCGTAACCATCTACAGGATTTGATATTCTTACCGCTTGAAAGTCTTCTTTTTGATGAATTACTAACTGATGACCGAAAAAATTAAAATCGACCCAGTCTTCAGTAGAACGGCCTTCTTCACAATTTAATACATCTTTATAAAAAGCTCTGCATACTTCTAGATTCTGAACAGGTATTGCAAAGTGAAAAGGTTGAATCATAGTTTAGTTTTTATCAGTTTTAGTTTTAAAGTTATTATTATGAGTGTTTGGTTTTTACAGACATAATGCTGAAATTAATCATTTTTTTATGCACACCAGCAACTAATAATCAATTATCAATTAAAACCCAACCGCTTTATCGTCTCCTCTTGGATCTGCGCCACCTTCTAATTTACCATTGGGCAACAATAAAATAGCATCAACACGTCCAATAATTAAAGAGTTACGCTCTACCAATTCGTAACCTAATGCCTTTAAGTTGTCTTTTGTAGTATTATCAAATCCATTGGGTTCCATTCTAATATTGTCTGGCAACCATTGGTGATGAAAACGCGCTTTATTTACAGATTCTTGCATTCCCATTTTATAATCTACAATATTTATAATATTTTGTAAAACAGAAGTTATAATTGTAGATCCTCCTGGAGTTCCTAGAACCATTTTAAGTTTTCCATCTTTTTCTACAATGGTTGGAGTCATAGAACTTAACATCCTTTTTTCTGGAGCAATGGCATTCGCTTTAGAGCCTACTAGTCCATACACATTTGGTACTCCCGGTTTTGCACTAAAATCATCCATTTCATTGTTTAAGAAAAAGCCTGCTCCTTTTACAAGTACTTTAGAACCATACCCTGTATTTAGCGTGGTAGTTACAGAAACTGCATTTCCAAATTGATCTACAATAGAGTAGTGGGTTGTTTGATCACTTTCGTTTCCTAAAATAGCTCCGTGAGAAACTTCCGACGATTTTGTTGCCTTATCCCAAGAAAAAGAATTCATTCTTTTTTTAATATATGAAGCTGCGATTAAACTATCTATTGGAACATTGACAAAATCAAGATCTCCTAAATAATGAGCTCTATCTGCATATGACCTGCGTTCTGCTTCTGTTAATAATTGCACATACTTTGAAGAGTTGTGTGTTATCTTAGTTAAGTCAAAAGGTTCTATAGATTTTAAAATTTGTGCCAAACAAATTCCGCCACTCGCTGGCAAGGTCATAGAAATAATTTTATGATTTTTATAATTAAATTCTATGGGTTTACGCCAAATGGCCTTGTATTTTTCTAAATCTTCTAGTGAAATAATTCCACCTAGTTCTTTTACGTAATCAACAAACAGTTGTGCTGTTTTTCCTTTGTAAAAGCCATCTTGACCGTTATCTCTTATTCGTTCCAGAGTTTGCGCTAATTCTTCTTGTTTTAGCAAGTCTCCTTTTTTCCATTCTTTGTCAAATAAAATTTTGTAGTTGTTTGCTTTTTCGAAAAGTTTACGAGTTCGGTTTAAAGCTTTTGCTTGCTTGCTTGTAACCTTAAAACCGCTTCTTGCCATATTTATAGAAGGCTGAATTAAATCTTTAAAAGGAAGTCCTCCAAATTTATGATGCACTTCAAAAAGACCAGCAATAGTTCCTGGAACACCAACAGAATGGACTCCAAAACTACTTTTCCCTGGAATTACATTTCCTTCTGTATCTAAATACATATCCTTACTTGCATTTAAAGGTGCTTTTTCTCTAAAATCTAACGCACCAGTTTTGCCTTCATTCGTTCTATAAACCATAAAGCCACCGCCACCAATATTACCAGCAACAGGGTATACAACGGCCAATGCAAGTTGTGTCGCAACCATAGCATCATAAGCATTTCCACCTTTTTTTAAAATATCAGAACCAATTTTAGAAGCTTCTTCTCTGGCAGAGACTACCATTGCTTTTTCAGTAATTAAACCTGTAATTTTTTCTTTCTTGCTGTTTGTTTTGCAATTATAAAATAATAATAAAATCGTAAGCACTAAAATTATTTTTCTCATATGGTAGTATCAATTTTTTTTAATTTCTGGTTTGTGTGTGCTATTAATTCCTTAAAAAACGCTGTAAAATCTGCTTCAAATTCAGCTTCTAAGCTATGTAAATCTTCAATCGCTAAGTTCATTTGAGATTTTCCTTCTGTTCTCTTATTCATGCCATTTAAAACTTTTTCAATACCATCTTTGTATTGATAGTTAAAGAGTATATTGTATTCTATCATATAATTTATGAATTGTTGAGATTTTAGAGGCAAATCTAATTTAACCTTGTCTAATAAATTATAAACCGATTTCGTAAATAATTCTAAAGGAATTTCAGAATAGGTTGCCCAATTTTTAGCCAAGAAGTAGTCGTAAAAAATATCAATAATTACGCCATCATAATGACGGTAGCGTGCATGCAAGCGTCTTTTACTTTTTCGAACCACCTCGTGTGCATCTGTAAACGTATCTATTTCTCTGTGTAAAAATATTCCTTGCTGAATTTCTTTAGAAAAACCTTCATACTTATTTCCTTGAATGTGATCTGCAATAAAATTGCCAATCATAATACTGGTATCGTTTTTAGAAAGGTATAAGTGCGCTAAGAAATTCATTTTTTTAAATCTAAACAAAAAACCACAATTAACTTAAAAATTAATTATGGTTTTCTTATTATTTATATGTGAATACCTACCTGCGCAGGAATGATAAATTTAATCGATTAACTATTTAACATTACTGGCATTACAAGCATTGTAACTTGTTCACCTTCATCCGTGCCATCAATAGGAGTTAAGATTCCTGCTCTGTTTGGCAAAGACATTTCAATTAAAACATCATTAGAACTTAAGTTGTTTAACATCTCACTTAAAAAACGAGAATTAAAACCTATCTGCATATCATCGCCTTGATAATCGCAACTTAAACGCTCGTCTGCTTTGTTTGCAAAGTCTAAATCTTCTGCAGAAATATTTAATTCTGTACCCGCCATTTTCAAACGAATCTGGTGCGTTGTTTTACTAGAGAAAATAGAAACACGTCTTACAGAGTTTAAGAAAGAAGCTCTGTCTACTGTTAATTTATTCGGATTCTCTTTTGGAATTACTGCTTCGTAATTAGGATATTTTCCATCAATTAAACGACATACTAAAACTACGTTATCGAACGTAAATTTTGCATTAGCATCATTATATTCGATTGTTACATCACTATCAGAACCCCCTAAAATTCCTTTTAATAAATTTAAAGGTTTCTTTGGCATAATGAATTCTGCTGTTTGATCTGCAGTAACATCTGTTCTTGTATATTTTACTAATTTGTGAGCATCTGTAGCTACAAAAGTTAAGCTTTGAGAACTAAACTGAAAAAAGACTCCACTCATTACTGGGCGTAAATCATCATTTCCAGCAGCAAAGATTGTTTTAGAAATTGCAGTTCCTAAGATGTTTGCAGGTACTACCGTTTTACTTGGTGATGGTAATGAAACCGCTTTTGGGAATTCATCTCCACCAAAATAAGCCATATCATACTTCCCTTGATCTGAACTAATTTCAATGGTGTTACTACCTTCGGTTTTAAACGTTAATGGTTGGTCTGGAAACGTCTTTAAAGTATCTAATAATAAACGTGCAGAAACAGCAATAGAACCAGAACTGTCACTTTCTACAGCAACTACAGAACTCATAGTTGTTTCTAAATCTGATGCAGAAATTTTTAGTTGATTCTCTGATAATTCAAACAGAAAATTATCTAAAATTGGTAATGTGTTGTTGCTATTTATAACGCCTCCTAAAACCTGTAGTTGTTTTAATAATTGCGAACTAGATACAATGAATTTCATATACTGTTATTTCGTTATTTGAATTACAAATATATTCTAAATAAGTGACTTTAAAAATTATTTTATTAACAGGTTATCACTATTTTTTTTACGAATTCTAAAATGTTATAATTATGTTAACAAACTTCATTTTAGTTCTTAAAAAACTACATTTGTTTGGTCTCCAAATTTAAAATATGAAGAAATTTTTTCTACTGAAAATTGTGTTTTTATTGATTATGAACTCAATATCTGCGCAAAAACCTCAAAAATTAACTTCAAATCAGATTTACGAAAAAATTCAAAAACTAAATTTTTTAGGAACGGCTTTATATATTGCTGCGCATCCAGATGACGAAAACACCCGTTTAATTGGGTATTTAGCAAATGAAGTAAAGGCAAGAACTGGTTATTTGTCATTAACAAGAGGAGATGGTGGGCAGAATTTAATTGGTTCAGAAATTAGAGAACTTTTAGGGGTAATTAGAACGCAAGAATTATTGGCAGCTAGAAATATCGATGGTGGTGAACAATTTTTCACAAGAGCAAATGATTTTGGATATTCTAAACACCCAGATGAAACTTTAGCAATTTGGAATGAAAAGGAAGTGCTAAGTGATGTTGTTTGGGTTATTAGAAACTTTAAGCCAGATGTAATAATCAATCGATTTAATCATAGAACTCCAGGTACAACTCACGGGCACCATACATCTTCTGCTATGTTAAGTATTGCCGCTTTTGACCAGGCAAATGATACCTCTCAGTTTGTTTCTCAATTAAAATATACTGGCCTTTGGCAGCCAAAAAGATTGTTTTTTAATACATCTTCTTGGTTTTATAAAAGTCAACAAGATTTTGAAAAAGCAACAAAAGGTAAATTAATGGCTTTTGATGTTGGTGTATATTATCCGTTAAAAGGCCTTTCTAATAATGAGTTAGCATCTATGGCAAGTAGTCAGCATTTATGTCAGGGTTTTGGCAGAATAACCACCAGAGGAAGTCAGAATGAATATGTAGAGTTTTTAAAAGGAGACAAGCCAAAAGATAAAAATGATATTTTTTCAGGAATTAATACTACTTGGAATCGTTTAAAAGATGGGGGAGAAGTTGGTGCTATTTTATATGAAATAGAAGAGCACTTCGATTTTGTGAATCCGGCAATACACTTACCTAAATTAATGGAAGCGTACCAGTTGATTCAGAAATTAGAAAATACGCATTGGCGCTCAATTAAAGAAAAGGAACTGAAAGAAATTATTGAAGCTTGTGCAGGTCTGTATTTAGAGGTTTCTGCAAATAGTGCTTCAGGAGTGCCAAATACTTCAATAGAAATTAATTTTGAAGCTTTAAATAGAAGCATGATTGCTATTGAACTTATTTCAGTTACATCTAACATTGATAAAAAAATATTTTTGAAAGAGTTGGATTTAGAAACGAATAAAAAAATAAATTTTAAGAATAAGATTACATTAGCAACAACTGAATTTTCAGATCCTTATTGGTTAAAAAAAGAAGCTTCTTTAGGAATGTATTCAGTGGAAAACCAATTATTAATCGGGAACCCAGAAACTTCAAGACCTGTGTCAATTAATTTTAATTTAACTATTGAAGGCATTCCAATAACCATTACAAAAAATCTGGTTAGAAGATATGCAGAAAGAGATATTGGTGAAATTTATGAACCTTTTGAGGTTTTACCTAAAGTAACAACTAAACTAAAAGACAAAGTACTTATTTTTTCTAATGATATGCCACAAAAAGTAGTGGTTGAAGTGCGCGCAGGAGCAAATAATGTAGTTGGTAATATAAAATTAGAAGTTCCAGAAGGATGGAAGGTCTCTATGAAAACCAAAACATTTAGAATTCAACAAAAAGGAGATAAATATGAAGTTGAATTTTTAGTTTTTCCAACGGTAAACCAGTCAGAAGGAAAATTAAAAGTAATTGTGACTTCAAACGGAAAAACATATAACAAAGAGTTGGTAGAAATCAATTATAATCACATCCCTAAACAATCTGTTTTATTAAATTCTGAGGCAAAGGTTGTTCGCTTAAATATAAAGACAATAGGCACTAAAATTGGGTATATAAGAGGCGCAGGAGATGCTGTTCCAGAGAGTTTACGTCAGATAGGTTACACAGTTGACCTTATAAATCCGATAGAAATTAATGAGAATAACTTACTTGCATATGACGCAATTGTTTTAGGAATTAGAGCTTATAATGTAGTAAAAGCATTAAAATTCAAACAAAAATATTTATTAGCATACGTAGAAAATGGTGGTAATATGATTGTGCAATACAATACTAATAGACGGGTAGATGTTGCTGCGCCTTTTGAATTAAAATTATCTAGAGACCGCGTTACAGATGAGTTTGCAGAAGTTCGGGTTTTAGAGAAAGAACATTCACTTTTAAATTATCCAAATAAAATTACCGCTGAAGATTTTAAAGGTTGGGTGCAAGAAAGAGGTTTATATTTTCCAGGATCATGGAGTAAAGAATACACGCCAATTTTATCTATGAATGATAAAGGTGAAACACCAAAAGAAGGAAGTCTGTTAATTGCAAAATTGGGCAAAGGGAATTACATTTACACTGGTTTAAGTTTTTTTAGAGAATTGCCTGCAGGTGTCTCTGGTGCATATAAATTGTTTGCAAATATGTTGGCGGTTGGTAAAGAGGATTTGAAGTAATCAAAAGAAATTAAAAATTATAGATTCATATTCATGAATAATCAAAAATACACTTGGAAAAAAGAATACACATTTGTGCTAGCAGCGAATGTAATTTACTTGATTGCGTTTTATGTTATTACTAATTATTTTACATTTTAATAGATGGAGATAGCAAGCAAATTACATGTAGTAGATTGGATTATTTTATCTGTAACACTCGTATCTATAGTTGCATATGGAACCTATGTAACCAGAAAAAATGCAAACGTAACAGATTATATAAAAGGGGGAAATGATTCGAAATGGTGGACCATTGGTTTGTCTGTGATGGCAACACAAGCAAGTGCCATAACCTTTTTATCAACCCCAGGACAAGCGTTTCATAGTGGAATGGGTTTTGTACAGTTTTATTTCGGATTGCCGATTGCTATGGTGATTATTTGTGTGGTATTTATTCCGATTTACCACAAGTTAAAAGTATACACTGCGTATGAATTTTTGGAAGGGAGATTCGATTTAAAAACAAGAAGTTTAGCCGCAATTTTATTTTTAATTCAGAGAGGTTTGGCAGCAGGAATTACCATTTTTGCGCCTGCAATTATTCTGTCAGCAGTTTTAGGGTGGGATTTACTAACCTTAAATATCATCATTGGTTTTTTAGTAATTATTTATACTGTTTCTGGAGGAACAAAAGCGGTAAACGTAACGCAGAAGCAACAAATGATTATCATTTTTATAGGAATGTTGATTGCATTTTTTATGATTATGAGTCAGCTTCCTGAAAATATAACATTTACAAATGCCCTAGAAATTGCAGGAGCAAGTAATAAGATGGAGGTTTTAGATTTCTCTTTTGATTTGAGCAATAGATACACCGTTTGGACCGGTATTTTAGGAGGAACCTTTTTAATGTTGTCTTATTTTGGAACAGACCAAAGTCAGGTACAGCGTTATTTATCAGGAAAATCTGTAAGAGAAAGTCAATTAGGCTTAATTTTTAACGGATTGTTAAAAGTACCAATGCAGTTTTTTATTCTGTTAATTGGGGTAATGGTTTTTGTGTTTTATCAATTCAATGCATCTCCGTTAAATTTTAATCCTACTGTAAATGATGCGATTGCGAATTCAAAATACATTTCTGACTATCAACAATTAGAAGCAGAACATATTCAAATAGAAAATACTAAAAAATTACTTTTTATTGATGGCTTTCAGCTTGAAGAAAAACAACAAATTCAAGATTTAAATGAGAGGGATTTAGCGATAAAAGCAAAATCAAAACTAATTATTGATAAAATTGATAAGGAAAATACGTTGGATAAAATTGAATCTAATGACAAAGATTATGTCTTTATTCATTTTATTTTAAATAATTTACCAAGGGGTTTAATTGGGTTATTATTAGCGGTTATTTTATCAGCAGCAATGTCATCTACGGCATCAGAATTAAATGCATTGGCAAGCACTACTGCAATAGATTTGTACAAGCGAAATGTGAAGGGCGAAAAGAGTGATGCCCATTATGTAACAGCGTCAAAATGGTTTACGTTGGCTTGGGGAATCGTTGCGATTTCAATAGCTTGTGTTGCTAATTTATTCGAAAATTTAATAGAATTAGTGAATATTATCGGATCTATTTTCTACGGAAATGTATTGGGGATTTTCTTACTGGCATTTTTCTTTAAAAAAGTAAATGGGAATGCTGTTTTTAAAGCAGCTTTAATTACACAGGTATTAATTTGTTTAATTTTTTACTTCGGAATCTATAATTTGGAAGCGCAAGGTTTAGATCCAATTATTAGTTATTTATGGCTGAATTTTATTGGCTGTATTCTAGTATCTTTTTTTTCGCTATTATTTGTCTTTAAATCGATAAATATGCAAAGTAAATTAACATTAGTTATTACTTCACTTGCAATCTTTAAAATTACCTATGATATCTTAAATGATGTATCTTTAAATATTATTCATGTCGTTACTTTAATCATTCTGTTCTTCTTTTTAGGTCTTTTTAATTTTGATAAAACAACAATTAATGACAAATAGAAATATACGTTGGGGAATTATTGGTTTAGGTAAAATAGCTAATAAATTTGCGACAGATTTAGCATCAATAAAAAATGTAGAATTAGTTGCAGTGGCTTCAAGAAATATCCAAAATGCTAACAATTTTGCAGAGAAGCACAATGCTAAAAAAGCATATAGTTCTTATGAAGAATTAGCCAAAGACAGCAATGTAGATGCCGTTTATATTGCAACTCCGCATAGTTTTCATAAAGAGCATGCAATACTTTGTTTGCAAAATAAAAAAGCAGTTTTATGTGAAAAACCTTTTGCAATGAATTTGTCTGAAGTTACAGAAATGATAGAGGCAGCAAAAGAAAATAATGTTTTGTTAATGGAAGCATTATGGTCTTTTTTTTTACCTCATTTTACATATGTTTTGGACCTCGTTAAAAGTGAGAAATTTGGTAAATTAAAAAGCTTAGAAGCAGATTTTGGTTTTCATACGCCATACAATACAGACAGTAGACTATTTAAAAAAGAATTGGGTGGTGGTAGTTTGTTAGATATTGGTATCTATCCAATTTTTGCAGCTTTAGCAACTTTGGGAGAACCTGATGCTATTGATGCAAGTGCTACTTTTTTTGAAAATGGTGCAGATGCTAGCTGCGATATGGTTTTTCAGTATAAAAATGCCAAAGCAACCTTAAAAAGTACGTTGTTAGAAGAAACACCGAGTATTGCTATATTAAAATTTGAAAAAGCAATTGTAAAATTAAATAGGCAATTTCATCAATCTTCATCGATTACAATCATTCAAAATAATACAGAAGAAATAATTAATTTTGATTTTAAAACGCTTGGATATAATTATGAAACTGAACACTTTAACAGTCTTTTAAGGGCAGGAGAAAAAGAAAGTAATATGATGACTTTTGAGTTCTCTAAAAATTTAATAAATACCTTAGATAAAGTAAGAGGAATTATTGGTTTAACATATAACAAGTAGTTTCTAAACAAATCAAACTCTTATTCTCCAAAATATCCTTTTGGCATAAAAATTGACTTTTATAAGTAGAAAGTTAGCGTTTTACTATTGTAAAATTTTGATTTTCAGATATTTAATAAACATAAAACAGATTTTGATTTTCTTAGTAAAAGATTTCAATGTCAGTATGACAGATATATAGAAGATGAGCAAACCAAAAGTATTAAGATTAGACAACATGTCGCTACATAGTATGTTAAATGAGGATTCTGAGTTAATCCCTTTAATGACGCCCGAAGATGAAGAAATTATTAATAAAGAAAGCGTACCTGAAATCTTACCAATTTTACCACTTAGAAATACGGTATTATTTCCAGGTGTTGTAATTCCTATTACTGCTGGTAGAGATGCATCTATTCAATTGATAAAGGATGCAAATAAAGGCGATAAAGTAATTGGGGTAGTTGCACAAAGAAATGAAGACGAAGAAGAACCTACTTTAAAAGATATTCACACAACGGGAGTAGTTGCACAAATTTTACGTGTTTTAAAAATGCCTGATGGTAATACAACGGTTATTATTCAAGGTAAAAAACGGTTTGAAATAGACGCTATCGTTCAGGATAAGCCGTATTTGAAGGCTGTTGTAAAAGAGTCAGTTGAAGATAAAGAAGTAGCGGATGAAAAAGAATTTGAAGCAATTATAGAGTCTATTAAAGAACAAGCTCTAGAAGTAATAAAGGAAAACCCAACGTTGCCTTCAGAAGCATCTTTTGCTATTAAAAACATCAAGTCAAACTCCTTTTTGGTGAATTTTATTTCATCAAATATGGATTTAAGTGTAGCTCAAAAACAGGTAATTTTAGAAAAAGACAATCTAAAAGAACGTGCTTTATTAGCTTTAAAAAACTTAAATAAAGAACTTCAGAAATTACAATTACGTAATGATATTCAGTCTAAAACACGTGAAGATTTAGACCAACAACAACGTGAGTATTATTTACACCAGCAATTAAAAACTATTCAAGAAGAATTGGGTGGCGCTTCTAATGACGAAGAGTTGGAGGAAATGCGTACAAAAGCAAAAACGAAGAAATGGAATAAAGAAGTGGGGCTTACTTTTGAAAAAGAGTTGAATCGCTTAAAAAGAATGAATCCGCAAGCTGCTGAATACGGCGTGCAGAGAAGTTATTTAGAGTTGTTATTGGAGTTACCTTGGGGAATTTACTCTGAAGATAAATTCGATTTAAAACAGGCAACAAAGGTTTTAGATAGAGATCATTTTGGTTTAGAAAAAGTAAAAGAAAGAATCATAGAACATTTAGCCGTTTTAAAGTTAAGAGGAGATATGAAATCGCCAATTATCTGTCTATACGGTCCTCCAGGTGTGGGTAAAACATCTTTAGGTAAATCTGTGGCAGAAGCATTAGGACGTAAATACGTAAGAATGTCTTTAGGTGGTTTGCGAGATGAAGCAGAGATTCGCGGACATAGAAAAACATATATCGGTGCAATGCCAGGACGTTTAATTCAGAATTTAAAAAAATCAGGGACTTCAAACCCCGTTTTTGTTCTGGATGAGATTGATAAGTTAGGGCAAAGTCATCAAGGAGATCCTTCTTCAGCGATGTTAGAAGTTCTAGATCCTGAACAAAATGAGAGTTTTTATGACAATTATTTAGAAGTTGGATACGATTTATCTAAAGTGCTTTTTATTGCTACAGCTAACAATTTAGGACAAATTCCTTGGGCGTTGCGCGATAGAATGGAAATCATAAATGTATCTGGTTACACCATTGAAGAAAAAGTAGAAATTGCTAAAAGACATTTATTACCAAAACAGTTAAAAGAACACGGATTAACTGTAAAGGATTTAAAGTTAGGTAAAAAGCAGTTAGAGCAAATTGTAGAGGGCTATACACGTGAATCTGGCGTGCGTGGTTTGGAAAAGAAAATAGCAAAAGTGGTGCGTTTTGCAGCAAAATCTATTGCGTTAGAAGAAGAATATAATATTACATTAACTGCTGAAAAGGTAGCCGATATTTTAGGAACTCCTAGAAATAGAGATAAATTCGAAAATAACGATGTTGCTGGTGTAGTTACCGGTTTGGCTTGGACACAGGTTGGTGGAGATATTTTATTTATAGAATCTATTTTATCTAAAGGAAAAGGATCTCTTTCTATTACGGGTAATTTAGGTACGGTAATGAAAGAATCTGCAACTATTGCTTTACAATACATTAAGTCAAATGCTGAAGAGTTTGGTATTAGCCCAGAAATTTTAGAAAAGTACAATGTGCATATTCACGTTCCTGAGGGAGCAACACCAAAAGACGGACCAAGTGCAGGTATTACTATGTTAACTTCTTTAGTTTCTTCTTATACACAGCGTAAAATTAAAAATAAATTGGCAATGACAGGTGAAATTACTTTACGTGGTAAAGTATTACCAGTTGGCGGAATTAAAGAAAAAATATTGGCTGCAAAAAGAGCAAATATTAAAGAAATAATTTTGTGTAAAGAAAATGAGAAAGACATTTTAGAAATAAAAGAGAGTTACCTTAAAGGCTTAACATTTCATTATGTTACAGAAATGAAACAAGTAATAGCCCTAGCGCTTACAAAGCAAAAAGTTTCAAATGCTAAGAAATTAGTGTAAATTAAAATGCCTCCTTATTGGAGGCTTTTTAATTAATAAACGGAAGTAATTTCTTGTTAAAAAAAATATTTAGTAAAAATTACGCACAATTTTTTTTTGTGAAGAACCAAACTCTTCGAAAAAAGTATTAATTTACATGCGTAAAAGTATCTAACTTAAATTCAATGTATATGAAACCTTATATAAAAGATAGCATTATTTGCGCCATACTTCTTTTAACAGTCTTTTTTACTGCTTGTATTTCAAACATAGAAGAACAGCAAGAAGAACTAACAAAGGTGTCTTATATAAGCGATGTAAAGCCAATTATGGATGCTAGGTGTTTGTCTTGTCACGGTGTTGGTGGAAACTTTCCTGAGCTAAAAAACCATGCAGATGTGAGCAATCACGCAGCTATGGTAAAAAGTGAAGTCGCAAGTGGCAGCATGCCAAAAGGAGCTGTTTTAACTCCGGCACAAATAAAAAGTATTGTAGATTGGGTAGACGAAGGTGCTTTAGATAATTAATGTACAGAATTAGAAAATGAAAAAAATCAGTATATACATTTTAATTATAGGCCTAATAGGCGTTTTTATTGGGTATAAAATGTATAATAAACCGCATATAAATGTTGCTGAAAAACCTGTAGATATTGCATTAACAGCATCTATTTTATTAGCAGATTTTTCTTCGAATGAAACAAGTGCCAATACAAAATACCTAGATAAGATTATTGCAGTGAAAGGTATGGTTACTACTGTAGAATTTGACGGTGAAAAAACAGCTATTTCATTACAAACAAAAGATGACTTTGGAAGTGTTGTTTGTTATTTAACAAAAGAAGAGTTTAAGAAGAGTACAGAAATAAAAGAAGGGCAAGAAGTTGTTTTAAAAGGAATTTGTACTGGTTTTTTAATGGATGTAATTCTTGTTAAGTGCATTATTATGAATTCAAAATAAAATAGTATGAAAATCTTATATGCCTTTTTTGTGTGTCTCTTTTTGGTTTCATTTACCAATGCGCAGGAGCGTTTTTTAACTAAAAAAGGGATGATTTCTTTTTTTTCAGAAACTCCAATAGAAAATATAGAGGCTCAGAATAATCAAGTTTTAAGTATTGTAGATGCTTCTAGTGGTAAAATGGCTATTGCTATTTTAATGAAGTCTTTTATGTTTAAAAAGGCATTAATGCAAGAACATTTTAATGAGAATTATGTAGAATCTGACAAGTATCCAAAGGCAACTTTTAAAGGAGATATTATAGATTTTGATAATATTACAACCTCAGAAATAACTTTAGCAATAAAAGGGAATTTAACCATTCACGGCAAAACAAAAGAAATTACTATTGAGGCTGTAACAAAAAAAACAGATGAGGTTATTGAAATGACTGGAAATTTCTTTATTAATTTATCAGATTTTGATGTTAAAATACCATCTGTAGTAAAAAATAATATTTCTGAAAAAATAAAAGTAAGTTTTCGTTTGTATCATAAAACGTATAAAAAGTAACCTATGAAAAAAATATTTTTAACAGCATTCTTAATTTTAGCTAGTTTACAGCTTTCTTCTCAAGATTTATTAGATATTTTAGAGCTTGAAGCTCCAGTAACAGAGAATATAGTTTCAGCGACGTTTAAAGGAACCAGAATTGTAAACGGACATTCTATAAAAAACAGAAAGGATTCAGAATTAGAATTCATTATTTCTCATAGATTCGGTAGAGTTAATACCGGCTTTGAAGAGCTTTTTGGATTAGATCAAGCTAACATTCGTTTTGCTTTTGAGTACGGATTGTCAGATAATTTAACCGCTGGAATAGGAAGAAGTAGTTTTGAAAAAACCTATGATGGTTATTTAAAATATAGTTTGTTAAAACAGAAAACGGGCGCAAATTCGTTTCCTTTTGCAGTTTCTCTTTTTGGAAGTATTGCTGCTAAGAGTCAGAAAGCAATTGCAGGAAATGAAAGAACTTTAGCTGAAAGCCTATTTTATGTAGGGCAAGTTTTAATTGCTAAAAAAGTAAATTCTTCACTTTCAATTCAAGTAACACCAACATATGTGCATAGAAACTTAGCAACTATAGATGCAGATCCGCATGATATTTTTGCGTTAGGTTTTGGTTCAAGAGTAAAGTTGAGTAAACGAGTTTCTTTAAATGCAGAATATTACCAACAGTTTCAAAAGCTTGAATCTATCAATACCAGAAATTCATTGGCTTTTGGTATAGATATAGAAAGCGGTGGCCACGTTTTTCAAATTATTCTATCGAATACCATCACAATGGTAGAAAAATCATTTATTACAGAAACAACGGGTAACTTTTTTGGCGGAGATATTCACTTAGGATTTAATCTTTCTAGAACCTTTTAACTAAATAATAGTTATTCTATAATTTCGTAATCAATACTTAGTTTACGAAAAGCTCTCAAGGCAGAGCCAGAATTTTTACCATCTAATTCAATATCCACGGCATCTCCTTCCAAAAGTATTTCTGCAAGTTCTGCAGCCAAAGAATCGTTAATAGTAGCCGAAAATTCTGCAATACATCTCGCTATTGCTCTTTTATCTGGTCTTTGTGCATCGCAAGACAATAAATTTACTTTCATAAGGATTGTGTTTGTATTTGCAAGATACAAGAGTTAGGATAAACAATTAGGGTGCTTTGACATTATTAATACAAATAGCTTCGGCACTTAACCTTTCAATTCAATTTTTGAATTACTTTCTTTTAATAAATTTAGATAATCTTCAATTTTAAAAACATTACTAGTAAACCTAGAAGTTCTTTTACTACCTTCATTTTGTCTCACAATAGACCTTGCATAGCGTCTTATTTCATCTTTAGATGTTAAGATAATTCCAGGAATTGGAGTGCTTTTTTCATTTTCATCTTTAGCAACCATTGTAAAATAAGAAGAATTACAATGTTTGGTCTTACCTGTTCTAATATTTTCAGACTCTACACGCAAACCAATTACCATAGAAGTTCTGCCTGTATAATTCACAGAAGCTTTTAAGGTTAAAAGCTCTCCAACTTCGATAGGGTTTAAAAAGTCTACTTTATTTACAGAGGCCGTAACACAATAGTTACTAGAGTGTTTAGAGGCACAAGCAAATGCAATCTGATCCATTAAATTTAAAATATGACCACCATGTATTTTTCCACTAAAATTAGAATGTGAGGGCAGCATTAATTCTGTAATTGTTAATTGAGAATCTTCAATATTTTTAAATTTTTTAATCATTTGGAGTATCTTTACTTTTAAAAGGGGACTTTTTTATGATAGTAATCATCTTACTGCCCATTAAAATATTACTTTTTTCTAATCCAAAAATACAAATCTAATTACAAATAGCTCTTTATTTGTTCTGTATTTATTCCTTTTTTCAATGAATCTTGTTCGTCGAAATACCCTTTATTCGTTCTCATTAACTTTTAAATATAACATTGTTTAATGTTCAGTAACAAACATTTAACAAGTATTGTATTGAAGTATAAAAATTAATAATTATCTTTAAGGACCAAAATCAAAATTATGACTAAAAAATTACTTTTTATTTTATTTTTAACATTTGCTATGGGCTTAGTTGCACAGACAACTAAGACAGTAACCATTGATTGGGGTTATGGTTCAAATCCAGGTGCAAGTGGCGATGAAAACACAAGTAGAACCATAGAAATTGGCGATACTGTAAAGTGGGTGTGGAATAGTAATAACCACAACGTGGTTAGTAACACTAATGCAAATGAATCTTTTAATAGTGGGAATCTTCAGAATGCCGGAACTACTTTTTCACATACTTTTACATCTGAAGGAACAAGTGGTTATCGATGTTCGCCACATGCGAGTATGAATGGTATTATTACTGTAGTTGCAGAGGGGGCTTTAGGTACCTCAGAAGTAACACGTTTAAAGTTTGAAATGTATCCAAACCCGGCATCAGATAAGGTAAGTATTCAATTGCCTTCTGGAGCTGAAAATGCTACGGTAGAATTTTATGATTCTTTAGGTAGATTGGCGCTTTCTAAAAAAGTGACACGTATTAACAATAAAATGGATGTGAATGCTTTAAGTAAGGGTATTTATATTTTAAAAGTTTTTACGGCAGATCAAATTGGAAGTCAGAAATTTATTAAAAATTAAGTATTCAATAATTTTTAATCTTAAAAAACCAATTGTATTTATAGCAATTGGTTTTTTTTGTGCCCTTTTTAAAGTAGATTTGTAGTACAATAAAAAAAAGCATGAATTACATCTTATTTGATAGTGACGTTAGAGATACACTATTGCCATTTACATATACAAAACCCGTTGCAGATATTAGAATCGGAATTTTAACCATTAGAGAAAAATGGGAGAAACGTCTTGGTTTAACTACCACTACAATTACCGCAGATTATTTAGAAGAAAAATATCCGATGGTAGAAATGGAAGAGAATATTCTTATAAATGCTTCTTTTTGTCCTACTGAATCTTTGGTAGAAAAGGTAAAAAATCTTTCTAAAAATGAAGCTATTTTTAAAGGTGAAGATGTACTGGCATTTCATACAACACAAAGCCAAGAAGAGGTAGATTTTGATACGTATACCCAAATTGAATTTGATGAAGAATTGATTCAAATAAAAAACACTTCAGATATTTTTACGCACAATGGTAAAGCAATTCAGCAAGATTTTGATTTAATTACGGAAGAAAGAACTTCTGAAGCAATACCAGCTGGAATACAAGTTATAAACCCAGGAAATGTTTTTATTGAAGAAGGTGCGCAAATTTTATTTTCTACTTTAAATGCATCAGAAGGGCCTATTTATATTGGTAAAGATGCTTTAGTTATGGAAAACTCTTCTATAAGAGGCCCTTTTGCAATGTGTGAAAATGCTGTTGTTAAAATGGGTGCAAAAATTTATAAAGACACCACTTTAGGACCCTTCGTTAAAGTAGGTGGGGAGATAAGTAATTCGGTAATTTTCGGGTATTCTAGCAAAGGCCATGACGGTTATTTAGGAAACTCTGTGATAGGTGAGTGGTGTAATTTAGGAGCGGGTACCAATAATTCGAATTTAAAAAACAATTATTCTGAAGTTAAATTATGGAATTATGAAACCGAGCGTTTTGCTAAAACAGGTTTGCAGTTTTGTGGTTTAATGATGGGAGATCATTCTAAATGTGCTATTAATACCATGTTTAACACAGGAACGGTAGTTGGTGTGAGTGCAAATCTTTTTGGAAGTGGATTTCCAAGAAACTTCACTCCTTCTTTTAGTTGGGGAGGTGCAGCAGGGTATGAAACCTTTCAAATGAATAAAGTTTCTGAAGTTGTTACAGCAGTAATGAAACGTAAAACCTTAGTTTTTGATGCAGTAGATCAAAAAATTTTAGACCATGTTTTTGAGGAAACAAAGCAATATCGAAATTTTTAGTTTTTAGAGTGCTTTTTTTATGCAGTTCCAATGTTCACTTTTTGTGTGCTTTCCATACTAAGTTTTGCTGAAATTTTTAATTTAAAAGGTGCACTGTAACGTCTAATTACTTTGTCATTTCTGTACTTCTGTTTTTAATAACCGATTTTGTAATTTTTTTATAGTTTCACTTTTCTTTTTTCCATTATTTGTGCTAAATCACTAGAGATTTCTATAAAAGTATATTTTTATAATAATTTTCTGTTAGCATATGAATTTGATTGTAAATATCGAAAATTTAAACTCGAAAACTCTTGAGAAAATTTGCAAACTCTATATTCGCTTAATGCTTATGTATATAACTGAATGATACATTTATATGGGAATCCTTTAATTATATTCAAACTTAAATTATATCTAGCAGTCTTTGTTTACGAAATTAAAACATCATATGTCTTTGACGTTTATTGGTAGTTCTATGGAATTAAATTCCTTTATTATTATTTCTTTAATAAGCCAGTAAGTCTTAAATTTAAATATTGGGTAATTAATTCACTTACGGAATATTCTTTATCATTAAAAATATTTGGATTTGTAACCACTTGCAACACAAAAATTTTGTCTAGCTGACTCAATAAATCTATAGAAATAGTATTGAAAATTCCTTTTTCAATTCCTTTTTTATATTGTTCTCTTAATAAATTTATATAATTATCGGTAAATACTTCTATAACCGACCAAGAGGTTGGGTAACTTTTTTTAATACTTTGCAAAAAAGAAATAGATATACTAGAAGTACCCTCAGCGAAGGTTTTTACCAGTAACTCATATAGTTCTACGGTTTCTAAATCTTGTTCAATAATATTAAAAACAGAATTAGATAAAGCATCTACTTTTGTTTTGCATGCTGCTAATAAAATTTCTTCTTTACTTTGAAAGTAGCTGTAAATAGTAGATTTACTTTTTTTTGCAAGTATCGCAAAATCATCCATTGTTAGTTTCTCAATATCTTTATTCTGTAAGTTTAATAGCAATATTTCTAACCACTTATTTACTTTATTAGTGATCTTTTTTCGACTTTTATCAATTGATTTTCTTCCCATTAAAACTAATTAGAGGATAAAAATAAAGATTATTTTCGTACCAGTACTATTTATACTTATTTAGTTTTTTCTTTTTTTTTCGACAAAATAGAACTATACTTGTATTAGTAGTTCGATTATTTAAAATAAAAAAATGAGAAAATTTAAATATTTTGGTGCATATTTAATTCCTTTATTTGGTCTTTTTACATTTAAATCTACCGGTATTTATGCTTTTTTTGGTTTGCTTTTTTTATATGTTTTAGTTCCAATTTTAGAACAAATACTACCTCTTAGCTCTTATAATCTGAATAAGGCAGAAAAAGAATTAGCTAAGGAATCTTTTTTCTTTGACCTAACCTTGTATTTATTAGTTCCATTGCATCTTTTTGTTATTTATAGTTTTTTAATTACAGTTTCTAGTCCTGCTATATCTACCTTAGATTTAACAGCATGTGTGCTTATGATGGGCACAATTCTAGGTGTAAATGGTATCAATGTTGGTCATGAATTAGGTCATAAAATTAACCATCCGTTTAAAATGTTTTTAGCACATGTTATGCTAACTACTTCAATTCAAAATCATTTTGTAACGTATCATAATAGCGGTCATCATAGAGATGTTGGAACGCCAGAAGATTTATCATCTGCTAAACAAGGAGATAATTTTTATTATTTTGCTTTAAGATCTCAGATAGGAGGCTATTTTAAAACTTGGAAATTGGAGTCTAAAAGATTAACATCTCTTGGAAAGAATAAATTAATAAATCCAATGATTATCTATACATTAATCCCGCTACTATTTTTTACTACAATTTATTTTTTCTTTAATTTTAATACGATGGTAATTTATGGTATTACTAGTATTTATGGTATTTCTGTCTTAGAGGCTCAAAATTATTTTGCCCATTACGGTTTAAGAAGAAAAAAACAAGAAAATGGAAGGTATGAAAGAGTACAACCTAAGCATTCTTGGAATTCAGATCATTTAATTGGAAGAGTGTTGTTGTTCGAGTTAACAAGACATTCAGATCATCATCATATGGGTGCAAAGCCTTTTCATATTCTTGAATCAAAAAAAGATAGCCCTTTGTTACCTTTTGGTTATCCAATGATGTTAATGCTGTCTTATTTTCCTTTTATTTTTAAACCAATAATGAAAAAGCATTTGAAGCTTTATGGTATAAAATAAAAAATTTTATATTTCTGATTATAGGGCCACTATTTTAAACTTAATTTTTTATTTGAATTTATTTAAATCCTTAAATAAGAGAATAAATAAATTATTTTCAAAGGTTTATACTGCTATTTTCTATTTAAGTAAATACGCTTCTTAGAAAATAAAAAATAGCAACGCAATTAAAAAAAAGGGATCATTATTTAAAAATATATACCGATAAAAATATGTCTTAAACAAAAAAAATCTCAAGTATTTACTTGAGATTTTAAATATTTTAAAGGGTACTAGAATGCTTAGATTGCACCCCATTCTTTTAAAGAGGCAGTGTTCATATTTATATACGCGTCGTTTCCTGCTTTTGTTGCCAATTCTAAAGACATTTTTGCTGCAGCAATTGCCGTTTTTGTACTTCCTGCTTTTGCGTGTACTAAAGATTGTTGTCTTAGGTACCAAAAACGCGGCTGTGCAGCAGTCATTTCAACAGCTTTATCTATCCATACTTTTGCTTTGTTTATGTCTTGTCCATTTTGTAAATAATACACTGCAGCACTAAACATATCTTGTGCAGAAGGGCCAGCCATTGCAGTATCTATGCTTTTTGTAACCATCATATCTGTTGGTGTTGTAAAAGTAAAACCTACAGAAACAGCTTCCCAACTTAAATTAAAGAATGCTGTGTTTTTTGTAAGATCGTCAAATGTTATTGTTAACGTTTCTACCTTCATTGGTAATTTTTTAGGCGTTACCTTTATCTGTGCAGCAACTTTTTCTATATCTAACATTTTCGGTGCACCACTTCCTTTAGACTCCGTGTAAAAGTAAATATCCCATGCAGTTTCACCTGGTTTTGTAAAAATAGCATATGTTCCTTTTGCCAAGGTATTTCCAGCTATGGTTACATC